>Ga0326597_10004530_pt1 | contig 19571 bp, 16 predicted proteins | sample RVTome_12_FD_203789 | JGI IMG/M metagenome (GOLD analysis project Ga0326597, IMG submission 203789) | Soil microbial communities from uranium-contaminated site in the Upper Colorado River Basin, Wyoming, United States - RVT100D185 | ecosystem: Environmental > Terrestrial > Soil > Contaminated >... | reverse complement strand
AGAAGAGCGGGTCGTGGTTCTCGTTTGGTGAGCTGCGTTTGGGGCAGGGTAAGGAGAAGGCGGGCGAGTTTCTGGTTGAGAATCCTGAGCTGCTGCGTGAACTGCGCGAGCGCGTCATCAGCACGCTCAGCAGCAAGAAAGCCGCTGGCGGCAAGGACGGCGTCGACCGGGCGGATGCTGATGACGACGGTGAACACCGAGCACCGAACGGCGCCATGGCGGAGGGCGACGAGGCGAGCGGCCTGCGCGCGTAGGCGAACACAGCAAAACGGAGGCGCGGTCACCGCCACGGCTGATGGTGCTTGGGTACTCGATGCGTAGGGCGCCACACGTATACGGGGCTCGACCTCGGTAGGATGCACGGGATAACCTCCCCGAGGTCGCGCCGACCCGGCCCGGTCGCGCGCGAAAGGAGCGCCAATGGCCGTCGTTCACCCCGCGTCCCCCCGCCCCACCCGTTCCGACGGGCGTCGCGTAGCCGATTTCTCCATTTCCGTCGGAACCGCCAACGGGACCGGATCGCAAACGGCGAACCTGACTTTGCTTCGGAGCATCTTCAACATGGGCGTTCCGGTGCATGGCAAGAACGTCTTCCCCTCCAACATTCAGGGGCTGCCCACCTGGTTCCACATCCGGGCGAGCGCCGCCGGATGGGTGGCACGCCAAGAGCCGGAGATCGCGGTGGCCTTCAACCCCGCAACCCTCCACGAAGACGCCGCCTCGCTCCCGCCGGGCGGCGTTCTCGTTCTGAACGGCGACCTACGCGGAGCGCCCGAGCGAGACGACGTAATCACCTACGTCGTTCCAGTCGCCGAGTTGATGAACGACGTCGAGGTCAAGGGCAAGGTCAAGGACTTCTTGATCAACATGACCTACCTTGGCGTCGTAGCGCAGCTGCTCGGGATTCCGCTCGACATCGTGCACCGCTCGCTCGACCAGCAGTTCGGAGGCCGCCGCAAGCTGGTCGACACGAACCTCCCCGTCGTGGAAGCATCGTGGCGTTGGGCCGAAGCGAACCTCGAGAAGATCGATCCGTTCGTGATCGAGCCGATGGACGCCACGAGCGACTTGATGCTGATTACCGGCAACGACGCTGCCGCCCTTGGAACCGTCTTCGGTGGGGTTTCCTTCGCCGCCTGGTATCCGATCACGCCGTCCACCAGCGTCATCGATGCGCTCGAGTCGCACCTTGCCGCGTTGCGTACCGACGCGGACGGGACGCCTTACTACAGCGTCGTCCAGGCCGAAGACGAGCTCGCCGCGATCGGCATGGTGTTAGGAGCAGGCTGGGCCGGTGCCCGCTCGATGACCGCGACCAGCGGTCCAGGACTCAGTCTCATGGCCGAGTTCACCGGGCTGGGCTACTTCGCCGAAGTGCCGACCGTGATCTGGGACATCCAACGCGTCGGGCCGTCGACCGGCCTTCCGACGCGCACCGGGCAGGGCGACATAGCCTTCGCCTACGGACTGGGACATGGCGACGGAAAGCACCCAATCTTCCTGCCAGCATCGGTCGAGGAGTGCTTCGCCTTCGGTTGGCAGGCGCTCGACCTGGCAGAACGCGCCCAGACCCCCGTCCTGGTCCTCAGCGACCTCGATCTCGGTATGAACACCTGGATGGCCGAGCGCTTCGCCTACCCCGACCGCGAGATGGACCGCGGCAAGCTACTGCGAGGCGATCAGGTTCCCGACGACTACGGACGCTACCGCGACGTCGACGGTGACGGGATCGCCCCGAGAACCTTCCCCGGCGACCCCAACCCCGCGGCCGCCTGGTTCGCTCGCGGAACCGGTCACGATCCGAACGCGGTTTACTCCGAGCGACCCGAGCACTGGTACGAGAACACGCAACGGCTCTCCCACAAGTTCGACACCATCCGTGGCCTGATGCCCGACCCGATCGTCGACCTGGTCGGCCAGGCCGACGTCGGCGTGATCTGCATCGGCACGACCATCTACGCCACAGAAGAGGCCCGCTTCCGGCTTGCGCATCGAGACCTCGGCTTCTCGCTGATGCGCCTCCGGGGCCTGCCGATAGACGATGCGGTCCGCGATTTCGTCGCGCGTCACGAACGGGTCCTGGTCGTAGAGATGAATCGCGACGGGCAGCTGTGCGGCATTCTGCGCGCCGAGCTTCCCGACCTCGCCTACCGGCTTCACTCGCTCGCATACCTCGACGGGCTGCCCTACACCGCCGACCAGGTAGAGCGGTGGCTGGCGCCCCATCTCGAACCCGACCCGGCGACCACGCCTTGGGAGAACGCATGAACCGCCCAGCTGCACTTCGACCTAACGCCGTGGGCCTCACCAAGAGCGACTACGGCGGCCGCCCGTCGACCCTCTGCAAAGGGTGCGGGCACAACGCCGTCGCCAACCAGATCGTCCAGGTCGCGTTCGAGCTTGGCCTCCGACCCCACGAGATCGTCAAGCTTTCCGGTATCGGCTGCTCCAGCAAGTCGCCCGCCTACTTCCTCGGCTCGTCCCACGGCTTCAACGCGCTACACGGGCGTATGCCCTCGATCGCAACCGGTGCGCTCACCGCCAATCACCATATGCGGGGGCTCGGCGTGTCCGGAGATGGAGACAGCGGCTCGATCGGCCTTGGCCAGTTCAAGCACCTGATGCGGCGCAACCTCCGCATGGTGTACCTGGTCGAAAACAACGGTGTGTACGGGCTCACCAAGGGGCAATTCTCGCCCACCGCAGAGGATGGGCTCGCCCTGAAGTACGCCGGTACCAACCCGTTCCCACCGGTCGATCTATGCACCGAGGCGCTGGTCGGAGGTTGCGGATTCGTCGCCCGCGCCTTCGCAGGCGACGCGAAGCAGCTGCGTGAGCTTCTCAAGGCTGCGCTCTCGCACCGCGGAACCGCTGTAATAGACATCGTCAGTCCCTGCGTCGCATTCAACAACGACGATGGAAGTCAGAAGAGTTACGGCTACGGTCGCGCCAACGAGGTACCGCTCGAGGACATCGGCTGGATCCCGGCGCAGGAAGACATCGTCCTGGACGACCACGAACCTGGCGAAACGCGTATCGTCGAACTGCACGACGGCAGCCGCCTGGCGCTCAGCAAGGTCGAGCACAGCTACGACCCTTCCAGCCGGACGAGAGCCTTCGAGCGCTTGCAGCAGGCCGAGGCGCGCGGCGAAGTGCTCACCGGACTGATCTACTTCGACTCCAGCCGGCCCTCGCTCTCCGAAGTCCAGGCGCTCGGAGACACGCCGCTCGCCCTTCTGCCCCCCGACAAACTGCGTCCCAGTCGTGAAGCGTTGGAACGCGTGCTGCAACGTTACTGACGACGACGAACGACGCAGCGACCCGTCGCGGTAGCGGCGCTTGCTGGTCCCCCAGCGCCCTGCTACCTTCCTGGGTTCCCAGCGTCAGAAGCACGCTCGGCCAGCATCGCTCGGAATCTTGCACCGAAACCGGGTGCGACGTTGGCGACGATGGTGTCGCCTGGCTCCAACGTCGTGTCGCCGTGGGGGAAGAGCGTGCGTCCGTTGCGCCGGATGGCGACCACGATGCTCTCCTGAGGCAAGCGCGCGTCGCGCAAAGTCTTGCCGCTCAGACGAGCGCCAGCCGGCATACGCACCTCGACGATCTCCTGACCGGTCAAGTCGCGTAAGCGCAACTGCGCATGGACCTCCTTCTGCGTGCGCTCCCGGTTCAGGGCCATGTAATAGGCGCGCGCCAGGTCCCCGTGCCGAACGAACGCTACCGGGCGATCGGGCGCATCTGCTCGCACGACCGGCATGCGCTCGATACCCATGCGACCCATGCGTTCGAGCACGGTGCTGGCCGGCTCGTCCGGATCCGCACAGTGAACCTGCCGAGTGGAGATGTCCAGAAGAGACGTCGTAGGAGGACACTCGCCCCGCCGAGCGCGCTCGAGATCGCTGAGCGTGACGATCCCCACCATTCTCTCAGGATCCGACCTTCGCACCACTACGAAGCCGTGATGGTGCGACGCCAGAACGTGATCCGTCAAGTCTCGAACGGTCTCCTCGGCGTACACGCGAGGGACCTCACGCTCCATCACCTCCGAAACCTTGACCGTCTGCAGTAAGTCCACGTCGTGGAGCGGGATGAGGCTCAAACCTCGTCGAGCCACCATCAGCTCGTAATACGAGCCTGGCTGGACGAGATCGGCTACCAGAGTGGCGATGACGGCTGCGAGGAGCAGCGGCAAAATCATCTCGTAGCTGCCTGAAAGCTCGAACACCATTACGATCGAGGTCATGGCGGCGCGCGTCACGCCGGCGAATAGCGCCGCCATCCCCACCAGGGCGTAGGCGCCCGGTTGGATCGGCAGTTGGGGGACAGCTAGCTGCATGGCCTCACCGAACAGCGCCCCGAACGTCGCACCGATCATCAGTACCGGCGCGAGGATCCCACCCGAACCCCACGAACCGATCGATGCGCTGGTCGCGGCAAGCTTCCCGAGCGTAAGCGCAGCGAGGAGTAGCGGAGCGCTCAGCTGCTCGTTCAGCACAGCGCCAGTCGTTTCATATCCGCGACCCAGCACGTCGGGAAGCACCACTGCGATAGCGCCAACTATCAGGCCGCCGAGAGCCGGTCGCAGCCACGGCGTGACTTTCAAGCGGTTGAATAGATCGTCGCTCCCGACCATCGCGCGGATGGTGGCGACCCCCAAGAAGGCGGCCAGCGTACCGAGCAGGAGATAGAGCGGAAGTTCAGCCGGCGACCGTAGCGTGTAGTCGGCTGGAACGGGGAATGCCGGCTCATCGCCCAGGAAGGTGCGAGACACGGCCGTGGCCGAGACCGAGCCGATGACGACGAGAGAGAAGTACCTCCCCTCGAACTTGCCAAGGATCTCCTCCAAAGCGAACAACACGCCAGCGATAGGTGCGTTGAACGTCGCTGCGATGCCTCCGGCAGCTGCCACGGCGACGAGGTTGCGGCGCCGCTCGTCGTTGAGCGAGAACCAGCGCGACCACAGCGACGCGAGCGACGCGCCCATCTGTACCACCGGACCCTCGGCTCCTAGCGATGCGCCACTACCGACCGACAGTGCCGTGGCGATCGGTCGCCACAGAAGCAGACCACGCGAAACACGACCACCGAACGCGGTCACGGCGACGATCACGTGAGGTACACCAGAGCCGCGGACGTCAGGTGACCAGCGAAATACGATAGGTGCCAAGAGCAGGCCGCCCAGGGCAGGGCTCAGCAGTGTGACGACCGTAGCCGGTAGCCAGCCGATCCGATCACGCAACCAGTGCACGGCTTCCCCGGTGCCGTCGACGAGCGTGTAGAACGCGACGGCTGCGAGACCCGCCAGCACGCCGATGACGATGGCGCTCGCGACCAGTGAAAGCGTCTCGGACGACGCGGCGCCGCCGATACGAAGCGAGCCGAGCCGGCGGAGCCAACCCGGTCCCCCGCTAGACGCGACCGTTACGTCGTCATCGCGTGCCACCAAGCGGCTATCCTACCTGAACCCGCTGTAGCAGCGAGAGCCAGTTGCGGTACGCCACCTTCTCGATCAGACCGTCGTTCCAACCGTGCTGCCGTAGCGCGTCCAGCAACCTGGGCAGACCGGCCGCATCGCCGATCGTGCTCGGCATCGTGGCGCCGTCGAAGTCTGAACCGAAGGCGACCCTGTCCTCGCCCATCCGCTCGAGCAGGTGACCTAGATGTCGCACCATCAGCTCTAGCGGCGTGTCGGGATCGCCGGCCCCGTCCTCGCGCAGGAAGCGTACGGCGAAATTCAGTCCGACCAGCCCGTCCCGCTCGGCCAACGCTTCGAGTTGCGTGTCGAGCAGGTTGCGAGGGCTGGCGCAGAGGGCGTGCACGTTCGAGTGGCTGGCCACCACCGGTCGCTCGCTGCGGTCGAGCAGATCCCAAAATCCTGCCTCGTTCAGGTGCGAGACGTCCAGCACGATGCGAAGCCGGTCGCACGCCGTCACCAGCTCGCGGCCGTGCTCGGTCAGGCCCGGCCCAACGTCGGGCGAGCCGGGAAACCTGAATGGCACGCCGGTCGCGAAGGCGTTAGGCCGGCTCCAAACCGGTCCCAGCGACCGAAGGCCGACGGCGTGGAGCGCCTCGAGGTCCAACTCGTTTCCGATCGCTTCGGCGCCCTCCAGATGAGGAACCGCGGCCAGGACGCCCTCCGCCACTGCCGTCTCGACCTCGTCGGCGCTCGCGCAAACACGTAGTGCGCCCTTGCGCTCCAGACGCCGAAGCACGGCCAGCATCCGTAGGGTGGCGCGCAAGGCGGGTCCAGCGTCGATCGGCCCAAGTGGGGGCGACTTCGCGGAGCTATCAGAATCGTCGCCGTTCGGCTGCGCGCCTTGCCCTGGTCGGCGGAAGGAGACGTCCGGTCCCGGCGCGAACATCGCGAACAACCCGCCGACCAGTCCACCCTCGCGGGCGCGGACCGCGTCGATGTGCCCGTCGGCGGCACGCTCGGCGAACGGCCGGGCCGGATCGTGCAAAAGGCGAAGCAGGGTGTCGTTGTGACCGTCGAAGACCGGAATCATGGCGCTAGGCTACCCCGTCGCGTCGCGCCTCAAGCCAGCCGCAGCGCCTGCGTCTCGCGCGCCGTCACTTCGCCGATCCGGGCCGTGCGAGGGAAGCTTTCGCGTAGCAGGGCGAGCACGTCGTCCGCCCGCTGCGGGTCCAGCGCCAGCAGCAATCCGCCCGACGTTTGAGGGTCCACCAGGCACCACCACGTCGCTTCGGAGAGGGTTTCATGTCCAGCGACCCGCTCACGTATGTAGAGCGTGTTCGAGCGGTGCGCCTTAGTGAGCACGCCGCGCTCGAGGCTGGCGCGCGCGCCAGCCAGCAGTGGCACGAGGTCCGGCTCGATGCGCAGCGTCACGCCGGACCCGTCCGCTAGGTGCGCGGCGTGCCCCAGCAGCCCGAAACCGGTCACGTCGGTCGCCGCGTGGACCGCGGAGCGCAGTCCGGTCGGCAAATCGAGTCGGTTGACGGCCTTCATCGACGCGAGCGCCTCCTGCAACTGTTCTGGAGCCACTTCGCCCGACTTGAGACCGCCGGTCAGGGTTCCCGTTCCGATGGCCTTGGTGAGTAGCAACACGTCGCCAGGCCGGGCGCCGCGGTTGGTCCAGAGGCCGTCCGGATGCACTACCCCCGTGACCGCGAACCCGAACTTCAAGGTGTCGTCGTCGATCGAGTGGCCACCGACCAGCCGGGCGCCGGCCTCGGCCAGCGTGCGGGTAGCCCCACGCATCAGGCCGGTCAGCACCGTACCTGGGAGGACGTCCACCGGGAAGGCGAGGATGGTCAGCGCCGTGATCGGCTCGGCCCCCATCGCGAAGACGTCGCTGACGGCGTTGGCCGCTGCGATCTGGCCGAAGTCCTCGGGGTCGTCGACGATGGGCGTGAAGAAGTCGAGCGTCTGGACGATCGCTTGCGACGGGTTCAGCCGCCAGGCGGCAGCATCGTCGAGAAAGTCGGTTCCGACCAGCAGGTCGGGGTGCGACTGACGCGGCAGCTCGCGCAGCAGCTCGGTCAACGTCCCCGCCGCAAGCTTGGCGGCGCAGCCGCCCTTGTTCACTGTTTGCGTCAGGCGGGGGATCCGGCCGCCAAGGTCGTCAGCCATTCGAGCAGCTCCTCTCGATCACCGCGAGCCAGGACCGGACGTCCCTGTTCCGGCGTCGCCTTGCGGTAGGCGGGGTCGTAGTAGTCGCGCAGCAACGGCTCGATCACCGGCCGGAACGCCTCGGGGTCGTGCCAGGCGCCCTGCCTGCGCACCTCGGAGAGCACCTCGATCATCCTCTCCGTCGCCTCGGCACCCAAGCGGCGGCGCAGCCTGCGAACCGCCTCCTGCAGCTCGGCAAGGACCGGCTCGACCCCCCGCCGCCGCGCCGGAACGTCGGCATAATCGCGGTGGATGCGCCGGAGCCGCTCGTCGAGGCTAGCCTCCAGAACGATCCGCGGTGCGCAAGCGACGACCTCGTAGAGAGGGGCCGGCAGGTGGACCCGGCCGACGTTGCGGGACTCGTTCTCGAGCAGCAGCCACGGCTCGCAGCCAAGCAGGAGCGGAATTGCCAGGCGATGCTCGAAGGTGGCTTGCGCCGGTTGTGGACCGGTCGCTCCGAAGGCGCTGCCGCGGTGCTCGGCCGCCCCTTCGAGATCCAACGCCAGGATCGTCGGGAGCTCAGCGGCGGTCGCGAGCAGCTCGGTCTTCCCGCAGCCGGTGGAGCCGCTGACGACCAGGGGGACGCGTCGCGCCAGCGAGCCGGGCAGCGAGCCGACCAGGTGGGCACGCAGGGCCTTGTAGCCACCCTCGATGCGTGGTGTGGCCGGATCGCCGGCGAGGCGTTGCGCCAACTCGCTACGCAGACCGCCACGCCAACAGAAGAAGGCGCTCGGACGCTCGCTCGCGGCGGCCCTCCAGGCTGCCGCGCGCCGCGCCATGTCGTCGCGGGTACGGAGCTCGCCCTCGCGGGTGGCGGCGGCCTGGCCCTCTTCGGCGTAGCGCAAGCCGACGGCGTGCCGCTCGTCGTCTTCGAGGATCGGCAGCGTGGGCGCGCCCGGGATCGCGCCGCGTGCCACCTCGGAGGGGGAGCGAACGTCGATCCCACGGCGGGTAGGGGCGCCCGCCCTGGCGGGGTAGAGGCGTTCTGGGGCGATCAGCATCGCTCGACATGGTAGCCGCACCCGCCCGCCCGCACCACGGGGTAGGCTCCACCTCGTGAGCGACGCTCGTGCCGCGGCACGAATCACCAGCGGTCTGTTCCTCGCGCACGCGCTCGCCTCCGCCGGGGTGATTGCCATCGTGACCGTCGCCTCGATCGCCGGTGCGGAGTTGTCCGGTCGCGTCTCGCTCTCAGGGCTGCCCGGAGCTTCCCTCCAGATCGGTGGGGCGCTGGCAGCCGTGCTGGTGGGGTGGGTGACCGAGCGACTTGGCCGTCGCCGCGGACTGACGGTCGCGGCGGCGCTGGGGGCCGCCGGCATGGTGGCCGCCTCGCTCGCCGCGGTGACCGGCGCGTTTCCTTGGGTCCTGGTCGGCCTGGTCGTGGCAGGGACGGCCAGCGCGGCGGTCAAGTTCGCTCGCTTCACCGCCGCCGAGGTGCAGCCCCGTGCCCGGCGCGGTCGCGCCGTGGCGATCGTCGTCATGGGCGGCACGGTCGGCTCGGTGCTGGGACCGATACTGGTCGCGCCAAGCGGCGCTTGGGCGAAGGCGGCCGGCTGGGGAGAGTTGACCGGCCCGTTCGTCGCCGCGACTTTGCTGTTCGCACTCTCCGCCGTCAGCTTCTGGGCGTTCTTGCGGCCGGAGCCGCGCGACCTCGCAGCCCGCATCGACGCGGCGTCGGGCGAACCGCCCGACCTGCGCGCCGCCCGGCAGTTGCGCGCCCTGCTGCGCGACCCTGGCGTCGCCACGGCGATGACGACGCTGGTCCTGTCGCAGGCGGTGATGGTGATGGTGATGGGAATCACCTCGCTGCACATGCGCGCCAACGAGCACTCGCTGGCGCTCATCTCGGTGGTGTTCGCCGGCCACACCCTCGGCATGTTCGCCTTCTCGCTGATCTCCGGTTGGGCGACCGACCGCTTCGGTCGCCTCCCGGTCATTCGTGCCGGCGGGGTATTGCTGACGGCGTCGTGCGTGCTTGCGGTCCTAACCCCGGCGTTCCCGGTCCTGTTCGTCGCCCTGCTGCTGCTCGGCTACGGTTGGAACCTCTGCTACGTCGCCGGCTCGGCCATGCTCTCCGACTACCTGTCCACCGCGGAGCGCTCGTCGACGCAGGGCGTGACCGATCTGGCGCTCGGCGCCGTGTCCGCCGCCTCGACCATGGCCGGCGGGGTCGTCTACGCCATCAGCGGCTTCGCGGTCATGAGCCTCGCAGGCGCGGTCGTGGCGGTTGTCCTGATCGCGATCGTGATGCGCTTCGGACGAAGCGCACCTTCGCTCGCGGCGTGAGGCGAAAAGCGAAGCGCGACGAGCGGCCACGGCTCGGACGATGCGCTGGCGACGCCGCTGCCACCCCGTAGCCGCGCTGCGACCCTGATTCCGAGGGCGCTGGCGGCGTGGCGGACCGGCTCGGCGCGGAACGTCGCGGCCGCTCCGAACGGTAGGCTTACGCCTCGGAGGTTCGGCGTGGAGCTCGCAACGAACCAGCGTACGAACGACGTGGTGGTCGAGGCGCTCGGGTTGACCAAGCGGTTCGGCGGGTTCGTGGCGATCGACGCCGTCGATTTCGAGGTGCGGCGCGGAGAGGTGCTGGGGGTTCTCGGCCCGAACGGCGCGGGCAAGTCGACGACGATGCGGATGATCTACCAGGTCACCCCACCGACCGCCGGGACGCTGCGGATCTTCGGTCTCGACACCGGCCGCGACGCTCGGCGCATCAAGGCGAAACTCGGGGTAGTGCCACAGATCGACAACCTCGACGAGGACCTGTCGGTTCGCGACAACCTGCGCATCCAAGGTCGCTACCACGGACTCCCGCCGCGCCTGGCGCGCGAACGCGCCGACGAGCTGCTGGCGTTCGCCGACCTCCAGGACAAGGCCAAGGCCGAGGTGCGAGCCCTGTCCGGCGGAATGAAGCGGCGCCTCACCCTGGCGCGTGGCCTGATGGCGGATCCCGAGTTGGTGATCCTCGACGAGCCGACTACCGGTCTCGATCCGCAGGTGCGACTGGCGTTATGGGACAAGATGGACGAGCTGGGCAAGCGCGGTGCGACCTTGCTGATGAGCACGCACTACATGGACGAGGCCGAGCGGCTCTGCGACCGACTGTTGATCATGGACCGGGGCCGCATCGTCGCCTCCGGCACGCCACGAGGCCTGATTCGCGGCGCGTTGGCGCCGTTCGTGGTCGAGGCTCGCCTGGTCGCTGGCGACGACCGGCCGTTCCGGCGCCTGGCCGAGAGAGCTGGCGCCGAGCTGGTCCGGGCCGGCGAGCGGGTCAGCCTGTTCGTCGACGACGGCCGGGCGGCGCTGACGCAGTTGCTCGACGATGGGGTCGATCCGGAACGAACCTTCGTGCGGCCAAGCAACCTCGAGGACCTGTTCCTCCGGCTGACCGGGCGCGGCTTGAGCGAGGGTCCGAGCGGGCCCGTACGGGGCGGGTAGCATTTCGAGATGCACGCCCCCTCGATCGGCGCGATCGTCCTGCGCAACCTGTGGGTCTACCGCGACCGTTGGTACTACGGTCTCCTGCCGAACTTCTTCGAGCCGGTCTTCTACCTGCTCGGCATGGGCGTCGGCCTCGGGTTCTACGTCAGCAGCGGGGGTGCCTTCGGCGGCGACTACCTTGCTTTCATCTCGCCCGGCCTGGTCGCCGCCGCCGCGATGAACGGCGCGTCGTTCGAAACCACCTACAACGTCTTCGTCAAGCTGCACTTCGGCAAGATCTACGACGCCACCATCGCCACGCCGGTCGGCATCGAGGACGTCACCATCGGCGAAGCGGCATGGGCGGTGATTCGGGCGGTGATCTACGGCGGGATCTTCCTGCTGGTCACGCTGATGTTCGGTACCGAGGCGAGCTGGCGACTCGTGCCGGCGGTCGCCGCCATCGCGCTGGTCGGTTACGCGTTCGCTGCGCTGGGGCTGGCGTTCACCTCGGTGGTGCCCACCATCGACCTGTTCTCGTACTACTTCACGCTGTTCCTGACGCCGTCGTTCCTGTTCAGCGACATCTTCTTCCCGGTGGCCGAGAGGTTCCCGCCTGTCCTGGTCACCTTCGCGCAGGTCACGCCGCTCTATCGCAGCGTCCAGCTGGTACGGGGCGTGGTCCAGGGCGACTTCGCGACGGTGCCGGTCGACGTCGCCTACCTGGTGATCTTCGGGAGCGCCTTGCTGACGTTCGCGGTGTGGCGCATGCGGGCCCGCATCGTCCGCTAGCCCACGGCTAGCGTCCCGCCTCGGCCACGCTTCCGAACAGCGCGGCCCAGTCCTGCTCCGGCGCAAGGGTCGCGAGCGGTACGACGCGGCCCTCCTCGGCCGGCCGGCGCACGAAGTCGCGCTCGCCGGGCCGGCGACGCTCGTATCGAAGCAGCCGCACCGTGCCGGGCCCGACCGGCTCGACCTGGATCCGGAAGGTCACGCCGCTGTGCGAGGTTCGTTCGAGCCAGCGGGCACGCCCGAACAGGTCGTCCTGGAAGGTGGTTGCTGGCACGGGTCGAGCGTACCGCGCCGTGCCGAACGCCGGCACCGTTCCCGGGAGGCGACGGGCGCAGCCGTGGAACCGTCGAGTTCCGACGTGGCGGGTACGCTTCGTCCGTGGACCGGCCGGAGATCGAATTCGCCGCAAGAACCACCACGGGCGGTTTCGAGCGTGCCCGGATCGCTACCCACCGCTTCGGATTCCCCGCCCTTGCGGTACTGATGCTGCTGCTGTTCGGCTTCTCCGCCAGCGCCGGCTTTCCCGACCGCGTCGAGGCCGTCGGGACGCCGCTGCTGGCGGCGGTCTTCCTGGCGGCGTCGGCGGACGCCTGGCGTGGTCCGGGGGCGTCGCGCGCCGCCGAGCGGTGGATCCTGTTCGCGTGCTTCCTGGTGCTGGTCGCTGCGGCGTTCGAGCCTGTGGCGACGGGACGGTTCGAGATCGCCTACGCCTACCTGCTCGGGTACGCGCCGCTCGCCTACGCGGCTTCGTTCCTGTTCCTCGGCCCGCGTGGCGGTAGCGTTGCGGCTTCTTCGGTGTACGCCGGTCTCGCGGCGGCGACGCTGGCAGGCGTCGCCACCGGGCAGATCCCCGTCGTCCGGTCGCTGCCGCTGGTCGTGGCCAACCCGATCCTGATCGGCCTGCTCTACGCCGTGGCGTGGAGCATGGCCGCAGCGGCGCGGGAACGGGTCGAGGCGCAGGAGGAGGCCGCGACCGACCCGCTGACGGGAGCGCTGAACCGACGCTCCGGCGAGCGCGGGATCGAGCGACTGGCCGGCCGCTACGCCATGCTGGTCATCGACCTCGACGCCTTCAAACGCCTAAACGACGAGCGTGGACACGCGCTCGGCGACCGCATCCTCAGCGCGGTGGTCGAGGCGATTCAGGGGAGCGTCCGGCCCGGCGACCTGGTGGTGCGTTGGGGCGGGGACGAGTTCGTGGTCGTCGCACCCGACACCGACGATTTCGGGGCGGGGCTGCTTTGCGAGCGTCTGACCGAGGCGATCGACGCCGCTGGAGAGCGGCTCGAGGCGAAGCTCGGCGCCAGCATCGGTAGCGCCGTGCGGGAGCCGGAGGAGTCGTGGCGTAGCGTCTTCGAGCGCGCCGACCGCGAGATGTACGCCGCGAAGGAGGCCCGCCGTGGCCATCGCAGCGAAGCCGCGCAGGCGGGCGGATCGTAAGCGTTCGCCCGCGCGGAGCCGGACCGGTCGTGGTGGGCGATGACGGGATCGAACCGCCGACTTACCGCTTGTAAGGCACCACCTCTTATGGTGAGTTGAGCCCAGACCGAGTAGTCCGTCTGAGACGGGAGTCTTGGCTCAGCCCAACGGGCGGTGGGGCGCGTGAGTATGGTCAGTATCGATGAGTTGGCACACTGGAGGCACACAAGTGCAACAACCGGTTTCGTACGTCCCACACGCGCAGCAAGTCCGCGCCCGAAGCACCTAACGATGGGCGGACGCTGACCTTCAGGCGAGAGGTCCCGCAGAACGCCGGTCGTGTTGCGAGTGATTCACGGCTTCTGTTGCTGAGAATGGTGGGACTTGACGCGCCAGAAGTTCTCCGTACGCTCGAACGAAGGGGCTACCCTTCCTATATTGAGTTTGCCGACTTGCACGAGGTCTCATTCGCGTGACAGGAGCGAAAGCTTTGGCGGAGCCGGTATTTGTTAGCTTCGAGGGAGTCGCCGACGCGATCGACACCGGCACGGGTGCAAAGCAACTCCTTGGTGTCCTGCACGTATGGACGGATCGATTCCGAATGGGATGCCGCAGCTGGCGTGCCCAGCTGGATCCGCGCATGGTAGACGATCGAGTATTGGTACTTGGCGACGGCGTTGCACACTTGCCGCGTATGGCGCGAGGCGGGTGGCGGGGGGCGCGCTGACGTTCTGGACGGCGGTTGTTCTGGTCGGTCGTGTAGGACTCGAACCTACAACCCGCTGATTAAGAGGCACGTTCCAGAACTGCCTGCGCACACGACTATTGCGAGCAGTGCGTGTGGGACGGATCAAACGGCTCCTTGGGGCGCTCAACGGGTCCGAGTGGTTATCCTCAGTCCGTGGGGTCAGCGGACGACCGACACAACGCGCGACACACTTCCAGGGGCCCTGCCCGCCCTGGCCACCAGTTGGGCCGCATCGAGCTTGGTGTTCTGCAATGGCTTCGCGACCAGGAGGCCACAATCCGGTTCGAGGCTCGCGAGGCACGATTGCTGGAAGACGGCGTCTTGCGCTACGACGTTGCGGCCACGCCAGAACAGACACGGAAATGGTGCGCGAAAGCGCGAGCTGCCCATGAGAAGCTGGAAGTTTACGGCGTGCCGTGGATCAAGGTCTACCACCACATTGGCGAATCTTCGGGCGATACCAGCACGGCCCTAAAGTCGCTTGAGCGAAGGGGGCTGGTGGTTGTCCACCGGCCTGGAAAGCGGCGTGTGTCGCACGCCAGGTTGTTGCCCCAGGGTTGGCGCGCCGCAAGTCTAGCGCCGCTTACCGAGGCCAAGATGCGGGAGGTGTTTGTGCGTGCATGCGAGCGGCGATTTGGCCCTCGCTCAGATTGGACGTCGCAGCAGCGTAAGGCGTTCGAGCACGACTTTCATGCACTACTCGGGGAGTTGGAAGCTCCTCCGGGGACTCTGCCGTTGCGGTAGAAGCGGTCTTCGACGGGCGTTGGGGTGCGGGCCACGCCACCGTCACGCCCCGCGGCCCCATGGCGCCCACGATGGGTCCGGATGAAGATTGAGATTCTTGGATCTATTCCAGGAATAAATCCAAGAATCTTCCCACCTGCGTAGTAGAATCACTGTCCTAGACGCAAAAACGACCGCTTGCCGTGCTAGTTTCATCTCGTCGGCGCGATCCCGCTCGCCCGGAGTGAGATCGCAAAACGATTGGCCGCGCAACCTGTCCGCCAAGACCGCGCGCGGCCAATCCCTAGGGCGCCCCTGATGGGACGCACCTCCCTTTGAAGGAGGCACCGGTGAATATACAAGCTCCAACTGCACCTCCCGTTCACACGGCGAAGGGGGCGCGACGGCGACTCGCCACTGCGCAGGACGTTGCTGAATACCTCAATCTGCCGCTTAGCACGTTGTACGATCGGGCGCGCACAGTGCCCCCGACCATCCCTGGCGTGGTGCGCATCGGTCGCCGGCTGCGCTTCGACCTGGACGCGATCGAGGAGTGGGTCGACGCGGGCGGTGGCACTACCTCGGCGGATACGCAATGAAGACACCCGCCCCCGAAGGGACGGGCGATTGCCGTTTGGGACAGCGCGGGGCCACTATAGTCGCTCGGAACGTCGCTGTGCGGCCAACGCAGCTAGTGCACCGAGTGGATCCGCATCCTCTAGGGGCGGGACGCATGACCGTCGCCAAGGACACCACCCCCCCGCGCCTTGACGAACTGATCGGCACGACCGACGCGGCACTCCGGCACGGCCTCATGCCGTGGTCCCTCACGAACGCCATACCACGCGGCGAGCTGCGCCGCTACAAGCTCCCAGGGAACCGGAGCGCGTTCCGGCGCGTCGAGCTCGACGCCAGGGCGGGGGCCCGCAAGGCAGGACACAAGGCCGCTTGCATGGAATCGCCGCCCGGGGTGGCGCCGTGAAACCGCCCGCCGACCAGATGGCCGACGGGCAAAGCGGCGGGGTAGCCACTGGCGCCAGCGTACCACTCGGAACCGCCGACCAGCACGACACGCGCAGCCTGAAACCGACGCCCCTCCGGCCCGACTTCGACCGCATGCCCGCCGAGCTGCGCAAGCGCCCCCGCTGGCTCCTTTGGTGCTACGAGCTCAAGGCAGACGCCCAACCCGATGACGAGAAGCCGTGGACGAAGGTGCCCTACCGCGCCGACGGCCAAGGGCGTGCGGCGAGCAACCGTGACGCGACCTGGTGCGACTTCGAGGCGGCCCGGGACGCCTACCTGCGCCGCGTGCAAGACGCCGACGGCGTAGGATTCGTGACCGGCGACGGCGTGACCGGCGGCGACGTTGACGACTGCCGCGACCCGATCACCGGCGAGCTCACCCCCGAGGCCGCCGCCATCATCGCCGAGGCGCGCACCTATGCCGAGGTGAGCCCCAGCAGCACCGGCGCCCGCTTCTGGGCGCTTACCGATAGCGCCCCCGGCAAGCGCAAGCGCCGAGGGAGTGTAGAGCTCTACCCGTCGGGGCAGTACCTCACCGTTACGGGTGCGCAGCTCGACGACACCCCCGACGACCTCAAGCACCGCACCGACCAGCTCGCAGCGATTCACGCGCGCTATATCGCGGCGCCGGAGCGCCCGCAGCCGGCAGGTAGCGCCCCGCGAGGCTTGGACGTTCGGCACGAGGACCGTGACGTGCTAGAGGCCATGTGGCGCAGCGACAACGCCCCGAGGATTCGGGCACTTTGGGAGGGCGACACCAGCGCGCACGACGGCGACCACAGCGCGGCCGACCTCGCCCTCGTATCGCACCTCGCCTGGTTCACGAACTATGACGAGGACCAGGCAGACCGCCTATTCCGCGCGTCCGGCCTCATGCGCGACAAGTGGGACGAAGCGCGCGGCGACTTGACGTACGGCGAACGCACCCTCGCTCGCGCGTTCGAGGGGCACCAGCCGGGCGACGGGTATCAGGGGCGCAAGGCAAGCCGGCCTGGCGGCAACCAGTCCGAGGACGCGACATCGGCTGGGCCGAGCCACACGGGAGAGGACGGCGACGATCCTCGCAAGGATAGCGGCACGATCCAAAACGGGCTACCCACCGGCATGTCGGGCGCATACCCCATCACGGAGAAACTGAAGCGGTGGCATGAAATCCGGCATGACCGGGCCGCCCAGCCTCGTCCCGACGCAGGCTCCGACGGCGAGGCGGATCAGCCGGCGCGCGACTTGTTGCCAATCACGACCGACGCCGACCCCGAACAGAAGGCGAAGCCGCGCACCTCGAAGGGCGAGCCCCGCAAGCCGAGCACACCCGCCGCGGTGCGAGCACCTCGCCTCACGCGCCTATCGAGCGTCGCCCCTGAGGCCGTCGAGCACCTTGACGACGGCCGCCTAGCCCTCGGCAAGCTCACGCTACTGGTCGGCGACGCCGGCATCGGGAAGACACACATTGCCCTAGCGATCGCTGCCAGCGTGACGGAGGGCCGGCCCATCTTCCCGCCCGCCCTGAGCCCGGGCGCCTCACCTCGGGCACCGTCAAACGTGCTCGCCTTCATCGGCGAAGACGGCCTAGCTGACACCATCCGCACACGGTTTGACGACGCCGACGGTGACCCCGACCGCTTCGTGGCGCTGACCGACGTGCTCACGACCACCGAAGACGGCCGCGTGCTAGAGGGCGAGGTGGACCTCACGCAAATCGACGTGATCGAGATGGCGATACTCGAACTGCGCCCCTCGCTGGTGATCGTGGATCCGATCCAGGTCTACATGGGCGCCGGCGTGGATATGCACCGCGCTAACGAAGTGCGCGCCACGCTCAAGGGCATAGCCAAGCTCGCCGCCAAACATCGCGCGTCGCTACTAATACTCGCCCACCTGAACAAAGGTACCGGAAGAGCCCTCTACCGCGCGCTCGGCTCGATCGACTTCGTGGCGATCGCCCGCTCGGTCCTGGTTGCCGGCGTTCACGACGGCGCCCCGGCGCTCGCTCATGCGAAAGCGAACCTAAGCGCCCGAGCGCCGACCCTGACGTACACCCTCCAAGGCGGCCGCCTAGTGTGGACCGGCACGACCGAGGCGAACGCCGACGACCTCATCAGCCAAGCGCCCCAACAGTACGAACGGCCACGCGAGGCTGAGGCCGCCGACTGGCTCGTCGCCTACCTGGTCAACGGGCCGCGCCGAGCGCGCGACGTCGCCGTGGCCGCCAAGCGTGCCAATATCGCCGAGCGAACGCTGCGCCGAGCGGCCGACACCCTTGGTGTGGCGAAGCGCCGCGTAGGCTCAGCTGCCGCCGAGGGCCACTGGGTGTGGGAGCTGCCCGATGCCTAACCTGGCCACCTCTCTTAGCACCCTGGACACCTTGGACGCCTTAGGCAGAAACGCCGTGCACCACGCCCCCATGCTAGGCGGCAACATGGACACCTTAGTGGCCAGCTTTGGCAAGGTGGCCAAGCACCCTAAGGTGGCCAAACTCACCCTAAGGTGGCCACTAAGATGGCCACCCGTCGAGATAGAGAAACACCGACACACACAGTGTGTGTGTTTAAGTTGTCCTAGTTGGCCAAGGTGCTTGGAGAGATGGACACCTTAGGGATGCCCGGCGCCGAGCTCGCCCCGGACGCCCGGAGGCTCGCAGCATGAGCCGCCTGAGTTGGCCCGCGATCGTGGTGCGCGCCGCCGAGATTGTGAACGAGTACGACACGCCCGTAACCCTCCGCCAGCTTTTCTACCGGCTGGTCGCTGCGCTCATCATCCCGAACAAGCAGACGACCTACCGCACGCTCAGCAGCCGCACGGCCGAAGCGCGCCGCGCCGGCGAGTTTCCCGACCTGATAGACAACACCCGCGCCATACACCGCTATCAAACGTTCAACAGCGCCGACGATGCCCGACGGTGGCTCGCCAACATCTACCGCCACGACCGCACCGACGGCCAAGCGTGGAGCATCTACCTCGGCGTCGAGAAGAACGGCTTGCTCGCGCAACTCGAAGCGTGGTTCGGCGACCTGGGAATCCCGATCCTACCGACAGGCGGCTACGCGTCGCAGTCGTTCGCCAAGCAGGTAGCCCAGGACGTGTGCGCCCGCGGCCGGCCCGCGGTGCTGCTGTACGCTGGCGACTTCGACCCGAGCGGCGAGGACATCTCGCGCGACTTCATCGCGCGCACCGGCTGCTGGGATGAAATGCGACGCATCGCCCTCACCGCCGCGCAGATCGAGCAGTACGACCTACCACCGCAACCAGGCAAGGCCACCGACCCGCGCGCCGCGGAATTCATGCGCCGCCACGGCGTACTAGTACAAGTCGAGCTCGACGCCCTCGCACCGCCGACGCTGCGACAGCTGTACACCGACGCGATCACCGAGTTCTGGAACGAGAACGCATACCACCGCGCCCTTGCCCTCGAAGCCGAAGAACGCGCCGCGTTGGTTGCAGCATGACCCGCGACCCTATGGACCGGATCGCGGAGCTGTGCGTCCGGCACCACCTCGGCTAGTGGGGCGGGACGCCTGTCGCCCGGCGTCTAGACGACCTGCTAGCCGCACCGCTAGACGACCAGGCGCGAACCGACGCGGCACTACTCCGCGCGTGCGACTTTCTCGGCGTGACCGGCGCGCAGCTCGACGCGATGAACGTCCAGGCGGATCAACTCACCGAGCAGAAGCGGGGTCGTGCTGACAAGGCTCCTAGCTGTGCGCGGGTCACGCCGTGACCGGTGGACGTGCCGCCGACGTGCGCCGAACCGGGTTGGCTGGCACGGCGCGTCGAGGCGCGGTAGTGGCCCACGGGATCTAGGCCGTCACGCCC
>Ga0326597_10004529_pt1 | contig 19571 bp, 18 predicted proteins | sample RVTome_12_FD_203789 | JGI IMG/M metagenome (GOLD analysis project Ga0326597, IMG submission 203789) | Soil microbial communities from uranium-contaminated site in the Upper Colorado River Basin, Wyoming, United States - RVT100D185 | ecosystem: Environmental > Terrestrial > Soil > Contaminated >... | reverse complement strand
CCCGATCCCCGAGGTGGCGTCGGAGATCGTCGGTCGATTCGAGAGCGAAGTGGGAGCCCTCTTGCTCGGTGCCCCCGCAGCCTTCATCGGGACCGAGCTCGACCCCGCGGTGAGCGCGAAGAAGCGCGGAAAGATCGTCGCGCGCCTGGAATCGATCGTCGACGAGCTCGAAGATCGAAAGCCGGCGGCGGAACCCCTGGAAAGTCTCGCGCAGCGCTTGAAGGATGCCCTCGCCAGCAACACCATCGGGGGCGGCGGAAGGCGCGAGCCCAAGCTGGACTGGCGGCAGGCTTCGGACGAAGTCTCGCGGCTCCAAGCCACCTGGGCCAAGACCGCTCCAGTCCCCGGCGAGGAAGGGCGGGCGCTCGCGGAGCGATTCGAGCGCGCTTGCCGGAGCTTCTTCGAACGGCGGCCGCCCGAGCGCTCCCGATCCCGTTCGAGCGACCGTGCCACGCTGAGCCGGCCGTAACCCTCGTGGCCGACGTCGATCTCGCGAGCCTTCTCGCCCACGAGCTCGAGCCCTCACTGATCTCGATCCAACTTCGCCTGCGATCCCTCGCGGAAGAGGGCGCCTGGCGCGCGGAAGCCGAATCCTGTCTCGCCGAAGTTGAGGCGCTTCGCTCTCTGGTGCGCGATTTCCTGCTTCTGGGAAGAAGAGAGCTCGAGACCCGGAGTTTTTCGCTCGTTCCCCTCTTCGAGACGCTCGCGCGCCGCTTCGGGCCGCTCGCCGCGGAGCGCGGAATCACTCTCGAGACCGCGGCGGCTCAGACAGGGGTCGCGGGAGATCCCGGCGCCACTGAGCGAATTCTTTCGAACCTCCTGGACAACGCGGTGAAGTTCTCGCCGGAGCGGAGCCGGATCGCGGTTTCGGCGCGGGAGATCGCCGGAATGGTCGAGGTTCTGGTCGAGAACCAGGGGATCGGCATTCCCCTCGCCGAACAGGAGCGCGTTTTCGAGCCGTTCGCGCGCCTCGACCGGGAAAAACCCGGAGCGGGGCTCGGGCTTTCGATCGCCCGGGAGCTCGCCGAGGCGCAGGGCGGGCGGCTGTCGCTCACGAGCGAGCCCGGTCTAGGCTCGACGTTCGTTCTCACGCTGCCAAGAGCATGATCCTCGTCGTCTCGCCGAACCTCGCGGTCGACGTGACTGTCGAGGTCGATACTCTCCAACCGGGAGAGGTTCATCGCGCGCGGAGTGTGCGGAAGCAAGCGGGAGGAAAAGGGGTAAACTTCGCCCGAGCTCTGCGCTCTCTCGGTCCTCTCGGGCTTCCCGAGGATCCGCCGCTCGTCATCGGGTTCGCGTCTGGACGCGCGGGGGAGTCGATCCGTGAAGGGCTCCAAAAAGAGGGAATCGCTTTCGAGCTCGTCCCCTTCTCCGGCGAAAGCCGCACCTGCACCATCGTGCTCGACCGAGAGGGCCGAGCGACCGTGGTGAACGAGGCGGGCCCCGACATCGAAGAGGCGTCCGCCCTGCTCTCGACGTTCGAAGCCCTCCTCGAGAAGTCGCGCGCGGTGGCGTTCATGGGGAGCCTGCCGCCGGGGCTTCCTTCCGACCTATATGCCTCGATGATCGCTCGCGCCCGGGAGACTGGCCGGCGCTCGCTTCTCGACACCTCCGGTGAGGCCCTGCGTCGCGGTCTCGCTGCCGGCCCGAGTCTCGCAAAGCCGAATCGCGCCGAGGCGGAGGAGCTCCTCGGCCGTGAGCTCTCGACCGACGCCTCGCGGCAGGAGGCCGTCGAGCGCATCCGGGAGCTCGGCGCGGAAACGGCGGTCATCACGTTCGGCAGAGAGGGGTTTCTCGTCGCTAGCGTGGAACGCGTCCATCGCTGCGCTTCGAGCCTCTCAGGAGACCTTCGCCTCGGCAATCCCACCGGCGCCGGAGACGCGCTCGCCGCCGGGCTCCTCGCGGGAGCGGAACGGGGATACCCTCTCGTCGAGTCCGCGCGCCTGGCCGCGGCGGCCGCGGCCGCCTCACTGGCAGAAGGCTACGGGCGCTTTCGCCCGAAGGACGTCCGCGTGGAGGCCGTTCACGTGGAGACTGTTGGTGTAAGAAGGGGGATGGGGAGATAGGAGGACATGTGGGGATAAATCAAACTCCTTGTTCTTATCTCCTTATCTCCTCCTATCCTCTTATCCCCTTTTCTTACACTAGAATTCGTGGCCGAAATTGACTCGTCATCGAAAGTTATTGTAGCTTCGAGCCACGATGACCATAGTACCGATTGTGAAGTTCGGCGTCGAAGTCCTCGACCGGCGCGCGGTGGAGCTCACCGAGTTCTCCGAGGACCTCGACACCATCGCCCACGACATGATCGAGACGATGTACGCCGCGCCCGGCGTCGGTCTCGCGGCGCCTCAGATCGGGTTGGGAATTCGGCTGATGGTAATCGACATTACCGTGGGAGAGGACCCGGAACAGGTCATCGTCATGGCGAACCCGGTGATGCTCGAGCAGGAGGGCGAGCAGCACGAAGAGGAGGGCTGCCTTTCGGTCCCCGGCTACAGCGGGGTCGTGTCCCGCCCCGACTGGGTCAAGGTCCGTGGACAGGATCTGAAGGGCAAAGAGGTCACTCTCGAGGGAACCGGGCTTCTGGCGCGCGCCCTCTGCCACGAGATGGACCACCTCGACGGGAAACTGTTCCTCGAGCGCCTCGGGATGCTGAAGCGGGACCTCATCAAGCGGAAGATCCGGAAGAAGATCCGCCAGGGCGACTGGTAAATATCCGGCTCCGAATGGGCCAAGACGAAGAACGCAAGGACGCAAAGACCCGCGAGGGCGCCAGGAGAAATCCGGTTCGTCTCTTGGCTTTGCGTCTTTGCAAGTCTTTGCGACTTTGCGTTGGAAGTTTTCTTTAATGCGAGTTTTGTTCATGGGCTCGGGGGGATTCGCTCTCCCCTCTTTCGAAGCTCTTCTCGACTCGAGCCACCAGGTCCTGGCCCTCATCACCCAGCCCGACAAACCCGCGGGGCGCGGCCACGAGCTGCGCATGCCGAAGACGAAGTCCCTCGCGCTCGAACGGGGCATCGTCGTCCACCAGCCTCTCAAGGTGCGGGCCGAGGCGGCGATCGAGCTCGTGCGCGGAATCGCGCCGGATGTCATCGTCGTCGTCGCTTATGGCCAGATCATTCCCCCCTCGATTCTCGAGATCCCGCCGCGGGGGATCGTGAACGTCCACGGCTCGCTCCTTCCCCGCTATCGAGGAGCGGCGCCGATCCAATGGGCGATCGCGCGGGGGGAGACCGAGACCGGAGTCACCACGATGCTGATGGACGTGGGGCTCGACACGGGTCCGATCCTGCTCCAGAAGGAAATCGCCATCTCCGAGGACGACACCGGGGGAACCCTCGAGGCGAAGCTCGCGCCACTCGGCGCCGCGCTTCTGCTCGAGACACTTTCGCGTTGGGAATGGGGCGACCTCGCCCCCATCCCGCAGGACGATGCCAGGGCGACGCTCGCGCCGCGAATCAAAAAGGCGGAGGCTCTCGTCGACTGGAGCCGCCCCGCGACCGAGATCCACTGCCGGGTGCGGGCCTTCGCTCCCTGGCCGGTCGCGTTCGTGCCGCTCGACGCTGGTGCGCTCCGAATCTGGAAGACCAGGGTTGCGCCCGCGGGCAGCGCAGCGGCAGACCCCGGACGCATCCTCGGCATCGAGCCCGAGGGGCTCACCGTCGGCTGTGGAGGACGGTCGGCACTGATCGTGGAAGAGGTTCAGCCGGCGGGTAAAGGGAGGATGACTGCCTCCGCCTTTGCCCGCGGAAAAAGGCTGGCGCCGGGGGATTTTCTGGGGCTGGCGAAGCCTCTCTGGCCGTAGGATCGATCCCCCAAAATCCTCGTTTTCCTGGCGAAGCGTAGCTTTCGCCCTACGTCACGATGGAGCTGCTTCCTCTATCTCATTGAAAGAATGCGACGAGCTTCCCGGTACGAACTTTGCAGTTTCTGTCCCTCCGAACTTCAGCGGGGGGTTTCTGTTTGCAGCATCAGCCGAGAGAATCGAGGTCGGGTCCGGCGTCCGCGATCGACCGCCCGAGCGCGGCTGAAGACCGGTATGCGTTCGCCGCCCGCGGTGCGAGAGACGGCCTCTGGGATTGGAACCTCGACACGGACGTGCTCCTGCTCTCTTCTCGCTGGTCGGCGCTGCTCGGTCTCAAGGAGACCGAGCGATCGACCACCCCCGCGGAGTGGCTCGACCGAATCCACCCCGAGGACCGTTCGAGAGTCGAGGAGCAGTTGCGCTCGGCAACTTCGGGCGAGAGCCTCCTCTTCGAAAGCGAGCATCGGCTCGCCCATGAAGACGGACGCTATCTCTGGGTGCTCGCCCGCGGCGAAGTGACGCATCGGAAGACCGGAGACCCCCTGCGGATCGCGGGCTCGCTCTCCGACATCACGCAGCAGAAGCTCGCCGAGGACCGCCTCCGGCACGAGGCAACCCACGACGAGCTTACCGGGCTACCGAATCGCTCCACGTTCATGGAGCATCTGAGGCGCCTTCTCGAGCGCTCGCGACGGTCGGGGCGCGATCTGAAGTTCGCGGTGTTGTTCCTGGATTTCGACCACTTCAAGCGCATCAACGACAGTCTCGGCCACCTGGCGGGGGACCAGCTCCTCGCCGCCATCGCCCGGCGGCTCAAGGACTGCGTCCGTCCGGGCGACACCATTGCGCGGCTCGGCGGGGACGAGTTCGGCGTCGTCCTCGAGCGGCTCGGCGACGTGACCGAGGCGACCCGCATCGCCGAGAGGATCCATGAGGCCCTCCGCCATCCCTTCGACATCCAGGGACTCGAAGTCCTCACCACTACCAGCATCGGCATCGCCGTGGGCTCCCGCGCGTACGAGAGACCCATGGACCTCCTCCGGGACGCGGACACGGCGATGTATCGCGCCAAGGCGACGGGAAAGGGACGGCACGAGGTGTTCGACACGGCGATGCAGGCCCATGCCGTCGAGCAGCTCCAGCTCGAGTCCGATCTTCGCCGCGCGATGGCTCGGGATGAGATCCGCCTCCTCTACCAGCCGGTGGTGTCACTTCACGATCGTTCGATCGTGGGGTTCGAGGCGCTCGCGCGCTGGAGGCACCCCACCCGCGGACTCCTTCCCCCTTCGGCGTTTCTCCCGGCGGCGGAGGAAACGGGCCTCATCGTCGAGCTCGGCTTCCAGGTGCTTCGCAAGGCCTGCGTCCAGATTCAACGGTGGCAGAAGAGCGCCCGCGGACACCGCTCGCTCTCTATCCACGTGAACGTGTCGGACAAGCAGCTCTTCCAGCCCGACCTCGCCGATCGGGTGGAACAGGTCCTGGCCGAGACCGAGCTTTCCCCCGGAGATCTAGTGCTCGACGTGTCGGAGAACGTCGTCATGCAGAAAGCCGACTCGGCGGTCTCGATTCTCGGCCAGCTCAAGAGCCTCGGGCTCCACATTCACCTCGACGACTTCGGCACCGGCTACTCGTCGCTCGGTTACCTCCACCGATTCGAGATCGATACCCTCAAGATCGACCGCTCCTTCATTCGGAACCTTCGAGCCGGGGGCGACAACTGGATCGCCGCCCGCACGATCATGGGTCTCGCCGACAACCTGGGCATGGGGGTCATCGCCGAAGGGGTCGAGACCGAAGAGCAGCTCCAGGAGCTTCTTGGACTCGGCTGCGTCTTCGGCCAGGGAAGCCTGTTCCACGAGCCCCTGAGCCCGGAGCTGGTCGACGATATTCTGAGCTAGAGCACCGTTGCTACAATGCGCGGGTGCGCGCGCTCCGGCTAGCCGGTTCCCTCGTCGGCATGATTCTCGCTCTCTACCTTTATTTCGTCTTTTTCCATCCGCGAGTGAAGGCCGCAAATCACCCCTTCTTCAGGGGAGAGCCCACGCTCGCCATCGCCCACCAGGGCGGGCGCGGACTCTGGCCGGAGAACACGCTTCTCGCCTTCGAGCGCGCGCTCGATCTCGGAGTCGACGTCCTGGAGATGGATCTCCGCGGGACATCGGACGGCCAAATCGTCGTGCACCACGACGCCTCGCTCGAGAGAACGACCGAGGGCGCGGGGCTCGTGCGCGAGCTCACGCTCGACGAGATTCGCAAGCTCGACGCCGGCTACCGCTTCGCCGTCGGGGCGGACGGCACCGCCTCTCATCCTTATCGCGGCCAGGGTCTCGCGGTCCCGACGCTCCTCGAGGTGCTCGGTCGCTTCCCCGAATCCAGGCTCAACCTGGAGATGAAGGAGTTCGATCCTAAGCTCGCGCGCGCTCTATGCGCCACGCTTCGAAAGAACGGGTTCGCCGATCGCGCTCTCGTGGCTTCCTTCGACCACGAGCCGATGGCCGCCTTTCGCGACGCCTGCCCGGAGATCGCGACCAGCGCGACGCTGAGAGAAGGCCTCGCCTTCTACCAGCTCGACCGGTTACGGCTCGGGAGCCTCTACCGAAGCCCGGCGGTGGCCTTCCAATTTCCCGAGTACTTCGGGGAGATCCATGTCATTCGCCCGAGCTTTCTCGAAACAACGCGCTCGTTCAACGTCCGGGTGCAGGTCTGGACGGTCAACGAAGACAAAGACCTGGCGCGCATGCTGGCGATGGGCGTCGACGGGATCGTGACCGATTATCCCGACCGTCTGCTGCGGCTCATGGGGCGGCTTGCCCGGATGCCGTAGCGCCGTTTCTCGATTCTTCCCTTTCCGACTTGAGCGACTCCCGCGCGTCCTTGGCCATCTTCGCGAGCCGCTTCTGCACGAGGCCGTAGACCGTATCACCGTCGTAGTCGCCCTCTTCGTTGGGAAAGCCGGCTTCGACGCCCGTGAGGAGCTCGATGCCCTCTTCCACCGTAGAGGCAGTGACGATCCGGAACCGTCCTTCCGCGACCGCTTCCACCACGTCCTTACGCAGCATGAGGTCCGGGACGTTTGCTTCCGGGATCAGGACTCCCTGGCGGCCGGTCATGCCGAAGGCGCGGCAGGTGTCGTAGAACCCCTCGATCTTCTCGTTGACTCCTCCGATCGCCTGGATCTCGCCCTTCTGATTGACCGAGCCCGTCACCGCCACGTCCTGGCGGAGGGGAAGCCGCGAAAGCGCGGAGAGAAGCGCGTAGAGCTCCGTCGAAGAGGCGCTGTCACCGTCGATCCCGTTGTAGCTCTGCTCGAGCGCGAGGCTCGCGGAAAGAGTGAGCGGGACTCTCTGCGCGAACCGCGCCCGGAAATAGCCGGCGAGGATGAGCACGCCCTTGTTATGGCTCTTCCCCGAGAGATCGGCCTCGCGCTCGATGTTGATGATCCCCGCCCTTCCGGCGGCGACGGAAGCGGTGATCTTCGTCGGCCTCCCGAATCGATAGTCGCCGACGTCGTAGACCGAGAGTCCGTTCAGCTCTCCGACGCGGGCGCCGTCGGTCGCGATCATGAGGATTCCTTCCCGGGTCATTTCCGCCATGCGGGACTCGATTAGGTTGCGCCGCTCGGTGCTCTCGCGAACCGCGCGGTCGACGTAGGCCCCGGTTACCACCGAAGCCCCGTCCTCCGTCGCCCAGTAGCTCGCCTCGCGCACCAGATCGGCGACGTCGCTGAAGCGGGTGGAGAGCTTGCGCTGCCGCCCCGCGAGCCGCACGCCCTCTTCCACCACCGCGGCGGCCGCGGAGCGATCGAAATGGGGGAGACGCTCATCCCGCGCCAGCCGAGCGATGAAGGATGCGTACCAGGCGACTCCCCTGTCGTCGCGCTCCATGCTCGTGTCGAAGTCCGCCTTGACCTTGAATACCTTCCGGAAATCGGGGTCGTACTGATAGAAGATCTGATAGGACAGGCTGTCGGCGATCAACAGCACCTTCAAATCGACATCGACGGGCTCGGGCTTGAGAGCCGTCGGGATGAAGAGGCTGGTGGGGTCGAAGCCCTGGATGTCCACCTTGCCGCTCTTCAACGTGCGCTTGAGGGACTGGTAGACGCCGGGCTCGGAGAGGATCTCGGAGAACGAGAGCACCAGATAACCTCCCGCCGCCCGGAGAAGGCTTCCGGCTTTGATTCTGGTGAAGTCGGTATAGGCCAGTCCGCTGCGGTCCCAGGTCCGCTCGATGGTGCCGAAGAGGTTCTTGTAGCTCGGGTGTGTCTCGACGACGATCGGCGCCCGTTCGGTCGCGGAATTGTCCACGAGGAGATTCACTCGGTATCGCAGATGGAGGTCTCGAGTGCCGGCGAAAAACGCCGCGAGATCCGAGGGTTCCGGCCTCCGGCAGAAGTCCTCGAGGTTCTCGAGCGCGTGATGGCGCACCTGCTCCAGGAACCGCTCCGGGCGTTCTCCGGGATAGCGCTTCTTGAGCTCGTCGATCCGCGGGTTCACGATCTCCGACCCGAACCCAAAAACCAGGGCTTTCATCGCCTCTCCGATGAGCCGCTCGGTGTCGCGGGCGTGCTTCATCACCTCTTCGAGCTCCTCGCCCAGCTGCTCGCGAAGACCGTCGAGCCGTTCGAACTCGTCGCGCGCGATCTTTCCCTCGGCCAGCATCTGCTCTAGCTCGTCGCCGGTCCTCGGCTTTCCCTCGACGATGGGGGCCACCTCGTTCTTGGCGAGCGGACCGAGACGTATCTCCGCCAGCACGAAGTTCTCTTCCTTGATGCGCTCCTCGAACTCCCGAACGATCGCGCGGCCCTTTTCGCCCTCCGTCTCGAGAATCTGCGACTGTCGCTTCTTGAACTCGTCGGACGTAAGCATGGCGGGCACGGTTCGAGCCAGATAGGAGACGAGCGAATCCATGTCACGGCGCAGACTCCGTCCGTCGCCATGCGGGAGGTAGATCACGTTGGGGCTGTCGGCATCGTCGAAGTCATGAACGTAGCAGATATCGGAGGGGATGCTGGTGCCGCGAGCGACCTTCTCCAAGATGCTCTTGACCGTGGTCTCCCTCCCGGTGCCCGCGAGGCCCTGGACGACGACGTTGAACCCTCGCGACTGAACCGCGAGGCCGAGCTGGATCGCCTTGATGGCCCGATCCTGACCGATGACCTCGAACTCCGGCTCGAGCTCGCCTGTGGTCTCGAAGGAGAAGGCGTCAGGGGAACAACGGTAGCGGAGCTTCTCGACGGGAACCTCGTTCGACGCGGCTCCCGGCGGGAGCGGTGAAGTCGTCATCGTGGGCGATAATCTAGCACCATGCGCGCTCGTCGGCCCGTGTCTTCCTCTCGAAGCACCGCCTTCGAGGTTCTGCGACGGGTGGAAGAACGCCGGGGAGAGCCGGCGAGCCTCCTCTCCCATCCGCGGTATCGATCACTCTCGTCCGCCGACCGGGACCTGGCGACGGAGATCGTCTTCGGGGTGCTCCGGTGGCGCGCGAGCCTCGACTGGTTCCTGGCTCACCATACGAGCCGTCCACTGGCGGAGCTCGACTCGACGATCCTGCTCGCGCTCCGGATGGGGCTCTACCAGATCCGCCATCTCGATCGCGTCCCCGAGCGGGCCGCGGTCGACGAGTCGGTGCGTCTCGCGGAGGCCTATGGCGAGGCGCGCGGCAAGGGCCTGGTCAACGCCGTCCTTCGGAGCGTCCTTCGCCAGCCGGGAGCACCTGCGTTTCCGACCAAGGAGGCGGACCCGGTGGGCTATCTCGCCACCGCCCTATCCCACCCTCGCTGGCTCGCGGAGCGTTATCTCCATAGGCTCGGCCTCCAGCGCGCGGAGGCGAGGTGCCAGGCGCAGAACCAGACACCTCCAGTCCATCTGCGGGTTTCCGCGCGCGTCGACGTCGAACGGGCTCGAGAGGTCCTCGAGCGCAAAGGCGTCGGGACCGCGATCGTTTCCGAAGCACCCCGTTGCCTTCGCGTTTTGTCGGGTGCGCTCTCCGAAAGCTCGCTCTTGCGCGACGGGCTCGTCTTTCCTCAAGACGCCGGCTCGCAGCTGGTGCCGCTTCTTCTCCAGGTTGAGAGGTCCGATCGTGTGCTCGACGTCTGCGCCGCTCCCGGGGGCAAAGCGACCGCGATCGGCGAGCTCGCCTCCGAAGGAAGCGTCATCGCGATCGAAAGAAGGCGGCGCCGGGTGCGGCTTCTCCGCGAGATCTCGGCCCGGCTTTCCTCAGAGAACATTCATCCCGTGGTGGCCGACGGGCGAAGCCTTCCCTTCGAAACGAGGTTCGCTCGGATCCTTCTCGACGTCCCCTGCAGCGGCCTCGGAACGTTGCGACGAAACCCCGACATCAAGTGGCGGGTGGAGGCCTCGGACCTCGAGCCGTTCGCAGAGCTTCAGCTCGAGCTCCTCCGCTCTGCGTCGCGCCTCCTCACGGAGGACGGACGCCTGGTGTACGCCACCTGTTCGACGGAGCCCGAGGAGAACGAGCAGGTGGTCGAGCGATTTCTCTCCGAGTCCCCGGGCTTTCGCCGTGTCGAAGCCGCGCCGAGCCTTCCGGAGCCGGCCCGCCACCTGGTGGATGCCGACGGGTTCTTCCGCACCTCCCCCGAAGAAAACGATATGGATGGCTACTTCGCGGCGATTCTCGTACGCCGCTGACGAATGGGAATCAACGCAAAGGAAAAATTGCAGGGGGATAGGGGGACAGGAGGAGATAGGGAGATTGAATTGTAAAATTAGTCCCGATTCATCTCCCCATCTCCTCCCATCTCCCCATCCCCTTTTCTTACACTCTTTCGGCTACTTCGCCGCCGTTCTCACCCGCGATAGAATACTTGCGTGAGCTCCGAACTCGAGGCTGGGGAGAGGCTCCTCGAAGGACCGTCGAAGCCCGAATCTCCGCCTCCGAGCGCGCGAAAGCCGGTGAGCCGCAAGAGCGCGGGACCGGGCGCTCAGCGCGCGCGAGCCGTCCTGGTGCGCATCCTGGAGATCGCGGCCCTCGCCGTTGGACTCCTCACGACCGCCGTCATTTCCGCCGCCATCACCTTCACCCTCGCGGTGCGAGGGAACGAGGTCACTGTCCCGGACCTCGCCGGAGCGAGCGTCGAGGGCGCGGGAGAGAGCCTTAGGCGGGAGGAGCTCCAGCTCGTCGTCGAGGGCAGCCGCTTCCACGCGAGCATCCCTCCGGATTTCATTTCCGAGCAAATCCCCGCGCCGCGCACCACCCTGAAGAAAGGCCGCTCGGTCCGGGTGTGGGTGAGCCTCGGACCTCAGAAGCACACCGTCCCCCGGATCGAGGGAGAGACCCTCCAGTCCGCGCAGCTCATCCTGGAGCAGAATGGCTTCAGCTTGGGCCGTGTCGTGGAAATTCATAGCGAGGTCTACGCTCCCGACACCGTCGTCGCCCAGGCGCCCTCGGCGTACGAGGACGCAGCCGAAACGACGGAAGTAGCGGTGCTCCTGTCGCGCGGGTATCTCGATAACGCCTACGTGATGCCCGACTTCATCGGCCGCAACTACGTCGAGATCCTTGACCAGATTTCTCGCGGGCAGGTCAAGATCTCGCAGGTCCGGCTGGTCGACTATCCCGGGGTGCCCAAGAACGTGGTGGTGAGGCAGGTCCCGGCGCCGGGGGTCAAGGTGTTCAAACGGGATCGGATCGTTCTCTTTCTCAGCAGGGGCGCCTGAAACGATGCGACTCGCTCCTTCCATTCTGTCCGCCGACTTCTCCAGGCTGGCCTCGGAGATCGAGCGTGTCGAGCGCGCCGGCGCCCATCAGCTCCACGTCGACGTGATGGATGGCCACTACGTTCCCAACCTGACGTTCGGCCCCATGGTGGTCGAGGCCATCCGCCGCGTAACAAGGCTGCCTCTCGACGTGCACCTCATGATCGAAGACGCCGCTCGATGGATCAACGCCTTCGTCGATGCCGGGTCCGACATGATCGCCTTCCATCCCGAATCCGTCTACCACCCTCACTTGGTCCTGACGTCGATTCAGAAACAGGGAAAGAAGGCGGGGCTCGCCCTGAACCCCGGGCTCTCTCTGGCGTCCGTCGAAGAGCTCCTGCCTCTCGCGGACTACGCCATCGTCATGTCGGTGAACCCCGGATGGGGCGGACAGGATTTCATCGAGGGCAGCTTCGAGCGGGCCGAGAGCCTGCGCCGCTTCGCCCGGGAAAACGACCTCACGCTCGACATCGAGATCGACGGCGGCATGAACGCCGAGCGCGTTCCTCGGGCAGCCCTCGCGGGAATCGACGTGGTGATCGCGGGCTCCGCCATCTTCAAGGCCAAGGATCCGGAAGCGGTGATCCGCCAGATGCTCTCCGCGGTGCCCGTTTGAACCAGACCACTTGCCAGATTCGCGTCCGTTACGCCGAAACCGACGGCATGGGCGTCGTCTACTACGGAAACTACCTGACCTGGTTCGAGGTCGGGCGGTCGGATCATCTGCGCCAGCTAGGCGAGAGCTATCGCGAAATCGAGGAGAACGAGAGGATCCATCTGCCGGTGGTCGAGGCCCATTGCCGTTACCACAAACCTGCTCGCTACGACGATCTGGTCGATATCGTGACCCGGGCGAGCCGGCCCTCGCGGGCGCGCGTCCAATTCGACTACGAGCTGTCCCGGGCGGAAGACGGGGTCCTGCTCGCGAGCGGAACCACGCTCCACGTCGCCGTGGGTAGAGACGGGAGGCCGTGCCGGCTCCCGCGGAAGCTCCAGAAGATCCTCGGATGACCGCGCTGGTCACAGGCGTCTCGGGGTTCATCGGCTCGACGCTCGCCGAGGCGCTGGTCGAAAGCGGCGAGCAGGTCATCGGCGTCGACTCGTTTCTCGACTATTACCCCCGGCCGGTCAAGGAGAGGAACCTCAAGACTCTTTCCGCGAGCTCCCGGTTCGAACTCCGAGAGGGGCCACTCCAGGAGCTCGAGCTCCCTCGCCTTCTGGAGGGATGCGACCGGGTCTTTCATCTCGCGGCCCAGGCGGGGGTGCGCGCGAGCTGGGGTTTCGAGTTCGGAATTTACACCGACAACAACATCCTGGCGACCCAGCGGCTTCTGGAAGCGGCCGTGGGAACGAGGCTCAGGTCCTTCGTATTCGCCTCCTCGTCTTCCGTCTACGGAGACGCGGCGCCTCTGCCGATGGTCGAGGACATTCCGCTCCATCCCCTGTCTCCGTACGGCGTCAGCAAGCTCGCGGCCGAGAAGCTCTGCGAGCTCTACTTCGTGAACCACCTGGTGCCCACGGTCTCGCTTCGCTACTTCACGGTGTACGGGCCACGCCAGCGCCCCGACATGGCGTTTCATCGGCTCCTGAAATGCGCCCTCGACGGGACCCCATTCCACCTCTTCGGCGACGGCCATCAGACGCGGGACTTCACCTTCGTGGCCGACGCCGTCGCCGCCACCCTAGCCGCCTCCGAACGAGGCCGCGGAGGCGCGGTCTACAACATCGGCGGCGGAGCGCGGGTCTCGATGCTCGAGGTGATCGAAACCGTGCGCGAAGTCACGGGGCGCGCGGTCGAGGTCGTAATGGAGCAAAAGCAGAAGGGTGACATGCGCGACACCTACGCCGATACCTCGGCCGCCAGGCGCGAGCTTGGTTACGAGCCCCGGACGAGCCTGCGCGAGGGGCTCCAAAGGGAGTGGGATTGGATTCAAGGGCAATCGTCGTCTATGCTGGCGTCTCGGGAATAGATCGTTGCGACCGACTCCCCCGTCTTCACGCCGCGCCCGCGCGACCGCCGCGTTTCTCCTCGTGGCGCTCGTCTCGAGCTCCTGGATGGCGGCGTGCGGGGGCAAGAACGCCGACATCCTCTCAGGTCCTGCCCAGGGGGACGAGAAACTGGTAGCACTCGGACGCGACGCCCTCGAGCGAGAGAAATGGGAGGAGGCGCGCGGCTACTTCCAGCAACTCCTCGATAGCTATCCCAGGAGTCAGCTCGCGGGCGACGCGCGGCTCGGAGTCGCGGATTCCTACTTCAGCCAGAAGGGCGGCGGGAACCTGGTGCTCGCCATCGCGGAGTACCGCGACTTCCTCACGTTCTTCCCCAATCACCCTCGAGCCGACTACGCGCAATTCCAGATCGGCTACGGTCACTACCGCCAGATCCATAGACCGGACCGGGACCAGGATCCGACGGCCCTCGCCATCGAGGAGTTCGAGAAGCTGATCGAGCTCTACCGCAACTCCCGATACGCCGAAGAGGGGCGAAAGCTCCTCGAGGAATGCTACGAGACCCTCGCCGAATCCGAGTTCCAGGTGGGGCTTTTCTACCTTCAGATCCGCAAGGCCTGCCGCGCCGCCATCGTTCGCTTCAACGACGTCCTCGAAAAGTACCCCGCGTACAAGCGAAAGGACGAGCTCCACTTCCGCCTGGGATCCGCCTACCAGCTGTGCGGCCAGTTGGACGAGGCTCTCCCCCACTTCCAACGGGTCGTCGACAACTACCCCGACAGTGAATTTCGCGAGGAAGCACAGAGCCTCCTCGCGACACTCCAGCTCGCGAACGGCACGCGGGAGCTCAAGTAGCACTTCAAGCCTCGCGCAAAAAATGGCTTGACAGTTGCGAGATCGTGCTGTTAAATTTGCCTAAGAGCTACGTTCCCTTTCCCATGTGGAGGTTTGTCGTGACGACGCGAGCTTCGCGGACTGCCAGCCGAAGTCCGTTCTTCCCCAGCCTCGTCCTCGCACTCTCCGGTCTCGCGGTGCCCGCCGTCGCCGGACAGGAGCCGGAGCCCGAGGCAGAGCAGCGGGCCTCTACGAATGACATCGTCGTGGAACCCCACTGGTCCCCCTACCATGCGCCGACGAGCTACCCGGAGGGAACAAAGCTGCACATTATCCAGCGTGGAGACACGCTCTGGGACATCTCGAACACCTACTTTCGCAATCCCTTTCTGTGGCCCCAGCTCTGGGACGCGAATCGGTACATCGAGAATCCCCACCTCATCTATCCGGGCGACCCCCTCCGCATTCCACATGTGGACGTCGTGCGCGGAGAGGGGGAAGAGCCGGGCGGACCCGGCGGGCCCGGGGCGGGTCCGGGTGAAGAGGAGGGAGGCCCCGGCGCGGGCGGTCCAGCCGCGGCGGGTCAGCCGGGAGGTCCCGCGGGACCGCAGTTCCGGGCCGCGTATGAAGAGGTCACGATTCAGTGCGCCGGCTACCTTCGGGAAGAGGCGGACGACGACTTCCGCATCTTCGGAAGTGAAGACGACGGCTACAAGGATAGTCTCGCGACCGGCGACGTCGTCTACCTGAACCGCGGTTCCGAGGACGGCGTCAGCCCCGGCGACAGTTTCTATCTGCAGAGAAAAATCAACTTCACGTGGGGCGTCGAAGGAAGCTACGTCCGCAGGACCGGCTGGCTCCGGATCCTCGCGGTGCAAGAAGAGACCGCGATGGCCGAGATCGTTCAAGCGTGCCTCGACGTAAATGTGGACGACTACTTGACTCCGTTCGAGCCGATTCCGGTGCCGCTCCTACCCCTCGAGCCCCCTCCGACGCGTCTCACCCCGGAGACGGGACGGATGCGCGGAAAGATCGCGGCGTCCCTGGACGACCTCGCGACCCTCGGACAAGGCTATCTGGTGAGCATCGATCTGGGCCAGGAAGACGGCGTCGTTCCCGGAAACGTCTTCACCATCTTCCGCTACCTGTACGACGACGCGCCGCGAAAAGTGCTCGGAACCCTCGCGGTCCTGACCGTTCAGCGGGAGCACTCGACCGCGAGGATCATGGAGAGCATGGACTACATCCTCACGGGAGACCTGGTCGAGCTCAAGTAGAGCTTCGGCGCTCCCTCACAAGCGGCGCCTCCACCCAGGCGGCGCCGCTATGGAACCGCGGTCCTTTCTCGGTGAGGACCACGTCGCCGGGTACGAGATCCCTCAGTAGAGGAGCGCGCCTCCCGGTGAGATCGGACGACGACAGGCTGAGGCCGACAACGTCCCACGGCCCGGCGCCGGAAAAACGAAGGTCGACCAGACGCCGAATTCCGACGTCCGGTCGCGGGTCGAACTCGAGCACGTCGACCCAGGCGGCGCGGCGCGAGCCCAAGAGGATTCCCCTCTCGCCGGCGAGCGATCTCTCCGCGTTCGGCCCCACGTAAACCCGAGGCGACTTTCCCGAGATCACGGGCGAACGGCGCCTTCGTCTCATGCCCGGCTTCCCGAGGGGAGCTCGTTCGCGACCTTTCTATAGAACTTCAGGAAGTAGTCGAGGCCGGACCCGAGGGCGAGAATGACGGTAAGCCAAAGCGTAACCTTGCCCAAGACCGCGAGCGGTCCCAGAAACTTCTCGCCGAGGATGAGGAGAAGAATGGCCACCACTTGAGTCGCCATCTTGCCCTTCCCGAGCGGGCTCGCAGGGATGGTGATTCCCTGCTCGATGGCGACCATCCTCAGGCCCATGACGGCAAACTCGCGACCCACGATCACCACCACCATCCACGCGGGGGCGAGCCCCAACTCCACCATGCTGATGAAGGCCGCGGACACCAGGAGCTTGTCCGCGACCGGATCGAGCACGATGCCGAGCGTCGTGACCTGCTTGCGGCGCCGGGCGAGATACCCGTCGAGCCAGTCGGTGAGCGCCGCCACCGCGAAGATCGCGGCCCCGATGAGCTCCCAGCGCTCGGTCCGGGTCAGCAGCACCACCACCAGAATCGGAACGAGGAAGATTCGGCTGAGCGTCAGCCCGTTGGGCAAGTTCGGAAGGGTCATCAAAGCTTCTGAATCTTGCTCGAGTCGGCCGCTCGGCCCGCTCCGCCGCCCGAAGTCAGATCCTTAGTCGCATTGCGGGTGTCGATGACGAGAGCGGCCCCGTCGACGATGGCGGCCACATCGAGGCTGCTATGATTGGTGACGATGACGACGCAGTCGCTTTGCGGGAGCGACTCCGCGAGCGGGCTCGACCGATGGCTCGCACCCTCGAACCGAAGCTCCGGCACGTGCGGGTCGTGATAGCTGACCAGGGCCCCCTTCTGCTCGAGAAGGCGCAGCAGGTCGAGCGCGGGCGACTCTCTCACGTCGTCCACGTCCGGCTTGTACGATACCCCCACCAGAAGGATTCGTGACCCCTTGACGCTCTTTCTCCGATCGTTGAGCGCGTCCTGGATTCGGCTCACGACGTGGTGCGGCATCTCGGAGTTCACTTCTCCCGCGAGCTCGATGAATCGAGCGCGGTAGTTCAGGGTCTTGAGCTTCCACGAAAGATAGAAGGGATCGATGGGAATGCAGTGCCCTCCGAGGCCCGGTCCCGGATAAAACGGCATGAAGCCGAACGGTTTCGATGCCGCGGCGTCGATCACCTCCCACACATCCACCCCGAGCCGATCGCACATGAGCGCGACCTCGTTCACGAGCCCGATGTTCACGCTCCGGAAGGTGTTCTCCAGGAGCTTTACCATCTCCGCCGCGCGGGTGGACGACACGGGGATGACCTCGGTCACCGCGCGGGAATAAAGAGCGAGAGCGACATCCCGGCACGCTGGAGTCGTCCCTCCTATGATCTTCGGAGTATTGCGGGTGTTCCACGTCTTGTTTCCGGGATCGACCCGCTCGGGTGAGTACGCGAGGAAGAAGTCCTTCCCCACCTCGAGTCCCTCCCGTTCCAGGATGGGACGAATCAGCTCCTCGGTGGTCCCGGGATAGGTGGTGCTCTCGAGGACCACGAGCTGGCCGGGCTTCAGTCTTTTTCCGATCTCCTCCGCCGCCTGGACCACCAGCGACAGGTCGGGATCCTTCGTCTTCGAGAGCGGCGTCGGGACGCAAATGATGATCGCGTCCCTCTCCGTGAGGCGGCCGAAATCCGTCGTGGACGCGAGCTTTCTCGCACGCACCAGCTCCGCGAGGCGCTGCGACGGCACGTCGCGAATGTAGGACTCACCGCGTCCGACGGCGCTCACCTTCTCGGCGTCGATGTCGATGCCAAGAACGTCGACTCCCGAGGATGCGAACTCCACGGAAAGCGGCAATCCCACGTAGCCCAGCCCGATGGTCGCGAGCTTCACCGAGCCGCCCGCGATCCTGCGGCTCAAATCGTTGGCGTTGGTCGAGGTCATGAAGGTCGAGAAATTCAAAGTATGTGGCGTCCCCGCGAGAAAGTCCAATCATCAATTACTTGCTCGCCTCGCTCTTCATTGAATGCCGCGGGGACCCCACCCCCGCGGCTTGGCGCTATGCGCTTCGCGCTCCGCTCCGGCTGAAGGCTCCGCTCGGGGAGGATGGGGCCCTCCGGGCCCCGCTGCTCGCCGCGCGCCTCGATCATTGCGCCGGGGCCCCACGCCCGGCGCTCTGGGACCCGCTTCGCTTTCATCAAGGCGCGCTCGGGCTGAGGGCTCACGCTCCCCTCGCTCTTCGCCTCACTGGCCTCATTCGATGATACCCTTACCGCCCGAAATGAACGCCGTCATCCTCGCGGGGGGGAAGGGCACGCGCCTCCGGCCGCTGACGCTCCATACGCCAAAGCCCATCGTCCCCATTCTCACCCGTCCATTCCTCGCGCTCCAGATCGATCTCCTCAAGAAGACCGGGATCGAGGAGATTGTTCTCTCTCTCTCCTACCAGCCGCGCCGAATCGAGGAGATCTTCGGCGACGGAAGCGATCTCGGTGTCCGCATCCACTACACCCTGGAGCCGGAGCCCCTCGGCACCGCGGGTGCAGTGAAGAACGCCGAGGCGCTTCTTTCTGACCGAACGGTGGTTTTCAACGGCGACGTCCTGAGCGATCTCGATCTGACCTCGGTTCTGAGGTTCCATGAAGACGTGGGGGCGAAGGCGACGATCGTGCTCACGATCGTCGCCAACCCTTCCGCCTATGGGCTGGTCGAGACCGAGGACGGCGGCCGCGTGCGGCGCTTTCTCGAAAAGCCCAGCTACGACGAGATCACCTGCGACACCATCAATGCCGGGGTCTACATCCTCGAGCACGAGCTCATGGATTACATCCCGACAGGCTCGAACTACTCGTTCGAGCGCGGCTTCTTTCCGCAACTGCTGCGGGAGGGAGTGCCGTTCTACGCCTACGTGCACCGCGGCTACTGGATCGACATCGGGACGCCGGAGAAATACCTCAAGGTCCATCGGGACATTCTGTCGGGACTCCTCCCGTTCCAGGGCTTTCACCCGAACGCCGGCGGCACTTACGTCGACCCCGAGGCCACGGTTGAAGCCGGATCCCGTCTGACGGGTCCCGCTTTCATCGGCGCGGGAAGCGTCGTGAAGTCGCGGGCGATCGTCGAGCCGTACGCCGTCGTCGGCCCCAACTGCCGGATCGAAGGGGGAGCGACGGTCTCGGACTCCGTGCTCTGGGCGAACGTGCGCATCGGCGAGGAGGCTCGGGTGGACGGGGCCCTCCTCGGCCGGAGCGCTCACATCGGACACCACGCCATCGTGGGCCGCGGCGTCGTCCTCGGCGACAAATCGGTTATCACCGATTACAGCCGAATTTCTTCAAAACAAGATTAATGCTCGCATCGCCCTTCATTTTGCGCCGCGGGACCCCACCTCCCGCGGCTCGTCGCTTCGCGCGACAGCTGAGGGCTCCGCCCGGTACTAGATCCTCTTGTCTGGCCGCGATATACTTTGCTCCCGAATGCCACGAGCGGGCGTAGCTCAGTTGGTAGAGTACAAGCTTCCCAAGCTTGGTGTCGCGGGTTCGAATCCCGTCGCCCGCTCCATATCTTCTCGTGAATTAGTGCCGAGGGGCCCCACCCCCGCGGCCTCGGCCTTCTCGGCGCTTTCATTGATGTGCGCTCACTCCTCGTT
>Ga0326597_10004527_pt1 | contig 19574 bp, 19 predicted proteins | sample RVTome_12_FD_203789 | JGI IMG/M metagenome (GOLD analysis project Ga0326597, IMG submission 203789) | Soil microbial communities from uranium-contaminated site in the Upper Colorado River Basin, Wyoming, United States - RVT100D185 | ecosystem: Environmental > Terrestrial > Soil > Contaminated >... | reverse complement strand
CCGCGACGTCTCGGCCCGGCGCCCAGAACGCTCGGTGCGCCATTCACCCCGCACCGTCGCCGGCACGATCCACAGGTGCACATCGGACGTCCACCCGCCCGCGAGCTCGTACTTTTCCGGCGTTTCAAGCGTCACGGTCCGGTCGGGGTTCCAGGCGTCGAACCGGAAATCGTGCGACACCACGCGGGTCCCGGGCCGAAGCTCCGCGAGGAGCTTCGGCCGCAGCCGCGCCATCATGCCCGGCATGAGATAGAGCGTGACCACCGTCGCGCGAGAGAGATCGGCCATCATGACGTCTTGGTGCACGAAGCGCGCGCGGTCGGCAATGCCGGCGCGCCGCGCGGCCGCATTGGCGCGCGCCACCAGCTCGGGATCGATTTCCACGCCTGTCCCGCGCGCCCCGTGGCGCGTTGCCGCCGCGAGGACGATCCGGCCGTCTCCCGAGCCGAGATCAATGACGGTATCGCGCGGGCCGACGCGCGCGAGCTCCAGCATCGCGTTGACCACCGCCGGCGGCGTCGGCACGTACGGCCCGCCGCTGCGATCCACCTCGATTGCGCCGGCGAGCGATGCCCACGACGCGGCAACCGCGCACGGCAGCCAGCGGGGAAAAATCATGGCGCGAATATTACAACGATTCGGTGAACGGTGAATCGTGAACGGTGAACGGAAAAAACGCTTTACTGCGCCGATCGGCTACAAGGAACGGCTTCCGGAAAGTCATGCCGGCGGCGGACATCGCCATTCACAGACCGCCGTTCACCGCTCTCCGTTCACCGTTCACCGTTCACCGTTCACTGCTTCTCGAGGCCCACCTCGCTCCGCCAGTCCTTGCCCTTGAACACCAGCGGCTTCAGCGCGAACAGGAACAGCACCACGCCCAGCACGAGCATCGTGGTCGCGATCGGGCGCTCGAGGAAAATGCCGTAATCGCCCGCGCTCATCGCGAGCGACTGCCGCAGCGAGAGCTCCAGCATCGGCGCCAGCACCAGCCCAAGTGCCACCGGCGCGAGGTCGTACTCGAGCTTGCGCAGCACGTAGCCGATCGCACCCATGACGAGCAGGATCCAGACGTCCACCAGGCTGCTCGCGACCGAGTAGGTGCCGAGGATGCAAAAGCACAGGATGCACGGGTAGAGGTACGCGTAAGGAATGCGCAACAGGTTCACGAAGAGGCCGACCATGGGGAGATTCAGGATCAGCAGAACCACGTTGCCCACGTACATGCTCGCGACGAAGCCCCAGAAGAGATCCGGCTGCTGCTGGATCAGCAGCGGCCCCGGCAGGATGCCGTGCACCATGATCGCGGCGATCATCACGGCGGTCACCGGGCTCGTCGGTATGCCCAGCGCCATCATCGGCACAAACGCGCCGCTGGCGGCGGCATTGTTGGCGGATTCCGGCCCGGCGACGCCCTCGATCGCGCCGTTGCCGAACCGCTCCGGATGCTTCGAGATCCGCCGCTCGATCCCGTAGGAGACGAACGAGGAAATGATGTGCGCGGAGCCCGGAATGATGCCGATCATGAATCCAAGGAGGCTGCCGCGCGCGATCGGGCCCACGGACAGCCGGAACTCCTCGCGGGACGGGATGAGATCGCGCAGCCGCGGCCGCTGCACCTGAGGGGGCGCCGCCGCGCCCGCGGTCAGCAGGATCTCGGAGATGCCGAACAGGCCCACCGCGACGGGCACGATCCCGACGCCGTCGCCCAGCTCGACAATGCCGAAGTTGAAGCGGGTGTAGCCGCTCATCACGTCGATGCCGATCATGCCCAGCAGCAGCCCCAGCACGGCCGTCGCCAGCGTCTTCAGCATGGAGCCGCCGCTCATGTAGGCCAGGATGAAGAGGCCCATCAACAGCAGGGCCGTGTATTCCGGCGGGCCGAACCGGAGCGCGAACGCCGCGAGCGTGGGCGCGAGCAGCATCAGCCCGACGACGCCCAGCGTGCCCGCGAAAAACGAGCCGATCGCAGCGATGGCGAGAGCGGGACCAGCCCGCCCGTTCTTCGTCATCGCGTAGCCATCCACACAGGTCATGACCGATGCCGCCTCCCCGGGGATGCGCATCAGGATGGACGTGGTCGACCCGCCGTACATCGCCCCGTAGTAGACGCCGGCGAGCAGCACGATCGCTACGATCGGGTTCAGCCCGAACGTCGCCGGCAGCAGCAGGCTGATGCCCGCCAGCGGCCCCAGCCCCGGCATCATGCCGACCAGCGTCCCGATCAGGCAGCCGACGAACGCGTAGACCAGTATCGTCGGCTGCAGCGCCACCGAGAAACCCAACAACAGGTTCTGGAATGTCTCTGCCATGGCCTATCGGTGCGTTCTCGCCGGCCGAAGGCGTGACTCGTGACTCGTGACTCGTGACTCGGCCGAAACCCCTTTTTCCTTTTCCCTTTTCACTTTTCCCTTCAAGTCACAACCCCCAGGGGCTCACCGGCAGCGGCACGTGCAGCAGGTCGCCCACGACATAATAGGAGCCGAAAGCGAAGCCGAGCGACACCAGCGCCACCGCGACGGGCGGCTTGCGCTCGAGCACTCCGATGAAGAAGACGAGCAGCGCGAGGACCGTGAGCCGGTAGCCGATCCGCTCCAGCGCGAACGCGGCAATGCCGCAGGCGACGAGGATCACCACCGCGCGCGTCGTCTCCGTCCATTGCAGCGACGCGAGCGGCCGGGAGCGCCCTCCCCAAAACGCGATCAGCAGCCCCAACGCGCCGAGGAAGATCACCAGCAGCAGCGGCAGGTAGCCCGGCCCCGGCTCCTGCAGCGAGCCGATCGGATAGACGCGGTTCTCCCAGCCGACGTACAGCGCCAGCGCCAGCAGCATCACGCCGGAAACCTGGTCGCTGCGCAGCCCGCCGTGCTTTCGCTCGCTGTCCGGTTCGCTCATGCCCTACGAAGAATGGCGTGGATCGTGGGTCGTGGGTCGTGGGTCGATAAACCGCAGGGTCCGGGCCGCTCCGCGGGCCGAGCGGTCATGGCCTAGCTTCGAACCACGATCCACGATCGACGAATCACGCTTCTACTTCTTCTTGGCCTCGACCTTGCCGACAATCCTCACCAGCGCGGCGAGCCGCTTCGCGTCGGCGTCCCAGTACTGCTGGAACTCCGGCGCATCCTTGTACTGCACCAGCGAGCCCACCTTGGCCATGGCGCCCTTGAAGCCGGCGTCCTGCACCGCCCCGCGGGCGGCGTCGCGCAGCGTCTTGATCGTGCCCTGGGGCGTGCCCCGCGGGGCGACCAGCCCGGCCCAGATGTAGTACTCCACCTGCTTGTGGCCGAGTTCCCTGAACGTCGGCACATCGGGGAAGGAAGGATGCCGGTCGGCGCCCCAGCTCGCGATTGGGCGCATCTTGCCCGCCCGGACATGGCCGCTGATCGCGGCCGGTCCGCCGGCGGTCAGCGCGACGTGCCCGCCCAGCAGCGCGGCGATCGCGGGGCCGCCGCCCGGCGTCGGCAGGTGCCGCATCTTGACCTTCGTCGCGTGCAGGAACATTTCCATCGGCATGTGCAGCGCGCCGTAGATCCCGGACGAGGAGAACGTCAGCTCGTTGGGCTTGCTGCGGGCGAGCGCCAGCAGCTCCTTGAGCGATTTCACCGGCAGCGACGGATGCACCACCAGTATCGTGGGATCGGCCGAAACCAGCGCGACCGGCGTGAACTGGTTGAGCGAATAAGCGGGCTTGCGGTTGAACAGCGCGTCGGCCGCCGGAATCACCGAGATGCTCGACAGGGCCATGAGCACCGTGTAGCCGTCCGGCTTGGCGTTCGCGACGGCGGCATTGCCGACCGCGCCGGCCGCTCCCGGGCGGTTCACCACCGTGACCGGCTGCTTGAGGATCTTCTCCATGGCCGCCGCGGTGGGCCTGGCCGTGATGTCGGCCACGCCGCCCGGCGGGAATGCCACGATCATCGTAATGGTCCGGTTCGGAAACGCGTCCTGCGCCAGCGCCGGCATCACCGCGAGCGAGCTCAACACGGCGGCAATCAGCATTTTCGTCTTCATTTTCCCTCCTCGTTTTTCCAGTGACCGGGCGCCCAGCCGTGCCGGCCGCGGCGTGCCCGCCGGAACGATGACCCGCATCGCGCTGTGGTTTGAATTCATGCTCCCCTCCGGACGGATTTGTGAAATCGCGTCCCGCTGTCGTCATTCTCGGGGCGCAGCATGAGGAGTATCCAATCCCGCAGAGGCCGCGTCAACCGTGGACGTAACGCTGCGCGCGCGGACGGACGGTGCGCTATATTGGCGGCCTCACCGGAGGCTGTCATGAAGAATCTGTGCTGGCGGGTCCGGTTACTCGCGCCGCCGCCGCGCGCGCCGGGCCGCAATCGCGATGCCCCGGCGATATGCCGGCGGATAGCGGCGGCGGAGCCGCGCGGGACGCTTCGTTCCCGAGCGATGACGGGTGATTCGTGACGGCCAACGGCCGGCTGCATCGCGCGCTCGCGCGCGTCGTCAGCGTGCGGCCCGGCGAGGCGCGTGCCCTGCTTTGGTCATTCGCCTACTTCTTCTGCCTGCTCGCCGGCTACTACGTGCTGCGCCCGTTGCGCGACGAGATGGGCATTGCGGGCGGCGTGCGCAACCTGCCGTGGCTGTTCACCGCGACCTTCTTTGTCATGCTCGCGGCCGTGCCCGTGTTCGGCGCCGTGGTGGCCCGGCTCGCTCGCCGCGTCTTCATCCCCCTCGTCTATCACTTCTTCGTCGCCAACATCGCGGTCTTCTGGCTGCTGCTGACGCTCGACGAGGGCACCGCGCACGTGGCGCGGGTGTTTTTCGTGTGGATCAGCGTTTTCAACCTTTTCGCCGTGTCGGTGTTCTGGTCGTTCATGGCCGACCTCTATGCCCCCGGGCAGAGCAAGCGCCTGTTCGGCTTCATCGCCGCCGGCGGCTCCGCCGGCGCGCTGCTCGGCCCGTCGCTGACGGTGGCGCTCGCCGGGCCGCTCGGACCGGTGAACCTGCTGATCGTCGCGGCGCTGCTGCTCGAGGCCGCCGTGCTGTGTGCGGCGCGCCTGGAGGCGGCCGCGGCGGCGCTAAGGGCCGAGTCGGAGGCGCCCGCCGCACCCGCCCCCGCCATCGCGCAGGATGGCGGGGGCCTCGGCGGAGGCTGGCTTGCCGGGATCGCGATGGTGCTGCGCTCCCCCTACCTCGCCGGGATCGCGCTGTGGGTGGCACTGCTCTCGCTCGCAGGCACCTTCCTCTATTTCATGCAGGCCAATATCGTCGCAGCCGCTTCCGACGATCCCGCGGTGCGCACGCGGATCTTCGCGACCATCGACCTCGCCATCGGCATCCTGACGATCCTGGTGCAGTTCGCTGCGACGGGCCGCCTGATCAATCGCTTCGGCGCGGGCCCGGCGGCCGCCTTCCTGCCGCTCGTCTTCTGCGTGGGCTTCGTCGCGCTCTTCCTCACGCCCATGCTGTGGGTCGTGATCGCTTTCCAGGCCGCGCAGCGCGCCGCGAACTTCGCGCTCTCCAACCCGGCGCGCGAGGTGCTGTTCACCGTGCTCGAGCGCGAGGAGAAATACAAGGCCAAGAACGTGATCGACATCGTGGTCTTCCGCGGCGGCGACGCGGTCAGCGGCTGGCTGTTCGCCCTGCTGCGCGGCGCGGGGCTCGACCCCGGCGCGATCTCGCTCGCCACCGTCCCCGTCACCGCCGCCTGGCTCGTGCTGGCGCTCGCGCTCGGCCGCGTGCACGAGCGCCGTGCGCGCGCTCCGCTGCAGCAATCCGCGAGGCCGGCGACAATCAGACAGGGACCACGATGAAGCCGGAGAGCCGGCGGCCCATCCGGCAAGTCCTTTAAGATTGCCCGACAACGACAAGGAGTGTCAGCAATGCCACACGACCGCAAGACCGGTTCGCGTCTCTACTCCCGCCGCGAGGTGCTGGCCATGGGTGCCGCGCTCGGCGCCGCCGGCGCGCTGCCCGCCTGGGCCCAGGCGCCCGCCGCGGCGCCGATACGCACCCGCAAGATCCCGCGCACGGGAGAAGCGCTGGGCGTCATTGGAATGGGTACCCAGTTCGTGCTGAACATCGGCGATGACGCCGCCAAGCGGGCCGAACGCATCGGCGTCATCCGTGCGCTGCTCGCCGGGGGCGGACGCCTGATCGACACCGCGCCTTCCTACGTTGCGGCCGAATCCACGCTCGGCAGCCTGCTCGAGGAGATGAAGGTCCGCGACCAGGTATTCATCTCGACCAAATTCCGCAAGCCGGGCCGCGACGGCGCCACGGCGGAGATGAAGGAATCGCTGCGAGCGCTGCGTGCCGACAAGGTGGAGCTCCTGCTCCGGCACAACATCGGCTTCGTGGAGCGCGGCGAGGCCGCGGATCATCTCGCCGTGCTGCGCGAGTGGAAGCAGGCCGGCATCTGCCGCTACATCGGCGTCACCCATTCGGCGAAGCAGGCGCAGGCCAATCCCCGGCTGATCGAGATACTGCAGCAGGAGAAGCTCGACTTCATCCAGCTCAATTACTCGCTCGCCGAGCGCAGCGTCGAGGAGCGGCTGCTCGACGTGGCCCGCGATACCGGCACGGCGGTCATGTGCAACCTGCCCTTCGCGCGCAACCGCCTGTTCCGCGCCGTGAAGGGCCGTCAGGTGCCCGGGTGGTCGAAGGAATTCGACGCGGCGACCTGGGGCCAGTTCTTCCTCAAGTACATGCTCGCCAGCGAGGCGGTGAACATCGTCATCCCCGGCACCGACCTGGTGAAGTACATGCTGGACAACCTCGACGCCGGCCGCGGGCGGCTGCCCGACGCGGCGCAGCGGAAGCGGATGGTGGAGTTCATCGACCCGCTGCTCTGACGCCGCGGGTCAGCCGCCAGCCGTGAGCAGTCTTAATGCCTTCTCGGCGGCCTCGTCGGCGATCCGGTTGAGCTCGTCCGCGGTGCGGTTCTGGATGGGGTGCGGCACGTAGAGCACCGCCGGGTCGAAGCCGAGCGCCTTCGATTGCGTCGCCACCGCGTCGGTGAAGCCGGTGGTAACGACCGACACGCCCGGGATGCCCCGGCTGTCGAAATTCATGAGGTCGTGCAGACTGCACGACGTGCACGACCCTCAGTCGGAGAGCCCGATGAGGATGACGTCGACTTCGGATGAAATCTTCGCGAGGTTCTCCGGTGTCGCGACCTTGGCGTTGGTCGGCTTGCCGCAGCGGTAGGTCTTCAGGCCCTTCTCCTTGAACCGCTGCTCGACCCGGTCGAGGAACTCGGGCGTGCGCGTCTTGCCGATGTCGAAGAGCCCGACGGTCAGCCCGTCGAGCGACTTCGGCGGCGCGCGCCGGGCACGCTTGATGGGAGAAGTTTCTGCCGTGGGATCGCGCATCCAACTCATCGTCGTCTCCTTTGACGGATACGGAAAGACTCTACACCCTCGTAACGCGTAATGGGTGGCCCGTCACCCGTTGCCCGTTACCCGCGCGCTAACCGGGACCTCGCGCCTCGCGGCGCCGGTAAAAGCGCTCCAGGGGATAGCTCGTGAGCGTGAAAAGCGCCGTCAGGCCAAATATGCCGGCGCACCAGATCGCCAGCACGAAGACGAGCACGATGGCGGGCGGGTGGCCCGTATCCCTGCCGATGGAAGTCAGTACTGCGAGTGCGGCCAGCGCGCATCCGGTTGCGCCGAACGTCCAGAGCTGGAAGCGCCACAGCTTGCGCCGCTTGCGCGCGACGTCTTCGACACTTGCGGCCCGCGCGAAGAGCCATCCCCAGAAAAGCACCCCGGCGAGGCCGGCGGCGAGGAAAAGTCCCGCGACGAACGCTTTCGGGTTGTTCTGGAGAGAATAGCGCGCGAACAACGGCACATCGTGCGACAAGTCGCCGCCGGCGAGCTTGCGATTGACTTGCTGCGAGGTGATCTCCACGAAGCGATGGATCTCCCCGCCCTGCAGCCCTTCCCATCTGACGATGGAGCGGTCCTTGTTCAGCACCCACACCCGCTCGCTGCTCCCGCGTTGAGCATCGGCAACGCGCTCGTAGACGGTATGCTGCGGGGTGGATAGCGCGCTGCTGGCCTGAAAGGCCTCGAGACGGGAACCGGCATCGGCCCCGCCGGGCCGGCCCACCACGCGCCACGGGAACTGCCGGGACAGGAACGCCGGAAAAACTTCGCCCCGGGCCCCGTAAGGCGAGTTGATGTAGGGCTTGTCGATCGGGTATTCCTGGTAGACGCGCGCGGCCTCCGAATAGCGGTAGTACTTCCCGGCGTCCGCCCAGATGATCAATTTCTGCGGCTGGTCGGCGTGCTCGATCAGCTTGAAACGCCCGTCGCTGTGCGCGCAGCGGGCAAAGGCCACCTCCGAATAGCCCCGCGCCGGCGAATCGCGCATGCCCCACTTGCCGGTCTCGCAGTAAGTGTCGGCGCCGAGGTAGCGATCCGCCACGGGAGCGAGGGACGCCGGCGACTGCGCGAGGGCGAGCCACGGCACCAGAGCGGCAACAAGGGCAGCGAGCCGATGCATGGTCCGGCCCCGAGGCCGCTAGCTTCTGACTTCCTGGGTCACCGGCTGGAGCTCCTCCTTGTTTCGCCCCGCGAGCCAGCCCGGCAGGATCGCGGAGAACAGCCCCGCCGGTCCGCCCGCGCGCACGACCATCAGCCCGTCCTCGTGGAACTTGGGCACCATTTCCTCCGCGCGGCTCGCCGGGATGCCCTCGCCGATGCCGTCCTTGCCGGCAACCAGTTCGGCGCCGGGGCGGATCGTCGCTTCGTAGAGCGCGCGCTCGATGCGCTTGCGGTCCCATCCCGCTTCCTTGTAGATCGCGTAGTGCTCGGGAGAGAGCACCACGATCGCGCGCGCCGACTGCACGAGCTTCGGGTGCCCGATCTTCACCAGCGACGACGCGAAGGAGCGGGTCAGCGCCTCCGGCGCGCGCGACTTCTGGTCCACGAACGCCTCCGGCCCGTGCCCCTGGAACAGCGTCACCGTGGAGGTGCCGCGGGGAAAGCCCCGCGCGACCGACAGCGGCTCCCATTCCGGGTCGGACTCGTCTTCCGCGAAGCACAGCGTGTACTTGCTCGGCGCGCCGAGCGTCGAGCGGTCGGCCTCGCCCGGGCGACCGCCGCCGACGTTCTGCACGATGAGGTTCAGCGCGCGCCCGATGGTCGCGTTGGCGCGATTGCCCTGCCCGAGCGCGTTGACGCCGCTGTTCATGCCGATCCGCTTCGCGACCGGGCCATTGACGATGATGATGGGGCTGGAGAAATAGGTGGTGGCCAGCACGCCGTGCAGCGTGAACAGCGGCTCGAGCGCGGCATCGAGCGCCGCGAGCAGCACCGGCAGGTATTCCGGCCGGCAGCCTGCCATGACGGCGTTGATCGCGACCTTCTCGACCGTGCACTCGGCGAGGAACGGCGGGATCCTGCCGACGACATCGCCGGGCTTCCGCGTCGTGCCTTTCAGCATGGCGATGACGCGCTCGTCGGTGGGCGGCGTCACCGGCAGGCCGTCGGTCCAGCCGCGCGCGTAGGCGAGCTCGGCCGGATCGTCGGCTTCGGCGTACTCGATCTTGCGCGACGCGAGCGTGCCGCCCTTGTGCTTGGCTTCCAGCCGCTCGGCCACCCCGGGCTCGAGAGATTTCGACCCTCACCCCGGCTGGAACGCCGGCAGCCCCTCGCCCAGCTCGCGGAGACCCGTCAGGCGCCGCCAGCCCTCGCGGTCCCAGCCGACGACGCGCTCGCGCTCGCGCCCGCCCTCGACCCGGATCAGCGTCGGCGTGAACTCGATCTGATGGCGCCACGAGTGATCGAGTTCGCGGTCGTCCACCCGATTGGCGACGCCGGACGGAAATTTCGGGTCGTCCTGCGTGACGACCTGGAACGCCGCCAGGTCCTTCGCCGCGCGCCGCATGACGGGCTCGATCAGCGAGCAGGCGGGGCACTCGCGCTTGACGAATGCAATCAGGCCGTCGGTTAGCAGCATTGCGGGAAGGGGCGGGGAATTTTCTTGACGCGTGATAGTCTACCTCAACTGAAACCGGGCGCCGCGCGCCGCCGCTGGATCGGCCGGCGTCCGGTGCCGGGCGGCACACGCGAGGCTTGCCGATGAAGCGCTTCATCCGCGTCTATCCGGGCTTATCCGCCATTTTCGTGACGTTGGTCGTTTCGGGATGCGCAGAGCTGCACTGGCGCAAGGACGGCGCGGACGCGGCGGCGCTCGAGCGCGATCTCATGGATTGCCGGTCGCGCGCCGCCCGCCTGGCCGGCCCGGCCTTGATTCTCCCGTCGGACGTGGTCGGCGTGGACGAACGGGGACGCGCCGTCATGGGCCGCGCCGGCCGGCTCGACACCGAGCGCTTACTGCACGAACATGACCTCACGGGCGCCTGCATGCGCGAAAAGGGATACGAGCTTGCGCCGGCGGCGAAAGACCGTGACTCGTGACCCGTGACCCGTGACTCGTGACCCGTGACTGGTGACTGGTGCTATGTTAGAGAAACCTCGAAACCTTGAAAGGCGCCGGCTGCTGATTGCGGCGGGTTGCGCCGCGCTGACCGCCATGAACACGCCCGCTTCCGCTCAATCCGCCTCGATGATGAAGCGGGCGATCCCGCGCTCGGGGGAGATGCTGCCCGTGGTCGGCGTGGGCACGTGGCAAACGTTCGACGTCGGCGCGAATGCGCCCGAGCGCGCGGAGTTGAGCGAAGTGCTGCGCCTGCTGGTGGCCGCCGGCGGCTCCGTGGTGGACTCTTCCCCGATGTACGGGCGCGCCGAGGGCGTCGTCGGCGATCTCAGCGCGGCGCTGGGGCTGCGGGAGCAGCTCTTCTTCGCCACCAAGGTCTGGACCCGCGGGCGCGACTCGGGCATCCGCCAGATGGAGGAATCTCTGCGCCTGATGCGCGCTCAGCGCATGGACCTCATGCAGGTGCACAACCTGCTCGATCTCGAGACCCACGCCAGGACGCTGCGCGAGTGGAAAAAAACGGGCCGCATCCGGTATGCGGGCATCACGCACTATCACGAGGGCGCGCACGCGGACCTCGAGCGGCTCGTGAAGACGCGCGAGTGGGACTTCGTGCAGTTCAATTACTCGATGGCGGAGCCGGAGGCCGAGGCCCGCCTGCTGCCGGCGTGCGCGGACTCGGGCACCGCGGTCATCGTCAACCGGCCGTTCTCGACCGGGTCGCTGTTCCCGCGGGTGAAAGGCAAGCCGCTCCCCCCGTGGGCCGCGGATTTCGATTGCGCGAGCTGGGCCCAGTTCTTCCTGAAGTACATCCTGTCTCACCCCGCCGTCACCTGCGTCATACCGGGAACCCGTCGCGTCGCGCACCTGAAGGACAACGTCCAGGCCGGCATGGGCCGCCTGCCGGACGCGGCGACGCGCCGCCGCATGGTGGAATATTTTGAGCGCCTGTAACGTTTGCGTGCCGGCTGCCTGCGCGCCTTTTCGCACTGACGGACCTCGAACGCCTCTCACTATGACCCGGTTCGCGCGCCTGCTGGCGCTCCTGCTGTGCCTGTCGGTCCTCGGCGGCTGCAGCCTGGTGCGCCTGGGCTACGGTCAGCTCGACACGTTCGCGCTCTGGACCGCCGACGAGTATTTCAACCTCGACGCGGACCAGAAGGAGGCGTTCGTCAAGCGCTTCACCCGCCTGCACGAATGGCACCGCTACGAGCAGCTGCCGAATTACGCGCGCTTTCTCGAATCGGTGCGGGCGCGCCTCGAGCGCGGCGTCACGCGCGATGACGCGTTGTGGGTCACGGAGAGCGTCCGGCAGCGCTACCGGACGGCCGTCCGGCGCGCCGCAGACGATGCCGCCGCGCTGCTGCTGACCGTCACGCCCGAGCAGCTCGCCGCGCTGCAGCGACAGTGGGACGAGGACAACCGCCGCTTCGTCCGTGACTACCGGCTCGACCAGGACGCGGACGCCCAGCGGCGCGAGCGCGCGAGGCGCGTGCTGTCGCGCATCCGGGACTGGACCGGCCATCTCGACGACGCGCAGGACCGGAAGATCATCGCCCTGGCCAACGAGATGCCGTTGATACACGGCCTGCGGCACCAGGACCGGTTGCGGCGCCAGCGGGAGTTCATGCAGTTGATGGGCGCGCGCGGGAAGCCCCGCGAGTTCGCGCAGCGCCTGGGTCACTGGCTCGCGAACTGGGAGGAAGGCCGGAATCCGGACTATCACCACCGGTTCCAGGAATGGGTGCAGCGGCAGGCGGATTTCTACACTGCGGTGTACCGCCTCCTGCTGCCGCACCAGCGCACCGCCGTCGCCGAGCAGCTGCAGCGCTACGCGGACGACTTCACGCGGCTATCGCGGCGCCCGGCGGCCCGCGCCGCCGCCGGACGTTGAAGACCCAATGGACAGGATTCACAGGATTCACAGGATTCACAGGATTCACAGGATTCACAGGATTCACAGGATTCACAGGATTCACAGGATTCACAGGATTCACAGGATTCACAGGATTAGAACCAGAACCACTTGAGAATGCTTCGTAATGGTCATCCTCGCGGAGGCGGAGATCCAGTAATCGGCTGTTTCGCCTGGGTTCCCGCCTACGCGGGAATGACGAAACAGACTCTTTCAGACCATCCTTAATCCTGTCTATTTTTCGATTTTGAGGCCGGCTTTCGCGACGAGCCCGCGCCAGGTCTGGTACTCGCGCGCGACCTCGGCCGCGAATTCCTGCGGGCGGTTGCCGCCGACGTCCGTGCCTTCGGCTTCCATGCGGCGCAGCACCTCGGGCCGTCGGACGGCGTCCCGCGCTTCCGCGTAGAGCCGGTTGACGATCGCCGCGGGCACGCGCGCCGGCGCGAACAGGCCGAACCACGCGTTGACCTCGTATCCCGGCACGCCGCTTTCGGCGATGGTCGGCAGCTCCGGCAGCGCCTTCGACCGCGTCGCGCTGGTGACCGCGATGCCCTTCAGCCGCCCCGCCTTCATCAGCGGCAGCGCCGAGATCGGGCTGCCCAGCATCCAGTCCACCTGCCCCGTCATCACCGCCGGGTAGCCTTCCGCGACGCCCTTGTACGGCACGTGCGTCATCCGCGCGCCGGTCATCACTACGAGCAGCGCCGCGCCCATGTGCAGGATCCCGCCGTTGCCCGAGGAGGCGTAGTTCAGCCCGCCCTGCCGCTTCCCGGACAGCACGACGAGATCCTTCACCGTCGCTGCCGGCAGCGACGGCGTCACCACGATGATGTACGGATTGCTCGTCAGCTTGGTGATCGGCTGAAAATCGCGGATCGGATCGTACGGCACTTTGCGTACCGCGGCGTTGGTCACGAAGCTCGAACTGCTCACCATCAAGGTGTAGCCGTCGGGCGTGGCCTTGGCGACGATATCGGCGCCGATGCTGCCGCCCGCGCCCGGCCGGTTGTCCACCACGAACGGCTGCCCCAGCGTGCCCCGCATGTGCTCGCCCGCGATGCGCGCGATGCTGTCCACCCCGCCGCCCGCCGGCACCGGCACCACGATCCGCACCGGGCGCGACGGGTATGGCTGCGCGTGTGTCGCCGCCATACCAAGGCACAAGGCAAAAGGCACAAGGGAAATGGAAATTTTTCTCGAGACTCTCATGGCGCTCCCCTTTGTCGTTTCCACGTCATTACGTCGCCGCGTCGACCATATGTCCACGGCGTCTCCTCGAAAAATCGTGGCTGGTGGATGGTGCCTGGAGCAGAACAGCAAGCGCGCCGTGGCGCGCCATGATCAAATCTTTACGATCCACCATCCACGATCCACGCATTTCAAAGCAGTATAGCGCGCACCGCGCGCCAAGCGTCCAGAGTGCGGACTGCTAGAATATCGCGCATGCCCGCGTTCCCCCATGCCATCGCGTCCAAGCTGCCGAACGTCGGCACGACGATCTTCACGGTGATGTCGCGGCTCGCGCAGGAGCACAACGCGATCAACCTGTCGCAGGGATTCCCGGATTTCGATTGCGCGCCGGAGCTGCTCGCGCTCGTCACGAAGTACTTCAACGCCGGGCTCAACCAGTATCCGCCGATGGCGGGAATCCCGCGGCTCCGTGAGCGCGTCGCGGAAAAGGCGGAGTCCCTGTACGGCGCGCGCTACGATCCCGAGCACGAGGTGACGATCGTGCCCGGCGCGACCTACGGCATCTTCACCGCGGTCACGGCGCTGGTGCGGCCGGGCGACGAGGTGATTCTCTTCGAGCCCGCCTACGACAGCTACGCGCCCGCGGTGGAAGTCAACGGCGGCGTGCCGGTCTTCGTGCAGCTCCAGTACCCCGACTACGGCATCGACTGGAGCGCCGTGCAGCGCGCGATCACGCCGAGGACGCGCATGATGATCATCAACACGCCGAACAACCCCACCGCGAGCGTGTTCTCCGGCGAGGACATGCGGATGCTGGAAGGCATCCTGCGCGGCACGGACATCGTGGTCGTCAGCGACGAGGTCTACGAGCATCTCGTCTACGACGGCCACCAGCACCAGAGCGTCGCGCGCTTCCCCGGCCTGGCCGAGCGGAGCTTCGCCGTGTCGTCTTTCGGCAAGACCTACCACGTGACCGGCTGGAAGATGGGCACCGTGCTCGCGCCCAAGGCGCTGATGGCCGAGTTCCGCAAAGTGCACCAGTACAACGTCTTCGTCACCAACGGGCCGCTGCAGTACGCGCTGGCGGACTACCTGCGCCGTCCCGACGCCTACCTGTCGCTCGCGGCGTTCTACCAGCGAAAGCGCGATTTCTTCCTCGAGGGCCTGCGCGGCTCGCGCTTCAAGCCGCTTCCTTCGCGCGGCACCTTCTTCCAGAACCTCGCCTACGACGCGATCAGCGACGAGCGCGACACCGACCTCGCGATCCGGCTGACGAAGGAACACGGCGTGGCCTCGATTCCGGTCTCGGTCTTCTACCGCCGGCCGCCGCCGCACAAGGTGCTGCGGTTCTGCTTCGCGAAGTCGGAGGAGACGCTCGCGCGCGGCGCCGGGATTCTCTCCCGGATATGAGTGATGGGTGATGGGTGATGGGTGATGGGTAACGGGTGAAAGGGGGTCTCGTGAAAAGACTGAAAGCGATTGGCTTCTGCCTTCTGGCTTCTGAATTCTGCCTTGGCATCGGCCTGGCGTCGGCTCAGGCGTATCCGTCCAAGCCGATCCGTTTTATCGTCCCCTTCCCGCCCGGCGGCGGCACCGATCTCGTCGGGCGCCTGCTCGCGCAGCGCCTCTCGGAGTCCGTCGCGCAGCCGGTGGTGGTGGACAATCGCCCTGGCGCCGGCGGCGTGATCGGCGCCGAGATCGCGGCCCGGGCGCCGGCCGACGGCTACACGCTGGTGCTCGGCAGCCCCGGCCCGCTCACGATCAATCCCAATCTTCGCGCGAAGATGCCCTACGACACGCTGCGCGATTTCGCGCCGGTCACGCTCGCGACGATCAGCCCGTTCACGCTGGTGGTGCACCCCTCGCTGCCGGTGCGCAGCGTCAAGGAGCTCATCGCCCTCGCGAAATCGAAGCCGGGCCAGCTCAACTACGGCTCCGGCGGGAACGGCTCCGTCAGCCACTTCTCGGCCGAGCAGTTCAAGGGCCTGACCGGCGTGGACATCGTCCACATTCCTTTCAAGGGAGCGGCGCCGTCGGTCGCCGAGCTGCTGGCGGGCCGGCTCCAGCTCATATTCGAAAACCTGCCGACCGTCCTGCCCCACGTGCGCTCCGGCAAGCTCCCCATGATCGCCGTCGGCACGAAGACGCGCTCGAAGCTCGTGCCCGAGATTCCGACGATCGCGGAATCCGGCGTGCCCGGCTACGAGTCGAGCGCGTCGTTCGGCGTGCTGTTCCCGGCGGGCACGCCCGCCGCGCGGACTGCCCGCATGAACGGCGAGCTCGTGAAAATCCTGCGAAGCCCCGCCGTCGTCGAGCGCCTTTCGGGCCTGGGGCTGCAGGCCGTCGGCAGCACGCCGCGCGAGTACGCGGCGCACCTCGAGGCGGAGCTGGCGAAATACGGTCGCGTTGCCAGGGCAGCGCGCATCCGCATCGAGTAAAGTACTGCCATGAGCGCCACATCGGTTGCCTTGATCGTGGGCGCAGGACCTGGCCTGGGGTCCGCGCTGGCGCGCTGCTTCGCCCGCCACGGCATGAGCGTGGCGGTCGCGCGCCGCGATGCCGCGGCGCTGTCGCCGCTGGTGAAATCGCTCGGCCCGGCGAGCCGCGCCTACGCCTGCGACGCGACCGACGAGCGCGCGGTGCAGCAGCTGTTCTCCGCCGTCGCCGGCGATCTCGGCACGCCGCAGCTCGTCGTGCACAATGCCGGCGGATACGTGCGAAAGGGCGTGCTCGAGACGACGGTCGAGGAATTCGAGACCTGCTGGCGCAACGCGTGCCTCGGCGGCTTCCTGGTCGGGCGCGAGGCGGCGCGCGCGATGTTCGCGGCCGAGCCCGCCGGCCGGCATCGCGGGACCGTCATCTTCACCGGCGCGACCGCGAGCCTGCGCGGCGGCGCCCGCTTCCACAACCTCGCCGTCGGCAAGTTCGGGCTGCGCGCGCTCGCGCAGAGCATGGCGCGCGAGTTCCAGCCGCACGGCATCCACGTCGCGCACGTGATCATCGACGGCCAGATCGAGGCCGAGCGGCCCGGCCGCAGCGTCGCCGAGCGCGGCGAAGACGCGGTGCTGTCGCCCGACGCGATCGCGGAGAGCTACTTCCAGCTGCACCAGCAGCCGCCGAGCGCCTGGACGCTGGAGATGGACCTGCGGCCGTACGTCGAGAAGTTCTGAAGGCCGTGACTCGCGGATCGTGGCTCGTGGAACGAACCGGTTTTCGCTAGAAGCGTCGTAGAACGGAAAAGCGGGTATTGTGAGGTCCTAGCAGGCGCGACACCCCGGGAGATCGGGAGGTCGGAAATTCGAAGAGGCGGTCTTCCCTCCCCCGCTCTCGCGCCTTCCCGCTCTCACGTGAGGCTGACGACTGACGCAGTGACGCGGTGACGAACTGCCCTTCCGCCATCCGCCATCAGGAAGGTTTACGGCGCCTTCACCCAGTTGATCTCGCGCGCGGTGCGGGCGCCGATCACGACTTCGTCCATCCCCGCGGGGATGTCGGCGCGCGCCGGAGAGCGCGGAATGCGGCCCGCCATGATCTCGGCCTGGCTTTGCGGATACAGCGGATTCGCGTGCGGATCGGCGAAGCCGTCGGGAAACGACGGCCGGTTGTTGACGAAATCGTACTTGTCGGTCGCGCCGAGCGTGTGCAGCAGCTCGTGCGCGATGACGACGTGGTTCGATCCGTCCATGTCGGCGCGGGCGAACGCGTTGACGACGCCGATGAGGCCTTTCTGCAGCCCCGTCGAATGCGGGAGGCGCGGGCTGAGGGCGGGGTCGAAATACGCGACGAAAATCCGCACCTCCGGCCGCGGCCCGTCGTAGTCATCGTTCCGGTGCGCCCAGTAGCGCAGCTTCAGGCTCCAGAAGATCACCTCGAGCCCGCCGCCCCCGAACGGTGGCGCCGGCGGCTTCGATGTCAGCGACGGGCCCCGCTTCACTTCGAGCGGCTGGACGAGCTCCAGGCCGTACTTGCGGGCCTCGAGCTTGAAGAAGCTCACGATCGGCTCGAACGTGGCGTCGTTCAATCCGTCGATGTAGCGGGAGACCGTTTCACTGCCGTCGCCGTTGATCGGATAGACGACCACCCACAGCGTGTTGTCCCACTTCGCGGCACGCGTGCGCGCGAGCCACGCGCTCTGCGCCACCGTCGCGAGAACGAGCAGCAGCACGACGATGCGCAGTTTGCGCCACATTGCCCGAACGGCGGGACCGGTGACTCGTGACTGGTGACGGGTAACGGCGGAGCCGCCAGCCGACGCTCGCTGTTCTGCTCCTAGAGGACGCCGGAGAGCCCCCCGTCGACGTTGATGCACGTGCCGGTCACGTAGCTCGCCGCGTCGGAGGCGAGGAAGACGATGACGTTCGCGACTTCCTCCGATTCGCCCATGCGCCCCATCGGCACGGTCTTGCCGGTCTTCGCGTAGTGCTCGTCGACGGAAAGATTGAAGCGCTTCGCGCTGCGCTGCTGCTGCGGCGTCTTGATCTTTCCCACCGCCACTGCGTTCACCAGGATATTGAACGGTGCCAGCTCCTTGGACAGTCCCTTGGTCAACGCGAGCCCCGCGGCGCGCGAAGTCGTGGTGGGAAAGGTGCCGGCGGCGGGCTGCTTCGCGGCCACCATGTTGAGATTGATGATGCGGCCGCCGCCTTGCTTCTTCATGTGCGGGATCGCGGCGCGCGTCGTGCGGATATGCGCCAGGACCTTGATGTCGATGTCGAGCTGCCAGGCCTTGTCGTCCACCGCCTCGAACGGCTGCTGGCCGGTGGCGCCGGCGTTGTTCACGAGGGTGTCGATGCGGCCGAAACGCTTGACCGTCTCATCGACGAAGCGCTGCATGTCGTCGGGCTTCGTCACGTCCGCCGTCATCGTCATCACCTCGGCGCCGGTCGCCTTGCGGATCTTTTCCGCCGCGCTTTCCAGCACGTCGGCGCGCCGCGCGCAGAGCGCGAGCTTCGCGCCTTCCTGCGCCATCCGCATCGCGGTCGCGCCCCCGATGCCTTCGCTGCCGCCGGTTATCGCGATCACCTTGCCCTTGAGACCGAGTTCCACTGTCATCCTCCCGTGCGTGAACGAAGCGCGATTGTGACACAAGTCACGAACTCCGGTGACTCGTGACTCGTGACTGGTGACTGGTCTTCTTGCCTCCCGCCTCTCGCCTCTCGCCTTACGCCTGGCGGCTGACGGCTGACGGCTGACGGCTGCAACATCGTGTTACAAGCTCTCACGCCTTGTTACCCCTGCGCGCCGCCGCCGCGCCTATGCTGGCCCGGACTGCAATCGAACAACGACAGCGCAGGAGGAACCATGAACCGGAAACTTGCGGCAGTCCTGGCGACGGCAGCCTTGCTCAAGTGACGTCGAGCCACGAGTCGCCAGTCACGAGTCACGGATTCAAGAGCAGCACGGGGCGCGCGAATCCTCCTGTCCAGTTGCCGGCCCCTCACCGGCGTCGCGCGCCCCACCTTTTTTCGGCACGCCGGATGCTCCGGTAGAATTCCGGGGTGATCATCGCCATACCCGACGACTACCACGGCGTCGTTTCGAAGCTCGGCTGCCTCGCGAAGCTGGCGGGGCATGACGTGCGGATCTTCCGCGACGTCGCCCCCGATGCCGGGAAGCGGATCGGCAACCTGCGCGAGGCGGAGATCATCGTCCCGATCCGGGAGCGCACGCGGTTCACGCGCGAGATCATCGCGCAATTGCCGCGCCTCACGCTCTTCAGCCAGACCGGGCGCAGCACCCACCATATTGATGTAGCGGCGTGCACCGAGCGCGGCATCGCAGTGACGGCGGGCACCAACGCCTCGCCCTACACGGTCGCCGAGCACACGTGGACGCTGATCCTGTCGGCGCTGCGCCGCATTCCGCAGGAAACCGCGATGATGAAGCGCGGCGCGTTCCGCCAGTCGTTCAGCGGCACGCTGCACGGCAGGACGCTCAGCATACTCGGGCTCGGCACCATCGGCAAGCTCGTCGCGGCGACCGGCGCGAGCTTCGGCATGCGCGTGCTGGTGTGGGGACGCGAAGCGTCGCTCGCCGCCGCGAAGAGCGCCGGCTACGAGCCGGC
>Ga0326597_10004526_pt1 | contig 19576 bp, 15 predicted proteins | sample RVTome_12_FD_203789 | JGI IMG/M metagenome (GOLD analysis project Ga0326597, IMG submission 203789) | Soil microbial communities from uranium-contaminated site in the Upper Colorado River Basin, Wyoming, United States - RVT100D185 | ecosystem: Environmental > Terrestrial > Soil > Contaminated >... | reverse complement strand
ACGACCCGCAGCCCGTCGAGCCCGTGCACGCCCATGGTCAGCGGGTCCGTGACCGACTCCGCGTCGGTTCCCATCCGCGTCGTGCACGAGGGATGGAGGGCCGTCTCCCCGTCGCGCGCGACCCAGTCGAGGATCTGCTCGTCCGTCTCGACCGCCGGGCCCGGTGACGTCTCACCCCCGTTGAACGGTGCCATTGCCGGCTGGCTGAGGAGCTGCCGGGCGACGCGGATCGCCTCGACCCACTCGCGCCGATCCTGGGCCGTCGAGAGGTAGTTGAAGCGCAGCGCCGGATGGACGCGCGGATCCGTGCTCCGCAGGGTGAGCGATCCGCGCGCGTCGGAGTACATCGGCCCCACGTGCACCTGGTAGCCGTGGCCCTTCGCGCCGGCGCTGCCGTCGTAGCGGATCGCGAGCGGCAGGAAGTGGAACATGAGATTTGGGTAGGCAACGTCGTCGTTCGAACGGGCAAACCCCCCGGCCTCGAAGTGGTTCGTCGCGCCGGGCCCGCTGCGCAGGAACAGCCATTGCGCCCCGATGAACGGCCGCCGCCACAGCTCCGTCGCCGACGGCTGCATCGAGACCGGCTGGCTGCTCTGGTGCTGGATGTAGACCTCGAGGTGGTCCTGGAGATGCCGCCCGACGCCGGGCACGTCAGCGACGACCGGGATCCCGAGCGCTTCCAGCTCCTCCGCCGGACCCACTCCCGACAGGAGCAGCAGCTGCGGCGTGTTGAACGCGCCGCCGGCCAGGATCACGTCGCGGGCGGAGGCGCGCCGCACCGGGCCGCCACGGGACGAGTACTCCACCCCGACGGCGCGCCTCCCGTCGAACAGGATTCGGGTGACGAACGCCCGCGTGCGCACCTCGAGGTTGCGCCGGCCGCGGACCGGGTGGAGGTACGCCCGCGCGGCGGACAGGCGGCGCCCACGGTGGATGTTCCGGTCGAACGGGGCGAACCCCTCCTGGCGGTAGCCGTTGACGTCGTCGGTGAGTTGATGACCGGCCTCCTGGACGGCCCGAAAGAACGCCTGGAAGAGCGGGCTCGAGGCCGGACCGCGCTCGAGGACGAGCGGCCCGTTGTGGCCCCGGAACGGATCGTCCGGCGCGCCCGCGAGGCATGTCTCCATGCGCTTGAAGTAGGGCAGGCAATGGGCGAAGTCCCACGTCTCCATCCCGGGATCGGCCGCCCAGCGCTCGTAGTCGAGCGGGTTTCCGCGCTGGAAGATCTGGCCGTTGATGCTGCTGCTCCCGCCGAGGACCTTGCCGCGCGCGTGGTAGATCCGGCGGCCGTGCATGCACGGCTCCGGCTCCGATTCGTACTTCCAGTCGTAGAACCGGCTGCCGATCGGGAAGGTGAGCGCGGCCGGCATGTGGATGAACACGTCGAACCAGTAGTCCGGCCGGCCGGCTTCGAGGACGAGCACGCGCGTGGACGGGTCGGCCGACAGGCGGTTCGCGAGCACCGAGCCCGCTGAGCCCCCGCCGACGATGACGTAGTCGTACGGTCCGCTGTCGCCCATGGTCGGGCGATGCTAGCAGCGCCCCCGGCGGGTCGGGGCGCGGTCGCACGTGCCGCGCGTCAGGCAGGCGCCAGGGCGTGCCACAGGTCGAGCGCCCAGCGCCAGTCCTCGGGATCGTCGAACTCGATCCGGATGGCGGCGCCGGAGCCGGTCACCGCGGAGAAGCCCTCGAGGATCCCGACCTCGATGCCCGAGCTCGGATCGGTCCGGAGGCGCCCCCGACCGACCACCGGGCCCGCCCGGTGCTGGAGGGCGTCGGGCCCGAGGTCACCGGCGACCTGGGCGAGGAAGGCCTCCGCCGGCATCGGGCCGGCCGCCGTTCCGGTCTCGGTCGCCGCCAGGGTCACCGACCGTCCGCCGGCGGCACCGGACCACTCGTCGTCGGTCCGCTGCTCGGTGAACGAACCGGGCACCTCGAGCACCCAGCCGGCATGGACGATCGTCACCGGGTCACGCCGGTAGCCGATGAGCGGCACGTCCTCCGGAACCGACGCCGCCCGGAGCGCGGCCTGACGGGCCGACGGATCGTCGACGCCGCGCAGGTCGAGCAGTTCGAGCCATTCCCGCCACGGGTACGGCAGCGACTGGTCGAGCGGCAGCGCCCGCCACAGGAGGCGCGCGACGTCGTCGAACACGGCCCGCTCGTCCGGCGTGACCGGCTGCCGCCAGCGGACCTGGGTCCACAGGAGGCAGAGAGCCACGTTGAGCAGGTACCTGGCGTCGGTCGCGTCGGCCCACCAGGGAACCGCGTCGAGCGCGACGTGCGGATCCGCGAGCGCCCGCTCGATCCACTCGTCGTCGCGCGGTCCGAGCGGCGTGACGAGGGCGGCATCGGCCGTGTACCGGGTGCCCGGCAGCATCCCGACATGGATCGCCGACGCCCCGCGGCGGCGCGCCTGGCGGGCCGCGGCGAGCGTCGTGCCGAGCCACGCCAGGTGGGCGCGCTCGACGACGGTCCGCGGGGCGCTCGGCGCGTCGGCCGCCTCGGGTCCCGCGGCGGACCCGGGTTCTGGCCCTGTCCACGCGATGGTCTCGGCCTCGCCGAGGCGTTCTACGAGTCGGGCGACGAAGGTGTGATAGCCAGGCCCGGCGTTCTCGGTCTCGGCGCGGATCGTGACGGTCGCGTCGTCGCGGGCAACAAGAACAACGGGCGGAGCCGCCGGGTGCGCGACCCATCGCAGTTCTGTGGCTCCATCGTCGAGCGTCCGCGGCGGGAGGGGTCGGACGACGTCCGGATACTCCGTCTGGAGCCACGCCTCGGCATCGGCGACGAGACGGGCGCCGGTCGGAAGGCGCGGGATGAGGCCGCGCTTCGCGGCGCGGCCGGCAGCGTTGAGCACGATCGACGCCATGACCGTCCGACGATACCCGGCTCCGGCTATCGCGTGTGAGGGCGATTCGGCCGGTCGGGACCATCCGGAAGTCCCGCCCGGGTCAGTCCCCGATCCGGGTCGTCTCGCCGGGAGCCACGGCCGCACCGTCGTCGGGGCTCCCCAGGTGCATGATCGCCGGCTCCCAGCGGAACTCGCCGGCGTTGACGACCCGCGCGACGTAGCGCATCCGCGCGGTCGGCCCGGCCCCGGCCACCCCGAACGGCACGCAGAAGGTGACCCGCTGCCCGACGATCGACGACGGTCCGATGTACGAGCCGATTGCGCGGACCGACGCGGTGGCCAGCGGCACGAGACCGCTCGGGACGACCTCCTCGACCTCGTAGCAGGTGCTCCGGAGCGCCGCTCCGGTGAACGTCGCGGCGAGTTCGACGACCACGAGCGCGTCGGTCGGCAGGACCCGGCTCGCCACGGTCCTCGACAGCGACAGGTCGGTATCCCGCGCGACGTCGGCGATCGAGATCGGCGTGCGCGCCGTGATCGCGATGCCGATCTCGCCGGACAGACGCTCGACGACAAAACCGGCGCGTTGGGCCGGCGTCAGCATCAGCGTCGTCGATTCGCCGGCGGCAAGCCGCACGACCGTGCGACGACCCTCGACGGTCCAGGCGAACGACGCTGCGGCGGCCGGCGTGCGCTCGAGTACGCGCGTTGCGGCGCCGACGACCTCGAGCGCATGGCTCGTCTCGCGCGACGGATGCTCGACGACGAACGCGACGATGTCGGCCGCCAGCGGGTCCCCGACCCCGGCGGCCAGGAGTGCGAACAGGGCCGTGGCGTCGACGGTTTCGTCGATCGTGGTGCCCGCCCGCAGCCGGATCCACGCGCCACGTCGCTGGCCGTGGTCGGCGAGGAGCGCCTGTTCGATGGCCCGCGCCGTCACGTCGTCACCGAGCGACGCGAAGCCGAGCCCGAGCCACGTCCGCTCGGCCGTGGTCAGATCCGGCTCGTCGAGGGCCGCGGTCAGGTCCTCGAGGACCGGCTCGCCGAGAGCGGCGAGCGCGGCGAGCGCGGCGATCCGGAGATCGCGGGCGGTCTCCTCCCGCGTCGCGAGTTCGCGCGCAACGGCGTACAGCGCATCGGCGTTGACCCGCTCCGGAGCGACGAGCGCGACGCGCAGGGCGAGCCATGGATCCGGCCCACCGTACGGGAGCAGCGCCAGGCCCACGATGGGACGCTCAGCCGTCGGGCCCTCGAACGCGCCGACCGGATAGCGGGTCGGGTCGAACGAGGCCTCGGGCAGCGTCGCCGGGTCGCGCCCGAACCAGTCGACGAGGACGTCGTGGGCGAGCGCCTGGGCGAGGCCTCGGTCGAGGCGGGCGCCGGGCGGATTCGTCAGGTTCTCGAGGAACGGCAGCCAGCGACCGCGAGCGGCATCGGTGAACGTGTACGTGGCGGCCTCCACCCCGGCAACGGTCGGCAGGGGGTCGCCGGCCCGGACGAACGTCGTGTCGGTCGCAGCGAGGCGCGACGCGACGACGTCGAACTGTCGGAGCAGGCGGTCGCCGAGGGCGCGTCCGGCCTCGTCCCGGCGCGTCGGCGCCACGACCGCGATGTCGATGCCGTGGCGACCGACGCTCAACGCCGGCAGCTCGAACCAGGTCGTCTCGAGGGCGGTCGCCTCGATGGTCGTCGCCGCGAGACCGAGCGTCCGCGACGAAATCGTGAACTGGATCGGATCGCCGGGCCGGAGCGCCTCGCCGAACGCACGGAGGCGGATCGCGGGTCGATCGGCAACGAGGTACTCGTCGGCGACGGTCGCCTCGACGAACATCGGCAGGCTCACGGGCACGAGCCGCTCGCCGACGCCCGCGCGCAGATCCGCGGTCAGGGCACTCGCCACGACGTGCCACGACGTCAGGTCGTCCGACAGGCGGACCGTGGTCGTCGCGGTACCGTCGGTGCCCGTATCGAGCGTGAGGAACGCGAGGGTATCGCGGAAGTCGAGGCGCGGGCCGCCGCCGGTCGTGTCGCCGCCCTCTCCCTCCGGCCCGGCAAGGGTCGGGAGCTGGTGCGTGGAGGTGAGCCGGACGATCCCGCTGTCGACGCCGGCGTAGAGATCCTCGAGCGGCGTGGGCACGGCCGCTCCGTCGATCGCGAACAGCTTCTCGTCGACCGCCTGGACCACGACCCGCGCGGAAACCGCCCTCCCGTCGGCATCGGTCGTGCGGATCGCGAGGGTGACCTCCTCGCCCGGCCGGTAGGTCGCCCGATCGGCGGTCACGGCAACGTCGAGGCGGCGCGGGCCGGGCTCGAACGACGCCCACGCCGCCGCCTTGGGCGGGTAGGTCGAGCCGGTGAAGCGCACGCCCATGATGAAGATCCCCGGCGCGTCACTGGCGGCGAAGCGGCGATCGAACGTGGCCGCCGTCGTGACGATGGCGTCGACGAGGCCGCGCTGCGCGACGATATACAGGTAGCGGTTCGGTCCACCGGACTCGAGCGGCTCGCCGTCGTCGGTCATCCGCCACGTGACCGTCTCGCCGATGGCGTACGGGTCCGCTCCGGCGTCGGCGCCGGACAGGGTCTGGAAGCGGACGCCGGCGTCGAACCACCACGTCTCGACCGCCGCCCCGACCGTCTGCTCGAGGCGAGCCGTCCGTCGGGCCCGATCGACGGCCGACAGGACAACCGCGTACTGGTGTGCCGGATCTGGAACCGCGACGGTTGCGGCGAACGTGCCGTCCGACCCGCTCGTGAGCGTCAGGGTCCGAACCTCGCGGCGCTCCTCGTTCCACTCGTAGCGCGGGCGGCTGACCTTCTCGATGAAGTCGTACTCCGTGCCGACCAGCCGGCGGACCGGGATGAGTTCGGTGATCACCGCCCGCACCGACGCATCGGCCATGGGCCGGCCCTCCGGGTCGCCGTCCCACGTTCCGTTCGCGATGTCCGCCTCGGCCGCGGCCAGGTCGATCGTCGCCACGGTGCCGTCCAGCAGCAGGCGATCGCCGTCCAGGCGACCGCTCGCGTCGAGATCGAGCGCTGCGGGGAAGACGACGACCTCGTCGGTCGCATAGATCTCCGCCTCCTCCGGACCGGACGGGCGGACCTGGAGGTATCGGCTGCCGGATTCGCCCCACCACTCGTCGGCGAGCGCGGTGGCCCCGAACGTCGCGCGCCCGTCTGCGTCGGTGGGCCCGGCGGGTCGCTCCCCTCCGTCATCGGACGCGATGAGGTCGAGCGACGGGACGGGCGACCCATCGAAGAACGTGGCCGTGGCCGTCCAGTTGACGACCGCGCCCGAGACGACGGCGGTGCGGTCCGGTTCGAGCTGGAGCTCGAAGGCGGGCTTGCGGATGATGTTGACTTCGACCCACCGGCGCGCGACGACGCGGCCGTCGACGACGGCCTCGAGAACGTACGCCCCGAGTGGCAACTGTTCGAAGGGCACGGTGGCGATGAAGGCCCCGGATGGGTCCGGGGTGACGGTCGTTCGTGCAATCGCAGGCGCGCGGGTCGAGCCGGCGCCGTACTGCTCGACGACGAGCCGGAGCTCGACGGCCGGCGGCACGGATCCGTCGTCCCGCCCCCGCAGGTAGCCCCATGTCTCGATGCGATCGGTGGACCGATAGAGCGACCGCTCCGTGTAGAGGAGCGACCAGAACGTCGAGTCGGCGGCGGTCGACTTCTCCCACCACTCGCCGCGGTAGATCCCGCCGTCCCAGCCCACCTCGAATGGGACGAACACGACGTCGCCGGCCCGCGACGTGACAGACAGGAGGGGCGGTGTAACCGCAGGTGCATCGTTCGCCTCGGCCGGTGGCAGCAGGCTGGCCGGCGTCGGCGCAACGAGCAGGCCATTCGCGCCGGTTTCGCCGAGGGCAGCCCCGCCGACGATCGCGACTCGTGCTCCGGACAGCGTGCCGCCGGCCACGACGTCGTTCACCCAGACGACCGTCCGATCGGTCAGGACGGATACCCACGTCGAGACCGGCGTGACCTGCAGGAACGCCTGGCTCGGCCGCGATCCGGCCAGCTCGACGATGTAGCGGCCGGCGGCGAGGGCCTCCGGGAAGCGCAGGACGCGGTACGGCGAACCGGCCATCTCCTCGAGGGCGGCGCTGAAGCGACTCGCGACGGGCAGCCCGTCGGTCGTCATCAGGGGCTGGCTGTGCTCCGTCCAGCGCGGTGCGGCGAGGAACGCCGCGAGCGTCGCGGAGGCGGCCGAGGCCGTGGGCAGGCGGTAGACCGTGACCTCGGCCGACCGCAGGTTCGCCGGCGTCTCCGCCTCCGGTTCGAGCTGGACCACCTCGACACCGAGGACCGGCGGCTCCGCGGGCCCGGTCTCGACGACGTCGCGCCCGAAGCGGAGCCACGCGCCGGCGGTCGTGGGACCCTCCGTCTCGAACCGGAACGTGACGTCGGATTCGAGGACGAGGTCCGTGCCGCTGCGCGCCAGCCCGGCGCGAACGGTCACCGTGTACGTGGTTGCCGGCAGCAGCCCGGTCGGCACGAAGACCTGCGTTCGGCCGTGGCGCTCGAAGCGTCCGTCGACGGCGGGCTCGATCGCGAAGTGGTCGGCCAGGTCGGCCACCCCGTCCTGGTCGAACGTGATCTCGATCCCGGACCGCACCGGCACCGCCGTGGTCCGGTCACCGGGGATGGTCGAGAGGGCATGAACCGGTGTCCTGACCCGGAACGCCCACGACCCGGCGAGGCTTCCGTCCTCGCTGCGGAGCGCAAACCGGTACAGCGCGCCGGCGGCGAGCGGCGTCGTCGGGCGGACGAGTGACGTGCGCCCATCCGATCCCGGCTCGACGGTGAGCTCGGTCGTCGGCGTGACCTCCAGGCGTGCGGCGAGGTCCGCCGCGTCCGTGTCGGTCAGGCTCGTCAGGGTGAACGTTGCGTCCGGGCGGATCCCGGCGCCGTGGGCGGCGCTCGGCGTGAGATCGGCGAGCAGGGCGAATGGCGCGGGTTCGACGCCCGTCCAGCCGGCCTCCGGGTCCGGCTCCGGCGAGGTCGATGGTCCCACCGAGCTGGCCGGCGGCTGACTCGAGGTCGCCGGTGGAGCGGCGGCCCACGGCTGGGCCAGGAGCGTGGCGGACAGCGCCACGACGAGGACGGCGATGACGGCGGTCTGGGTGCGTCGCTCCCCGACGGCGCGGCGCAGGCGCGCGAGATCCGGGACGGTGGGACGCCGTGGGCTCGGTGTTCCGGTCACGTCGTGCGTGCCTCTGGCTGGGCCCGGCTGCGTGGGCGCCACCGATGAGACGCGCGAGCGCCCGATTCGTTGCGCCAGCGCCACACAAGCGCGGCGGGCGGTGCAGTCCGGGGCAGTACGTTGGTACTACGGAGCGCCGATCGGCGCTATGCTCTCGTCGAGTCAGCAACGCGTTTGGGGGAACCGAATGTCCCTGCTGCAGCGGGTAGAACGAGCACAGAAACCGGCCGCGGGCGCGACCGCCGGTGGCCCGACGCCCACCGGTCCGGCGAACGGCGGTGGCTCGGGTGCGCTTGTGCCCGTTGGGCCCGCGACGCCCAGCCAGCCTCGGAGTCCCGCCCGGGAGCAGTTCCTGCGCGAGATCCGGTTCCGGCTCCAAACGGAGGTCATCAACGCCTCCGATTCCCTGCTGTCGGTCCCTCCGGCCGAGGTTCGGACGCGGATGGCGGAGATCGTCGACCGGATCGTGAGCCAGCACGGCTTCGCCGTGACGAGGGACGAGCGGGTTCACCTCGTCGAAGGGCTCGTGCACGACATGACCGGCTTCGGCCCGATCGAGCCGCTCCTCGCCGACGAGACGATCACCGAGGTCATGGTCAACGGCCCCAAGCAGATCTACATCGAGCGGGGCGGCAAGATCGAGCGCGTCGACGTCGCCTTCCTCAACGACGACCACGTCCGCCGCGTGATCGACCGGATCATCACGCCGCTCGGCCGGCGGATCGACGACACGAGCCCGCGCGTCGACGCCCGCCTGCCGGACGGCTCTCGCGTCAACGCGGTGATCGCGCCGCTGTCGCTCGTCGGGCCGTGCATCACCGTCCGCAAGTTCTCGGCCACGCCCTACACCGTCGACGACCTCGTCGGGTTCGGGACGGCCTCGACCGAGATGTTCGACTTCCTGCGCGTGTGCATCGAGGCGCGCCTGAACGTGTTCGTGTCAGGCGGAACCGGATCCGGGAAGACCACCACCCTCAACGTCCTGTCGTCATTCATCCCGGACGACGAACGGATCATCACGATCGAGGACGCCGCGGAGCTCCAGCTTCGACAGTCCCACGTCGTGACCCTCGAGTCGCGCCCGCCGAACCTCGAGAACCAGGGCGAGATCACGATCCGCGACCTGCTCCGCAACGCGCTCCACATGCGACCGGACCGGATCATCGTCGGCGAGTGCCGGTCCGGCGAGGCGCTCGACATGCTCCAGGCGATGACCACCGGGCAGGACGGCTCCCTCTCGACCGGCCACGCCAACAGCCCGCGGGACATGCTCCGCCGACTCGAGACGATGGTCCTCATGACCGGCTACGAGCTGCCGCTCCGGGCCATCCGCGAGCAGATCGCGTCGGCGGTCGACCTCATCGTCCACACCGCGCGCCTCAAGGACGGCACGCGCAAGGTCGTCAATATCACCGAGGTGTACGGGATCGACGACGACGAGATCCTGACCCAGGACATCTTCACCTTCCAGCAGACCGCCTTCCGCGACGGCAAGGTGGAGGGCGCGCTCGCGCCGACCGGCATCCGGCCGACGTTCATGCCGAAGTTCCCGGCGAGCGGGATCCAGCTCCCGGAGGGCGAATTCGGCATCCCCCCTGAGGACCCGTCTCGGCCGAGTGCCATCCGCCACGGCAAGGGCCGGCTGATCGGGGTCATGGCCGAGCATCTCCGTGACGTCGCCCCCAAGACGGTCGGCATGGGCCGCGCCGTCGTCGCCGGGGGGATGGTCTACGTCTCGTCGATCGGCCCGATCGATCCGGTCAGCGGCGCGGTCAAGAGCGGCGAGATCAAGGACCAGACCCGCCAGTGCCTGACCAACCTCAAGGCGAAGCTCGAGGAGGCCGGCAGCTCGCTCGACAAGGTCGTGTGGGCGAACTGGTCGCTGCGCGACCCGGCGGAGTTCGACACGTTCAACGAGGAGTGGGTGCGCTGGTTCCCCGGCGACACGCCGATCGGCCAGGGCACGCTCATGCCGCCGCTCCAGCGGCGCGCGGGGTTCCGGATCTCGATCGGGGTCATCGCCGAGGCGTAGGCCCGCGGCGATCGGCACGTGACCCGCGACGAGGACGTCGTCGACCTGGTCGGCCGCCTGGTCGCCATCGATTCGGTCAACCCGTCGCTCGTTCCCGGCGCCGCGGGTGAACGCGCGATCGCCGACTTCGTCGCCGGCTGGGCCCGATCCGCCGGCCTCGCCGTCGACATCGTCGAGGAGACCCCCGGCCGGCCGAGCGTGATCGTCCGCGGCGGCCCGCGGAGCGGCGGCCGAACCCTCCTCCTCTGCGCCCACCTCGACACGGTCGGGCTCGACGCGGTATCGGACCCGCTCGTCGTGCGGGCCGACGGCGACCGGCTGTACGGTCGCGGCGTCTACGACATGAAGGCCGGGCTCGCCGCGGCCCTCGTCGCCGCTCGCGACGCGGTCGCCGCCGGCATCGCGGGGGAGGTGCTCGTCGCGGCGGTGGCCGACGAGGAGCACGCCAGCGTCGGGATCCAGGAGGTGCTGCGCCACGTGACGGCCGACGCAGCCATCGTCACCGAGCCGACGGAGCTCGCGATCGCCACGGCCCACAAGGGCTTCGTCTGGACGGAGATCGCGATCGTCGGTCGGGCCGCCCACGGCTCGCGACCCCACCTCGGCGTCGACGCGATCCTCAAGGCCGGGCCGATCCTCGTCGGCCTCGAGGCCCTCAGCCGTCGCCTCGGCGAGCGACCGCATCCGACACTGGGACCCGGGGTCCTGCACGGATCGCTCATTGCCGGCGGGATCGGCGAGTCGACGATTCCGGACCGCTGCGTTATCACCGTGGAGCGTCGAACGCTGCCCGGGGAGGCCATGGCCGACCTGGAGGCCGAGATCGAGGAGGTGCTCGACGCCTGCCGCTCGTCCGATCCGGAGCTGGCCGTCACGCAGCGCACGACCCTGGCCCGATCGCCATTCGAGACCGACCCGGACACCCCGATCGCCGAGGCGCTCCGGGCCGCGACCGCGTCGGTTCTCGGCGCCGCCGCGCCGACGACGGCGGTGAGCTACTGGGCGGACTCCGCGTTCATCGCCGAGGCGGGTATCCCGACCGTGCTGTTCGGCCCGATCGGCGACGGCGCGCACGCCGAGGTCGAGTGGGTGAGCGCGGCGAGCACGGTCGCGACGGCGCGCGCGTTGACCGAGGTTGCAATCGCGTTCTGCGGCCCCGGAGGACCTCCGATCAGGGCTTCCTGATCGTGACGCTCGTCTCCACGTTGCGCGCCGCCACGTACGTCCAGCCGCCTTCTGACAGCCCGACCACGGTGAATGTGACCGAGGCGGTCTTCTTGCCGAGCGACGAGCTCGTAAGGCTGCACTGACCGTCTGCGTTCGTCGTACACGACGCGCCCGAACCGACCGACCAGCTGCCGTCGACGTCGACGCCGCCCAGTGGCGTGCCATTGCCGACGACCGAGATCGTCACGGTTGCTGTCCACGAGTTCCGGGTGCCGGAACGCTCCGGGGTAAGGTCACTCACCCACATCTCGGCCGCCGCCGGAGCGCTCACCGTCACGCTCGCGCTCGTCGACGCGGTGGCGCCGTCGTCGTCGGTCGCCGTCAGTCCGATGGCGTACGTGCCGCCCGAGGCGTACGTGTGCGTTGGGCTCGCCGCCCCGGACGTCCCGCCGTCCCCGAACGTCCAGGCATGCGTGGCGATCGTGCCGTCGCCATCGGTCGAGGTGTCGGTGAACGTGCACGTGAGGCCGGCGCAGCTCGACGTGAACGACGCCGTCGGTGGCTCGTTGGCCGTTGGCGTGCCCCACGTGTAACCGACATCCCACGTGCCGGCCGCGAGCCGGGCCTGACCGGAGAGCGACGGGTGGAAGTAGTCGCCCGCGACGTCGTTGCGGGTGAGGACCGTGTTGAACACGGCGTTGCCATCCCAACGGCAGCGCGGCGTCTGGGCGCAGGCGTTCGCCAGCGCCGTGTTGAAGTCGATGTTCCGCTGGCGGACGTCGAGCCGGCGCTGGACGTCGGCCTGTTGGGTGGAGGTCGGATTGGCGAGCAGGGACTGGCAGATGCCGCCGACGGACCAGATGAACCGGGCCCAGAAATCGTTCTTGAACAGGTTCCACAACTGGTATGCGTCGGGAATGCTCGTCACGTAGATGACCGTGTCCGGCGAGCCGCTCGTGACCGCGGCCAGCGCGGCCTGGACCTGGCCGCCGAAGACGGAGACGTCCGTCATCGTCGAGACGCTGTCCGTGCACAGGTCGTTGCCGCCGATCTGGACCGTCACGTAGTCCGGCTTGAGGTTCACGACGTTCTGCATCTGCGCGCTCAGGCCGGCCGCCTTCGCTCCGCTGACCGAGAAGTTGTGGTTCGCCCCACTGATCGGGGCGCCGAGCGCGAGCAGGCGCAGGTAGTGGCTGTTGACCGTGCTGCTCGTGCCGGTCGACCACGAGTTCTGCGGGGCATCCCCGCCGAGGCTGCCGTCGCTGCTGGCGGCCTGGCTGATCGAATCGCCGACGGCCGCCATCGTGTCCGGGAACGGGATCGGCGGATCGGCCGCACCTACCGCAGCGGGCGGCAGGAGACTGCCGAGCAGGAGCGCCACAAGGGCCGCGATCGAAGCGATGCGCCGTGACATTCGACTTCCCCTCCACACGTCGCGCCTGGCCGGCGTTGCTGGATCAATCTAGCGGTCCGCGCAAGGGTCGCGCACGGGTCCGGGTATCCTGCCGCCGGAGGAGGTGCGACCGATGCAGATTCCCAAGCCGACCGTCGAGGACGTGGCGCGGTTCCGGGCGCTCGTCCCGGACGATCCGCGGGTGGCGATCAAGCCGATGTTCGGCAACCTCGGGGCGTTCGTGAACGGGAACATGTTCATGGGCCTGTTCGGATCGGACATCGGGGTGAAGCTGGCTCCGGCCGACGCGGAACGACTCGGCGCGATCGAGGGAGCGGGGCCGTTCGGACCCGCCGAGCGGCCGATGGGCGGCTACGTGACGCTGCCGGCCGCGCTGCCCGTCACGCCGGAGGCGCAGCGCTGGGTTGCGCTCGCCCTCGAGCACGTCGGGGCGCTGCCGCCCAAGGCCCCGAAGCCGTGAGGAGCGCAGCAGGTAATCCGCCGACCGAACGTCGCTGAAATCAGCGGGCGGGCCTCAGGTCAACGTCGAGACGGCGCGCTCGAGGTCCCGGCGATGGACGACGCGGGCCACGAGCCACCGGGCGTTCGGGTCGAACTCGTTGCCTGGCTCGACAGGACGGTAGAGGATCCGATAGTCCCCGACGCGCAGCCGCTGCCATGGCGCTGCGCCGGCGAGGGTCTTGATGTCGAGCTTGGCCTCGTCGGCAGCCAGACTCTCGAGCGCCTCGCGAATCCGCGCGAGGGTCTCTCCGGGGCCGATGTGGCGCACGTCCCGCTCAGCCCGCCGAGAGAGGACGACGCCGCGCATGCTCGCGGTCAGCGACGATCAATCTCGGCGAACACCTCATCCGCAGGACGCGCGCGCCCGGCCCGAAGATCAGCGTCGGCCGCACGCGTCGAGCGGACGAACTCCGGCGCATGGGCAAGCACGAAGTCCTCCAACTCGTCCGGATCGACGGCCACCATCGCCGTCACCGGCCGTCCGTGGCGGGTGATAATCGCTGGGCGCCCGGTGCGGACCACCTCGTCGATGACCTGGCTTGGACGGCGTCCCAGGTCGCGGATGCTGATCGTGGACATCGGGTCCTCCGGAAACGGAAATGCACGTGCAAGTGTCGTACATTCCGCGCACAGTTGCAACAGGCGAGCTCGACCCGCACTCCCGACGCGACGGATCAGTCGTCCGGGTCGAGCGTGAGCGCCGCCGAGTTGATGCAGTAGCGAAGGCCCGTCGGGTTTGGTCCATCGTCGAAGACGTGCCCGAGGTGCCCGCCGCACGTGGCGCACAGCGCCTCGGTCCGGGTCATGAAGAAGGAACGATCCGTCTCGGTGGCCACGACCGCCGGATCGGCCGGGGTGAAGAAGCTCGGCCAGCCCGTGCCCGATTCGAACTTCGCGTCCGACCGGAAGAGCTCCGCGCCGCAGCCGGCACAGCGATACGAGCCCGACCGATGCTCGTCCCAGAGCCCGCCGCTGAAAGCCCGCTCCGTGCCCTTCTGGCGAAGGACCCGGTACTGCTCGGGCGTGAGGGCGGCACGCCATTCGGCGTCCGACTTGACGGATGCGGGGGTGTTCTTCGTGTCTGTCATGCGTTCAGGCTACAGCCCGACTATGGCGACACGATGACGGGCCGGGTCGCGTCGCGTCCGTCGTTCACGACTGGCGTCCGGCTGGTGGGCCGGAGTCGCGCTCGGTGAGTCGCCCGAGGGTCCGCTACTCGCGGAGGTTGACGCCGGCCCACCGCTCCCGCCCCGCACGTTCGGCCCGCCGGATTGCCGATTCGGCCGGCGTGCGCCGGGCTCGCCACCCCTGCCAGCCGAGCAGGATCGTCGGGAACACGACCAGGCCGACGACGACGTCCTTGGGATCGAAGCGGCCGGCGGCCACCGGCGCCAGGATCACGGCCGCGACCGAGACTCGGGCCGCCGTGCCGTGCGGGCCGATCCGCCGCCGTCCACCGACCCGCACCGGCCCGCTATCGCCAGATCCCATTGCTCCTCGAGGGTAGCGCCTGCCCCCGGGGGGAAGGTCAAGTCCGGTCGGTCGTTCTCCTCGGGTCGCCGGCCCACGGCGAGATCGGGCGGGCACCCGCCAGCGCGGCGGCGTGGGAGCGCTCGAACGTGTCGAGCCGATCGCGGACCCGGTTCAACTCCGCCGACCGCGCGTCGATCCGACGGCGAGCGGTCACCAGCTGCTCCGCGCGCAGCGGGCCGACCGACTCGTCTTGCCGATCAACTTAAAGAGCCGCGAGCTGGCGGATCTCGCGGACGGTCATGCCGAGCGCGCGCAGGTTGCGGATCACCTCGACGCGCAGGCGCTGAACGAGCGTGGGCACCGTCCCCTCTGGCGAAGTGCCGTCGGTCACCGACACGATGGCAAGATCGTGGCGGATCGCGACGGAACCGCACACGCCCATCGCCGAGTTCTTGACGAAGCGGCGACGATACTCCAGGTTGCCGATGAGGTTGAGCGGCGCGTGCTCCGGGAGCTTGTGTCATGGTCGTCACCGCGTCGAGGCTCCCTGAGTTGAAGGCCGTGCGCCAGCCGGCCGGCACCCCGGTCGCGTATCCGCCGTCCGCGTGAAGGCGACTTCCACCAGGCGGCGGGACGAAGGGTGTCCGGGGACGAGGTCCGTGATCTCGTGGCGGCCCGGGCCACGACACTCGCTGACGACGCCCCGGGTCAGGGCCTTCAACTGCTCGGAACGCCGACCCCGGGCCGTCGCGATGATGGAGCGTCGCCTGCGAGCGTGACCCATGCCGGTCGTGCGGACCGGCAACCATGGCCGTCGATATGTCTTATCCGGACAGCCCCCCGAAACGCGCCGGGACCCTCGGGGACTCGCTCCCACCGATCCTGGACCTCGGCCCCCGCGGTGGGCGAGGGCGTTTGACAGCCTCGACCCATCCGGGGCAGGGTGGATGTTTACCCGCGCGGAGGTGTCCGATGTTCACGATTACGCAGGAGGCCGTGACCCTGCTCACAAACGAGCGTTCCTCACGTGGGGCTCCGGATACCTACGGTGTCCGGATCTTCGCCGCGATGCCCCCGGAGAGAGACTCGCCCCAGATCGCCCTCGCCTTCGTTCCCGAGCCGGCGGCCGGCGATGAAGTCACCGAGCACAGTGGGCTCGCGGCATTCATCGCGCCAGAGGTCGCCAACGTGGTCGGGGACGCCACCCTCGACGCGTCCGCGACGGACGGCGGCGCGGAGCTCGTCCTGCGAAGCTGAGTGTCGCGTCCCGTCGGCGCCTGTTGCGCCCGGCGCGGACAGTCGGCCGGTGACCGCGGGAAGCTTCACGACGAGAGCGCCATTTGGCACTCGCCGCCTGGCTCCATCGAGTAGGGGTTACGCCTCCGTGGCGGCCTCTTCGCCCGGGGTCGCGGGTGGAGTCGGCGTCGGCCCGGCGGCAGTCACGTTGCGGGACCGGTCGTACATGGCCCGCGTGATCTCGGCGGCCACGTCGCGGCCACCCAGCCCGAAGGCGAGCCCGAACGCTAGCGCGAGGCCGGCGACGAGGCCGGCGAACAGCGTCGAGACGAGATCGGACGCGATGCCAACTTGGTTGAGCGCGATGATCACCGCGAAGGCGACCACGGCAAGCTCCGCGAGCCGCCCGAGGATCGCCGCGTTGCCGAGGCCCATACCCGCCGATGCAGCCGCGATCGCCGATCGCAGCAACCGCCCGATGACCGGCGCCGCGATGACGATGACGACCGCGACGACAAGGTTCGGCAGCCATGAGAGGAAGTCGTCAAGCAGGGCACTGACCTGCGCCCAGCCGAGGAAGTTCGTGGCGGCAATGAAGAAGATGAGGTAGATCAGCCACTTCGCGAGGAGGCCCACCATCCTGCTCGGGCTGAGCGCCGCGGTGGCATCTCCATAGACGTCGCCCGCGTAGCGCTGGAACCAGCGATCCGAGTTGACACGTTCGAGGAGCGTCGTGACCACACGGCCGACGAGTCGGCCGACGATCCAGCCGACGCCGAGGATGACGAGCGCCCCGACGACGGTCGGAATCGCTTCGACGAGGGTGGCGATCGATCGGTTGAGGCTTTCGCTGAGCGTGTCGACCAGGTTCACGGGCTCCCTCCCTCGTGTGCTGTCACTGTGGGCTTCTACTACCCTTCAACACTCTTCTCAACCCTACGGCACGGTGCACGTCGGTTCCGTTGGCACCCTCCGAGACTCCGGGCCGCCCGCCGGATCCGCGCTGAACCGTCGGCGCGTTGACGGCCTCGCCCCGGGCGTTGCGTGATAGGCCTCGAGAAGAGCGTCGTGTCCGGCGCGGTGGCCGGAGGTCGCGCCCGGCGGGACGCTGTTCGCCAGCGCGCTGTCGATGGCGACCGGGCGGGCGGCGCTGACCGTGGTCCTGACGGCCGATCCGTTCGAGAGCACGGCATCCCTCGGCGCGCGTCGGCGACGGGCTGCGGACCGCGATCGCCGCGGCTGGCCTCACGTGGAGCGTGGCCCAGCACGCCACGCATGCCTGATACTTCCTCGCCCCGTTGCCGCTGCGAGACGGGCCGGCGTCACGCGACGCCGACGACCACGCCCTTCGCGCCCTGATCCGCGTCTACCTCGCTGATCGGCGCATCTGGGAGTTTCGCTGGTGGCTGGGCCCGACCAAATCGGTTGCCCACACCGCGGCCGTGGACGCGAGCTCGAAGATCCGGATCCTCTCGGCAAAGCCCTTGAGCGCTCGAGGATCGACTTCATGGAGGGAGAACCCCTTCACGACCCCCAGCTCATGGACGAGGTCCGAGACAAGGGTGTGTCCAGCATCAGCTGCGTCGCAGATGCGACTCGCGAGGTTCACCGACGAGCCGAACAGGTCATCGTTGTGATCGACCGGTTCACCCGCGGCGATCCCGATCCTGACTCGAAGGGCTGGCGTGCCGCCCGAAGCTGCCCGAGCGTCGAACCCATGCTGGATCGCCAGGGCGCAATCCAGCGCCCGCCCGACATCGTCGAACGACGCCATGATGCCGTCGCCGGTGTGCTTCACCTCGCGCCCGTCCGAGGCGACCAGCGCCCGCCGGATGACGAGGTCATGCTCCGTGAGGAGGACCATGAACGCCGACTGGCCAAGGTCCTCAAGCAGGGACGTCGAACCTTCCAGATCCGTGAACAGGATCACCCGGAAGGAGCCGGCGGGCCCGGATGGGTCGACCGGGCCGGTCATCGTTCCGAGGAACCGCAGGACATGGTCCTCGGACACGGTGATGATCTCGTTCGGGATCAGCCCGTGCGCCTCCTTGTGCACTCTCGCCATGCTGGCCGGCGCGGGAGCCCTGGCCAGACAGAATGCCCGGCCGCGGTCCGCATCGAACCAGTAGGTCAGGAACTCCACGCCGTGGCTGCCGGCAACCGCGACATCCTTGACATGGGCCTGTGCGATGTCTGCCGCCGTTGCGCCAGGGATGTCGTGACGGTCCATGAAGAGCGGCATTGCCTTCCCTCCGTGTCGGGTTCGAACACTCGGCTGACCTGATCGCGTCGACCGCTCCGCCGAGCGATGCAACACACGGTGGTCCCGACGAGCGACGGGGCGGGGCGCCGGCGACACGATCGCCAGATCGTGACGGATCACGCGGCGGTCCGAAGCCGACCCTCTCCGTGACCGGACGAAGTCGTCCTCCCCGATAAGCTGGATGTCGTGCCGATGGGCACGACCTCATCCCTCGGTCAGCTCTCCTCGGCGAGCGGCACCGAGTGGAGCAGGACGATCCGCCAGTCGCCGTCTACACGCCGGACTACGATCGATGTCGGGGCGTGGATCGACGCCCGCTGGCCGCCCATCTCGTACTCCTGATCGAGGACCAGCGTGACGATCCCGACGTCTCCGACCTCCGCGGCCTGGACGTCGCTGAGCGTCGAGCGGATGTTCGAGACCTGCGCTCCCAACGACGTGAAGTAGGCCTCCATCGCCGCCCGACCGCGCAGCCAACCGCGGCTGATCTCGTCGATGCTCTGAACGTCGTCGGTCGCGAGTCGGACGATCCGGTCGAAGTCCTTACGGTCGAGCGCGTCGAACAACTCTCGAGCCATCGATTCCAACGTGCTGGCCACGGCCATCGGTCTTCCTCCTCACGGAACGGACAGGGTCTGAAGTCTACCGACGGCGCGGGCCCGGCGTCAGCCGGTGCCAGGTCTGCGGGCCGCTTCCGCAACTGCGAGAACGCCACGCCACAGTCCCTGGCTGACGAGATCTCGCTGCGATGTGGAGCAGCCCCCGGGTGCCTCGGCCGACCGCGTGACGGTCATCGGCCCAGAGAAGCTCGCCCAACTCGTGGTTTTGGCAAGTCTCGTCGACTCGTTGATCCGTAAGTCTCATAGGACGCCAGCCAACGCCTCGGCTCCAAATCTCGGCCGTGGCCGTCTCATCACGTGACGTGGAGGACGGCGTACACCTCCGACGGTGATCCCGCGCGTGGCCCCGTCCAAGTTCAGGAGCGTCGCCGCGGTCGCCAGTCGCGGGTGCGCATGGCGCAGTCGCTCCCAGGCCGGGATCGCGCCGATTGTCCGCAGGTCGGCCACGGTCGCGACGCCGGCGGCCGGGAGCGCAGCCGCGAGGGTCGACCCGACGTTGACGGCTCGGCCGATATCGTCGCGCGCGGGCGGGGCTGCGGGTGGACGAGACGGTGCTGCGGACCGGGATGGCCTGGCCCGCCCTCGCTTGAACCGGCCGGTCAGGCCGCCAGGTCGGCGGGGCGGCCGCCCACCTTCCCGTCCTCCCGCGCGCGAGGCGTGTTCGGTTTGGACGTAGGAGGTACGCAAATACGACCGGGCGATGTAGCGGGCATCGCCGCAAGGATTAGGCCCCCGGCGGTGCCGAGGGCCGTACGGAGCTCGACTGTCATCGGTGGGTGCCTACTGGACGTTGATCTC
>Ga0326597_10004525_pt1 | contig 19577 bp, 16 predicted proteins | sample RVTome_12_FD_203789 | JGI IMG/M metagenome (GOLD analysis project Ga0326597, IMG submission 203789) | Soil microbial communities from uranium-contaminated site in the Upper Colorado River Basin, Wyoming, United States - RVT100D185 | ecosystem: Environmental > Terrestrial > Soil > Contaminated >... | reverse complement strand
TTTGGTGCCGGCCATACCGGTGTGTACGGGCAAGCCAAAGCCCGCCGGATTTGGCGCAAATGCGCCCGTCCCCCAGGTCGCGCCGCATTTCCCGCGGAAATGCGCAAAGCGCGACCGGCTTTATAAGTCTTGTTGGTTTGCCAACGGCAAACCAACGGGGGGTTTCCGAGCGGCGGGCGCCCGCGGTGTCGACGCGCTTGCCCGATGGCACCGCATCGCGCTACGCGCGCCTCCTACCGGATCGCCACGCCGCTCGTGAAACAGAATTGATCCAATCTCGTACTATCTCGCTCTAGGCGGCGATCATGCGCTCGACCTGGTCGACGAGCTCGCGCAGATGGAACGGCTTGGAGAGAATCTTGGCGTCCTTCGGGGCGCGGGAATCCGGGTTCAGCGCCACCGCGGCAAAGCCGGTGATGAACATCACCTTGATGTCCGGGTCGAGCTCGGTGGCCTTTCGGGCGAGCTCGATTCCGTCCATTTCCGGCATCACGATATCAGTGAGCAGCAGCGTGAACGGCTCCTCGCGCAGCCGCTCGAAGGCGCTGCGCCCATTGTCGAAGGAGACGACCTCGTGCCCGGCCTTTTGCAGCGCCTTGACGAGGAAGCGGCGCATATCGTCATCGTCTTCGGCAAGCAGGATTTTGGTCATGAGATGCGCGTCCAGCCGATCGGAATGCCCTCCCCAGGGCGCTCGGCGCATTAGGCGCAGCAATTGGTAAACAGCCGGTGAAACGCTCCAGGACCGTGGGCCGGCAGTGAGCCATGGACAGCGGCGGGGCGGCTTGGCTATGTTGTGTCGCGATGAGACTTGCCGGCTGACGATGCCCCCCACCGGGTTCAATGGATGAATCGCGCATGAGCGCCAATAGACCGATTCCGGAACTGGAGACGCCGTTCAGCCTCCAGGTGCCGGAGAGGATTTCCGCCCCCTTCCTGTTTTCCTCGCCGCACAGCGGACGCGTTTATCCGCGCGCCTTTCTCGACGCCTCGCGGCTCGACGCCAACACGCTGCGCAAGTCGGAAGACACCTTCGTCGACGAGCTGTGCGAAGGCGTCGTGCCCCTCGGCGTTCCGCTGTTGCGGGCGCTGTTTCCGCGCGCCTATCTCGACGTCAACCGCGAACCCTATGAGCTCGATCCGCGCATGTTCCAGGAGCGGCTGCCGCCGTTCGCCAATACCCGTTCGGTCCGCGTCACAGGCGGGCTCGGCACCATCGCCCGCATCGTCGCCGACACCCACGAAATCTACGACCAGCCGCTCGCCATCGACGAAGCGCTGCGGCGCATCGACCAGCTCTACAAGCCCTATCACCGCGCGCTCGGCCGGCAGTTGATCGCGCTGCGGCGGATGTTCGGCGTCGCGATCCTGATCGACTGCCATTCCATGCCCTCCACGGCGGCCGGCGAGGAGCGGACGGCCCGGCCCGACTTCGTGCTCGGCGACCGCTACGGCACGTCCTGCACCGGCAGGATCACCGAGGAGGCGCAATCGGCCCTGGAGGAACTCGGCTACAGCGTGCGCCGCAACAAGCCCTATGCCGGCGGCTACATCACCGAGCGCTACGGAAACCCGGCGCGGGGAATGCACGCGCTGCAGATCGAGATCAATCGCGCGCTTTACATAGACGAGGTCACGCTGGAGAGGTCGCCCGGCTTCGCCCAGACCAAGGCCGATCTGACGGCGCTCGCCGACGCCCTCATCGCGCTGGATCCGGCATGGCTGGCGCCGCCGCGCCAGGCCGCCGAATAAGGTGGGGAACAAAAAAAGGCCACGGATCGAACCGTGGCCCAAGTCTAGGGAGGAAACGCCCAAAGGAGGGCTGCGGCAGGACCGTGGCGCGGCCGATACCGCATTGCAACAAAATACTTCTTGCAGCGCACAATTTCAAGCCCCTTGCGCAGAGGGACGCGTTTTTGTCGCACCGTTTCACGGTTCAGTGCCAAACGCTCCCGCCCCTAAGAAAGCCAGCCTTTTCCTTATCCAGCCGCTGCGAATTCAAGACATATCCACGGCCCTATGATTTTTTTCCGGATGGATGTTGCCGATTGACCACACCGGCCTTTTCCTTGCCCGGCCCCCGCGCCTCGGCTAGAGCATTCGCCGTGTGCTACGCTTCAGGAGCCGCGAATTGAGCCCTCGCCCGGACGCCGAATCCTTGCCGGCGCTTGCCGCCTTCGCCGAAGAGCTGGCGGCGGCGGCCGGCAAGGCGATCTTGCCCCACTTCCGCACACCGCTTGCCGTCGAGGACAAGGGCGACGGTTCGCTGTTCGACCCCGTCACCGAGGCCGACCGCGCCGCCGAGGCCGTGATGCGCGGCATGATCGCCGCGCGCTTCCCCGACCACGGGATCAGGGGCGAGGAATTTGCCGACCGCAACCCGGACGCCGAGCATGTCTGGGTACTCGACCCGATCGACGGCACCAAGTCCTTCGTCATCGGCTTTTCCGGCTGGGGCACGCTCATCGGCCTGACGCGCCGCGGCGCGCCCATTCTCGGGCTGATGAGCCAGCCCTTCACGGGCGAGCTTTTCATCGGCCAGGACGGCAGGGCTCATTATCGCGGGCCGGCCGGCGACCGTGCGCTGAAAAGCCGGCGGTGTGGCGCGCTCGGCCAGGCGATGCTGACGACGACGAGCCCCTCGCTCATCGAGGATGCAGCCGACCTGGCGCGCTACCGGGACCTCGAGGCCCGCGTGCGGCTGTCGCGCTATGGCGGCGACTGCTACGCCTATTGCATGATCGCGGACGGCCATGTCGATCTCGTCGCCGAGACCGGGCTGAAGATGCACGACATCGTGCCGCTCGTTCCGATCATCGAGGGGGCCGGCGGCATCGTCACCGACTGGAACGGCGGTCCGCCACTCGGCGGCGGCCGGGTGCTCGCCGCCGGCGACCGGCGGGTCCACGCCGCGGCGCTGAAAGTCCTCGCCGGCTGAAGCAATCATTTCCGGTGCCGGCGTGCCGCAATTGACAGCCCCGGCGCGCAGGCGTTTAACCTCTGTGCTCGAAGCAAAGGCCGCACCACGGCGCTTTGCGACCGCCTCGGATCGGACTTCCGACAGCGCTCGGGCATGTCATGCAGATCTATCTGCCGATCGCCGAACTCTCCGTGAACCTGTTTCTCATTTTCGGCATGGGCGGGGCTGTCGGCTTTCTGTCGGGCATGTTCGGCGTCGGCGGCGGCTTTCTGATGACGCCGCTGTTGATCTTCACCGGAATTCCGCCGGCGGTGGCGGTGGGCACGGAAGCGAGCCAGATCGTCGCCTCCTCGGTTTCCGGCGCCATCGCCCATTGGCGCCGCCGCGGCATCGACTTGAGGCTCGGCATGGTGCTCTTGATCGGCGGCGTGATCGGCTCGGTCGCCGGCATCTGGCTGTTTCGCCTGTTCCGGGCGCTCGGTCAGATCGACCTCGTCATCTCGCTCAGCTACGTCACGTTTCTCGGCATCGTCGGCGCGCTGATGATGCTGGAGAGCATTCGCGCCATCGCCCGCGCCCAGCACGGCAAGCCGCCGATCATCCGCCGCCGCGGCCAGCACATCTGGGTCCATGGGCTGCCCTTCAAGATGCGCTTCAAGGTCTCCGGGATCTATGTCAGCGCCATACCGGTAATCGGCATCGGCGTGGTCGTCGGCTTGCTCGCCGCGATCATGGGCGTCGGCGGCGGCTTCGTCATGGTGCCGGCGCTGATCTACATTCTGCGGGTGCCCACCAACGTCGTCATCGGCACCTCTCTGTTCCAGGTGGTGATGATCACCGCGCTGGTCACCGTGCTGCACGCCACCGCCAACCAGACGGTCGACATGATCCTCGCCATGATCCTGATGGCCGGCGGGGTGATCGGCGCCCAGTTCGGCGCCCGGGCGGGGCAGAAGCTCAAGGGCGAGCAACTGCGCGCCCTCCTGGCGTTGATGGTGCTCGCCGTCTGTGCGCGGCTCGCCGTCACCTTGGTGGCGACGCCGGACGAGCTGTTTTCTCTGACCCTGGAGAGGGTTCATCGATGAGCGAACCTCGGCCGCACCGGCGCCACGCCCTGATCGCCGCCATTCTGATCGCGGTCGCGACGGCGGCGGCACCGGGCGGGCAAGCCAAGGCGGAGCGGCTGATCACCGCCGTCTCGTCCGACAAGGTGTCGATCAAATCCACGTTCACCGGCGCCGAGATCGTGCTGTTCGGCACCATCGAACGCGACGCGCAGACGGTGGCGCGGCCGCGGGCCTACGACATCGTCATCGTCGCTCGCGGCCCGAGTCAGGAGATCGTCACCCGGCGCAAGTCGCGTCTCGTCGGCATCTGGGTCAACCTCGAATCGCAGCGCTACCTGAACGCGCCGAGCTATCTGGCAATCCTGTCGAACCGGCCGCTGACCGAGATCGCCGACCCGCTGGTCCTGTCGCGCTTCCAGCTCAGCCTCGCGCATCTCATCCTCCGCGCGCCACGGACCGATGCTGCAGCGCCCACACCTGAGACGAACGGCTTTCGCGAGGCGCTGCTGCGGCTGATGCGCCAGCGTGCCCACTATATCGAAGACCCGTCCGGCGTGGAGTTTCTGAGCCCGGCTCTGTTCAAGGCGCGCATCCCGCTGCCGGCGAGCGTTCCCGTCGGCGAATACCGGGCCGACGTGCATCTGTTCGGAGACGGGGCGCTCTTGGCGCGCTCCAGCAAACAGATCAGCATCCGCAAGGCCGGGGTCGAGCAGCTGGTCACCGTGCTGGCGGCCGAAATGCCGCTGCTCTACGGCCTCGTGGCGGTGGTGCTAGCGATCTTTTCAGGCTGGTTCGCGGGAATCGTTTTCCGCAGAGACTAATCGGGCTCACGCGTCCGGCAACAGCTTGCGTCGGCCGATCGGATAGACGCGGCCCTCGCCGAGCAGAAAGGCGCTGAGCCCGCCCGCGAACAATCCATTAAAGGCGTCATCGAGCACGTTGAGCCCGCCGGCCAGCGCTCCGAACGCGGGGAGGATCATGCGCGTGCCGTCGCTGGCAAAGCAGCGGCGGCGGATCGTCCGCCCCTTGATCCGCACCCGTCCGATGGGATGCAGGTGCCCGGCGATCTCGCCTGCCGCCGCGCCCGCCATCGGCTCATGGCGGAAGGTCAGGCCGTCGATCGCAAGCTCGCGTGCATGGTCACCGCCGACGCCGTCGGGCGGTGACGGATCGTGATTGCCGGCGATCCAGATCCACTGCCTTCCGTGTTGCAGCGACGCGATCACGGCCGCCTCCCGCGCCGCCAGCCGGCGCGGCGCTGCCGAGTCATGAAAGCTGTCGCCGAGCGCGATCACCCGCCTTGGCGCCAATCCGCGGCACAGATCGGCCAAGGCCGACAATGTCGCCGCGCTGTCATAAGGTGGCAGGAAGACCCGATGGCGAGCCGCGAAGGAAGAGGCTTTTTCCAGATGCAGATCAGCGACGATCAGGGTCTCTTCCTCGCGCCAATAAAGGGCGCCGTGGGGCAGAAGGCGCAAGCCGACCCCGGAAATGTCGACATCGAGGCCGCGGCCGACTTTGGCAAGCTCACTCAACGCGCATCGCCTTTCCGACGAGATCGTCCGCGGCTTCCGCCAAAAGCTCCTCCTGGGCTGCTCCGAACACCGGCTCGCGGCCGATCTCGAGCATCACCGGCACCGCCAACGGCGACACCCGATCGAGGTTCTTATGCACGATTCGGCCGCGGATGCGCTTCAGCATTTCGCCAAGCCGGGCGATGTCGAGGAGCCCGCTGGCGGCGTCCGCCCAAGCGGCGCGCATGAGAATGTGGTCCGGCTCGTGCTTGCGCAGCACGTCGTAGATCAGGTCGGAGGATACGGTCATCTGGCGGCCCGACTTCTCGCGGCCGGGATGGCGGCGCTCGATGAGGCCGGCGATCACGGCGCAGGCGCGAAACGTGCGCTTCATCAGGTTTGATTCGGCAAGCCAGGCGTCGAGATCGTCGCCGAGCATGTCCTCATCGAACAATTGCGCCAATGACAGGGTGCCGGCGCTGACCATGCGGCCGAGATCGCGCAAGCCCCAGACGGCGAGGGCATATTCGTTTGCCACGAAGCCGAGCGGGCGCACCTTGGCGCGCTCGAGCCGCCTGGTCAGCAGCATGCCGAGGGTCTGGTGGGCGAGCCTTCCCTCGAACGGGTAGCAGACGAGATAGTGCTTGCGCTCGTGCGGAAAGGTCTCGACCAGCATCTCGTGCGCCAACGGGATCAGCGAGCGCAGCCTCTGGATGGCCAGCCACTCGCCGACCTGACCTGGAAGCTGCCGCCAGGCCAGGGGGTCGGCCAGCAGGGCGCGCACGCGGGCGGCGAGATAGGTGGAAAGCGGGAACTTGCCGCCCTGATAGGAGGGAACGCGCGGCGCTTCGTGCTGGGCGCGCGAGCAGAAAAGCTCGTTCTCGCGCAAGCTCTCGAAACGCAGCACTTGGCCGGCGAAAAGGAACGTGTCGCCGCGCGTGAGCTGCTCGGCGAACCATTCCTCGATCTCGCCGAGCACGCGTCCGCCGCGCGCGGGCCCGGTCCGGCGTGGGCGCACAAGACGCACCTTGAGCATCGGCGCCTCGACGATGGTCCCGGCATTGAGCCTATATTGCTGGGCGACGCGGGGATGGGAGACGCGCCACAGGCCCTCGGGCGTCAGCCGCAGCCTTGCATAGCGCTCATAGGCCCTGAGCGCATAGCCGCCGGTGGCGACGAAGTCGACGACCTTGTCGAAATCGGCGCGCGCCAGCATGGCATAGGGGGCGGCGCTCGCGACCTCCTGGTAAAGCGCATCGGCGTCAAACGGCGCGGCGCAGGCGATGCAGAGCACGTGCTGGGCGAGCACGTCGAATGCGCCGGTGCGGGCCGGCGGCGTATCCTGCGCGCCTTCCGCCGAAGCCTCGCGCGCGGCCTGGCATTCCATCACCTCGAAGCGGTTGGCGGGCACCAAGAGCGCCCGGCTCGGCTCGTCGAGGCGGTGATTGGCGCGGCCGATGCGTTGGGCGAGCCGGCTTGCGCCCTTCGGCGCGCCGACATTGACGACGAGATCGACATCGCCCCAGTCGACGCCGAGGTCGAGCGTCGAGGTGCACACCACGGCGCGCAGCGCCCCCCGCGCCATCGCCGCCTCGACCTTGCGCCGCTGGCCGACGTCGAGCGAGCCGTGATGCAGGGCGATTTCGAGATTGTCGTCATTGACGCGCCACAGCTCCTGAAACAGCATCTCGGCCTGCGAGCGGGTATTGACGAAGACGAGCACCGTGCGGTGAGCCTTGATCGCCGCATGGATGTCCACCATGGCATGGCGCGCCGAATGGCCCGCCCAAGGCACCCGCTCCTTGGGGCTGAGCAGTTCGATCTCGGGCGCGATGCCGGGGCCGGCGTCGACGAGATCGGCCAAGCGCGGGGGCTCGCCCGGCTCCTGGGCCATGAGATAGGCCTGGAGCGCCTCGGGCTCGGCCACCGTCGCCGTCAGGCCGATGGTCGTGAGGCCCGGCGCCAACGTTCGCAGGCGCGCCAGGCCGAGCGCCAGGAGATCGCCGCGCTTGGAGGTCACCAGCGCGTGCAGCTCGTCGAGAATGACTGTTTCGAGATTCTGGAACAGCGCCGCCGCGTCCTTGTGCGAGAGCATCAGGGCCAACTGCTCCGGCGTCGTCATCAGCATGTCCGGCGGGTTAAGGCGCTGGCGCCGGCGGCGTGCGGCCGGCGTGTCGCCGGTGCGGGTCTCCAGCCGGATGTCGAGCCCCATCTCGGCGATCGGTTGCTCCAGGTTGCGGGCGATATCGACGGCGAGCGCCTTCAAGGGCGAGATGTAGAGCGTGTGCAGCCGGCTTGCGCGTATCCCGCGGCCTGCGTCCCTGCGGCCCGAAAGCGCGATCAGGCTCGGCAGGAAGCCGGCGAGCGTCTTGCCGCCGCCGGTCGGCGCGATCAGCAGAACCGGGTGTCCGCTTCGCGCCACGTCCAAAAGAGCGAGCTGATGGGGGCGCGGCTTCCAGCCGCGCGCCGCGAACCACTCGGCGAAGACCGGCGGCAAAGCAGCGGGGATATCGTGTTTCGGACCGGCTTGGTTCACGCGATAACCGATAGCCGCTTTGCGCCGCCCGGTCGACTGGCCCGCGGCGCGTTTGCGAAACCCGCGCGGCGTGGTATCTGAGGCTCTCGCACACGGAGGCTGACGCGCCATGGCGGGACCAACGCTTCATCGCTTCTTCGGCGGCTCGCCCGGCTGGGTGCTGGTCCGCCTGATCCTGCTGTCGGTCGTGATCGGCGTGATCTTTTCCGTGCTCGGCATCCACCCCTGGGACATCGTCGACGCCGTCCGCCGCGCCATAAGGCGCGTCTGGGAGATGGGCTTCGACGCCATCCGCGAGGCGTTCTCCTATTTCCTGCTCGGCGCCGTCGTGGTCTTCCCCATATGGCTGGTGATGCGCCTTCTCAAGCTTTCCGGCCGGGCGTCCCGTTCTCAGCGCGACTGACGCCACTTCATGCCGCCAGAACCGCCGGCCCGACCCTTCGAGGTGACGCACCGCGGCGTGCTCGCCATCGCCTTGCCGATGACCGCCGCCTATCTGTCGACACCGCTCATCGGCGTCGTCGACACCGCCGTGATCGGCCAGCTCGGCGACGCAGCGCTGATCGGCGGCATCGCCGTCGGCGCCGTGATCTTCGACGTCATTTTCACCACCTTCAATTTTCTGCGCAGCGGCACGACGGGGCTGACGGCCCAGGCGATCGGCGCCGGCGACGCACAAGAGCAGCACGCCGTCCTTTGGCGGGCGCTGACGCTTGCCCTCGTCTCCGGCCTCATCGTCATCGCGCTGCAAGCCCCGATGCTGGCGCTGGCCCTCGACCTGATGGGGCCGAGCGCGCCGGTCGCCGCGGCGACGCGCGAGTATTTCCAGATTCGCGTGCTGGCCGCCCCCTTCGCGCTCGCCAACTACGCCATCCTCGGCTGGCTCATCGGCCTCGGACGCGCCGGCACCGGCCTTGCCCTGCAAACGCTGCTCAACGGGCTCAACATCGTCCTCAGCGTCTATTTCGTGCTGTGGCTCGGCTGGGGCATCGCCGGGGTCGCCTGGGGCACGGTGCTCAGCCAAGCGGTGACCGCGGCAGCCGGCCTGGGTCTGGTGCTGGCCGCAAGAGGCGGGTCCGCACGGCTGACGACGGGCGTCGTCTTCGACAAGGCCCGCTTCCGGCGCATGATCGCGCTCAACCGCGACATCATGATCCGCTCCTTCGCGCTTCTGTTCGCCTTCGCCTTCTTCACCGCCCAGGGCGCGCGCAGCGGCAACCTCATCCTGGCGGCGAACGCGGTGTTGATGAACTTCTTCCTCGTCGCCAGCTATTTCCTCGACGGTATGGCGACGGCCGCCGAGCAACTGGCAGGGCGGGCCATCGGCGCGCGCTGGCGGCCGGCCTTCGCGCGCACCATCCGCCTGACGTTGATCTGGAGCTTCGCCCTGGCGCTGGCGCTTTCCGCCATTCTGTGGCTGGCCGGGCCGCTGCTGATCGACCTGATGACGACGAGCGCGGAAGTGCGCGCCACGGCGCGGGTCTATCTGGTCTGGGCGGCGGCAACGCCGCTCCTCGGCGCGCTCGCCTTCCAGATGGACGGGGTGTTCATCGGCGCCACCTGGTCCAAGGACATGCGCAACATGATGCTGGCTTCGCTGGTCGCCTATCTCGCCACCTGGTGGCTGGCCGTGCCCGCCCTCGGCAATCACGGGCTGTGGCTGGCGCTCCTGGTTTTCCTCAGCGTGCGCGGCGTGACGCTGGCCTGGCGCTGCCGGGTGCGCGCGGGACGGTTGTTCGCCCGATAGATGGTGACGCTCATCCAGCGAGCCTCCCCCTCTTGAGCCATTGGCCGACGCCGCTGCCGATGGCGTCGCGGAGGGAGGCGAAGCCGTCCTTGGCGAGGAGTTCCGCAAGCTCGCGCTTGATGTCGGCCAAAAGCTCGGGGCCGCCATAGATCAGCCCCGTATAAAGCTGCACCAGCGTGGCGCCGGCGCGGATCTTGTCGTAAGCGGTGGCGCCGGAATCGACGCCGCCGACGCCGATCAGCGGGACGGCGCCCCCGGTCAGCCGGTAAAGCTGGGCGAGCCGCCGCGTCGAAAGCGCGAACAGCGGCCGGCCGGAGAGGCCGCCTTCCTCTCTCGCCGCCCTCCTATTCTTCAAAGCCGGCCGGCTTACGGTCGTGTTGGTGACGATGATGCCGTCGACGGCGCGCGCCTGGGCAACGTCGGCAATGTCGCTCAGCTCCTCGGCCGACATGTCCGGGCCGATCTTGAGCAGCACCGGCCGGCGCGGCACGTCGCCGACGGCGGCCGCGTCGCGCGCTGCGATCGCCCGCTTGAGCAGTTCGTTTAAGGTGTAGCGGTCCTGCAGCTCGCGCAGTCCCGGCGTGTTGGGCGACGAAACGTTGACCGTTAGGTAGTCCGCAACCGGCGCGAAGGCCGCAATCCCCCTGGCGTAGTCTTCGATGCGGTCCTCGCTTATCGCGTTGGCGCCGACATTGACGCCGATAATCCCGCCGCCTTTGCGCCCTTGCAGCCGCGCGAGCACGGCGGCATGCCCGTCACTATTGAAGCCGAGGCGGTTGATCATGGCGCGATCGGCGGCGAGCCGAAAGATGCGCGGGCGCGGATTGCCCGGCTGAGGCAGCGGCGTCACCGTGCCGATCTCGGCAAATCCGAAGCCCATGGACACGAGCGCGTCGACCACCTCGCCGTTCTTGTCGAAGCCGGCTGCCATGCCCAGAGGGTTGGGAAAGTCGAGGCCGAATTCGCGCACTTTCAGGCTCACCGGATCGGCCTCGCGCGGGCGCGGGTGGATGCCGGCGGAAAGCGCCTTGATGGCGAGGCGATGGGCGCGCTCCGGGCCGACCGCGACGAGGAAGGGCTGCGCCAGGTCGAACGGCGAGACCTTCATGGGTTCAGCTCCGGGAAGACATGCGCGCCGTCGGCCCCGAGCCGCAGCGGCCGCGTCCACAGGACGGCACTGAGGCTCAGGGGCCCGTAAAGATGCGGAAACAGCGCATCGCCGCGCGAGGGCTCCCATTTCAGCGCGGCGCCCAGCCCATCGCCGGCGACCGCGACGAGGATAAGCCCGTCCCGGCCCGCAAAATGCCTCAAGGCCGTCGTCTCGACCTGATCGGCGGTGGAGAAATGGATGAAGCCGCAGGCCAGGTCGTCGCCGCATCCGGCGAACCGGCCGATCCTACGGGCTTCGTCCCAGGCCTCGGCCGGGCAGATCTTGTAGATGGTTTGCGCGCGCACCATGGATTTGACCGACCGCCGCCTTATGAGACGAGACGGCATCCAGGCTAAACGCCGCCAGCCCCGACTACAAGACGGCGCCGGCCAATGGATCGCCGCCTGGCGCGGGGAGGGGAGTCGGAAACATAGAACGTTGACATCGTGCGCCTGCGGCCTCAGCGGGCGGTGTCGATGAGGCGGCGCAAGAACCGGGTGCAGGCGGCGATCTGTTCTTTCTCGATATATTCGTCGGGCCGGTGCGCCACGGCGATGTCGCCGGGTCCGCAGACCACCGTCGGAATGCCGGCGCGCTGGAACAGCCCCGCCTCGGTGCCGTAGGCGACGGCGATCGTGTCGTTGCGCTCGGTCAGCCGCAGGGCGAGCCTTTGCGCCGGCTCGTCGGCGGCGGGCGCCAGCCCCGGCACGTTGACGCCGAGCCGTGTCTCGATATCCGTGTCCCCGCTGACGGCCCTGAGCCTGGGCAGCACCGTCTCGCGGCCGAACCGCTCGACCCGTTCCAGAACCGCTGCCGGGTCGACGCCCGGCAGGCCGCGCATCTCCCAGTGCAGCCGGCAGTGGCGCGGCACGATGTTGATCGCCGTGCCGCCGGAGACGTGGCCGATCTCGATCGACGAATAAGGCGGCTTGAACCGGCCGGTCGCATCGCCCTCGGCGATCAGCTCGTCGCGGATGCGGGCGATCTCGCCGACGATCTCGGCTGCGGCGAAGATGGCGTTGGCTCCGAGGTGGGTCATGCTCGAATGGGCCTCGAAGCCGGTCACCTCGGTGACGAATTCCTGGATGCTCTTATGCGCGTCGACCACCTGCATCATGGTCGGCTCGCCGACGATGGCCAGCCGCGGCTTCAACAGGCCGGCGCCCAGCGCCTCGATCATCGGCCTGACCCCGGCGCAGCCGACCTCCTCGTCATAGGAAAAGGCGAGATGAATGGGGGTGGCGAGCTTCGCCGCCGCCATCTCGGGGACCAGCGCCAGCACGCAGGCGAGAAAGCCCTTCATGTCGGCGCTGCCGCGGCCATGGAGCCGGCCGTCGCGGGCACTCAGCGTGAACGGGTCGGAGTGCCATTCCCGCGCGTCGGCGGGCACCACGTCGGTATGCCCGGAAAGCGCGACACCGCCGGGCTCGCGCGGCCCCACGGTCGCGTAAAGGTTAGCCTTGGTCGCGTCCTCGTTGGGGATCAGCTCGCTGTCGACGCCGTGCTCGGCGAGATAGGCGCGCACGAAGTGGACGAGGGCGAGGTTCGATTTGGCGCTCGTGGTATCGAACGCGACGAGCCTGGCCAGCAATTCCTCGGGGCTCAAGGCGGTGGTCGTCATAAGGCTCCTTCCGCTGCGGCGCGCATCCTATCCACTCCCTTAGACGTGTGAAAGCCGGGCGTCGCGGGACCGCCGCCGCCCGTCCCGATACGAATTGATACAACGCCTTGCTGGCAATGCGTCGGCGCGGACACTAAATTGCTTCGGAGGCGCCGAGGCCGCGGAAAGCGGCGGGCAGATTGCGTGAGCCGACAGTGAAGCCGCTCGACATCAAGAATTTCGATACCGTCAAGCCTGCCGGACGGCGTTCCTCGGCCGCGCGCCGGCGGCTTGTCGGGGGGGTGCGCGCCGTCGCCCAGGCGGTGCTCGCGCTCGCCGTTCTCGGGGCAGGCTTCTTCGCCTATCAGGCGCTGCTCGCCAACAAGGACACGGTTGTCCAGCGCCCGCCCCGCGAGCAGGTCTTCGCCGTGCGCACCGTTCCCATCGCCTATTCGACGCACGTGCCCACGCTCAAGCTCTACGGCGAGTCGGTGGCCGGCCGCCAGGTCGAGCTGAGAGTGCTGGCGCCGGGGGAGGTCGTGCGCGTCGGCGAGAATCTACGCGACGGCGGCTTGGTCAAGCGCGGTGAGATGCTGCTGGAAATCGACAAGTTCGCCTATCAGGGCGCGCTGGTCGAGGCACGGGCCAATCTGCGCGAGGCCGAGGCGCGGCTCGCCGAGAGCGCCGCCCGCGTCAAGCTCGAGCAGGACGGGCTCGCCCGCGCAGACGAGCAGCTCGTCCTCGCCCGCCGTGATCTCGACCGCGCCGTCGAGCTCGCCAAGGGCGGGGCGCTGTCGGAAAAGACCGTCGATGACCGCAAGCTCGTAGTCAGCCAGCGCGAGCAGGCGGTCGAGCAGCACCGCAACACGCTCGCCGTCGAAGAGGCGAGGGCCGACCAGCAGCGCGCCGGCATAGCCAGGCTCGAATGGCGAGTCTCGGAGGCGGAAAGGCATCTTTCCAACACCACGCTGACGGCCCCCTTCGACGCCTATGTGCGCGGAGTTTCGGCCGAGGTCGGCCGGGTGATGAACGCAAACGACGTGGCTGCGACGCTGATCGGCGCGGACGAGATCGAGGTCAGCCTGTCCTTGACCGACAACCAGTATGGCCGCATCGTCGCCGACGCCGGCACGGCCATCGGCCGCCCCGTGGAGGTGGTTTGGGACCTCGGCGCCGTGTCGACCCGCTACAAGGGGCGCATCGCGCGCGTCGCAGCCGAGATCAAGCCGGAAAGCGGCGGCGTTGCCGTCTTCGCCCGCATCGATGCCGGTTCCGGCGCGCCGGCGCTGCGGCCCGGCGCCTTCGTCGAAGTTCTGGTCCCCGACCGCGCCTATCCGGACGCCGTCAGGCTGCCGGAGACGGCGCTTTACGGCGCCGATACCGTCTATGCGGTCGCGGATAACGGACGGCTCGCCCGCCGCGCCGTCGAGCTTCTCGGCCATGACGGCGGCGATGTCTTCGTCACCGGCGGGCTCAAGCCCGGCGAGCGCGTCGTCGTCTCGCGCATAAACGAGATCGGCGAGGGGCTCAAGGTCGAGGAGCGGCCATGAGGCCCGCACCGCGCGGCTCCGGGTTCATCGCTCGCTTCGTGCGCCACCCCAACGCCGCCAATCTGTTGATGATCTTGCTTGTGCTCGGCGGCGTCTTCGCCATGACGCGGCTGCAGACGCAGTTCATGCCCAGCGTCGACATCCCCAACATCACCATCCGCATCTCCTGGCCGGGGGCGAGCGCGGAGGATGTCGAGGCGAACATCCTGGAGGCCGTCGAGCCGCAGGTGCGCTTCCTCGACGGCGTCAAGGAGGTGACCTCCTACGCGCGCGAGGGCTCGGCGACGGTGCGGCTCGAATTCGAGCCCAGGACCGACATTAAGCGGGCACTTTCCGACGTCGAGACGGCGGTCGGCGCCATCACTACCCTGCCGGAGGGTTCGGAGGAGCCGCGCATCACCCGGGCGACCTGGTACGAGACCGTCGCCAAGCTCGCCGTCTCGGGACCCTTCAGCGAGAGCGCGCTCAAGGTCTATGCGCAGAACATCCGCGACGGGCTGTTGGCAGCCGGCATCGACCGGGTGACGCTTTCCGGCGTGCGCGACGAGGAGATCTGGGTTGAGGTGCAGCCCGCCGACCTGCGCCACCTCGACCTGACGCTGGGCGGCATCGCCGACCGCATCGCCGAGGCCAGCCGGGACCTGCCGGCCGGCACCATTTCCGGCGCCGCCGAGCGGCAGTTGCGCTCCCTCGCCGACATTAAGCGGCCGGAAGACTTCGCGGCCATCGACATTCGCGCCCTGCCGTCGGGCGAGCGCATCCGCTTGCGTGACATCGCCAAGGTCTCGACCCGGTTCGACGAGGACCAGGCCAAGGGCTACAGCGGCGGTCACAGGGCGATCGAGATCAACGTCCAGCGCACAGCCACCGCCGACACGCTGGGCTCGGCGCGGATTCTTAGCGCCTACCTGGAGCGCACCGTGCCGAGCCTTCCGGCAAGCCTGAAGCTCGTCAAATACGACGTGCGCAGCGACAGCCTGCAGCAGCGCATCAACCTGTTGATCGACAACGGCGCGAGCGGGCTCCTGATCGTCATCCTCACCTTGTTCGTCTTCCTCAATGCGCGCGTCGCCGTGTGGGTTGCCGCCGGCATCCCGGTCGCGGTGATGGCGACGCTTCTGCTGATGTGGGCGACAGGCCAGAGCATCAACATGATCTCGCTGTTCGCGCTGATCCTGACGCTCGGCATCATCGTCGACGACGCCATCGTCGTCGGCGAGCACACGGCGACCTTGCATACCGCCGGCCTCGACGCCACGGCGGCGGCCGAGCGCGGCGTCATGCGCATGTTGATGCCGGTCACCGCCGCCACCTTGACCACCCAGGTGGCGTTCCTGCCGCTGTTCCTGGTCCGCGACGTAATCGGCCAGATCATGCAGGCGCTGCCGCTGGTGGTCATCGCGGTTTTGACGGCAAGCTTGGTGGAAAGCTTCTTCGTGCTGCCGAGCCATTTGCGGATGAGCCTTTCGGCCGCCCGCCGAAGCCGCCCGCGGCTGATCTCGCTCGACGGGGTCGCCGGCGGTCCCGGCACGGCGCTGGTCATGCTCGGCCTGTGCGTCGCCCTGATCGCCGGGCTGGTCGCGGGCTTCGCCCAGATCGCGGCGGACGGGCCGGGCGCTCTGTTCGAACGCACGCTGATCCGCGCCATGGACGGAACGCTTACCGGCTATGCGGCGCTGATCGGCATGATCGCTTGCGCGGTGCTCGCCTTTATGGTGCTGATCATCCTGTTCGAGGGGTTGGGCCTGCGCGGCGCCTTCGACCGGGGCTTCGGCCGTTTCCGCCAGGGGCCGGTGCGCTGGCTTGCGGAAAAGACCTTCCGCTGGCGCTACGTCACCGTGGCGAGTGCGACGGCCCTGCTCGCCGTCTCGCTCGGCCTGTTTAATGGCGGGCTGGTGAAATTCCGGTTCTTCCCCTCGCCTGAAGCGGAAAACATCCAGGCGACCGTCGTCTTTGGCGCCGGCACGCCGGAGACGCAGACCGCAGCCGCGCTCAAGCGCGTCGAGGAGACGCTGGGCGAGGTCGAGCGCCGGCTCACCGGCGGCAAGGGCGGCCTCATCGTCAACAGTTTCGCCACCCTCGGCCGGGCCGGGCGGACCAGCGACGAGAACGTCGCCCGCATCAGCGTGCAGCTTACCCCTTCGGAAGACCGCGGCGTGCGCACCCGCGAGATCACCGCCGCCTGGAGCCGTGCCGTGCCACATATTCCCGGCGTCGAGCGGGTCACCGTCTCGGGCCACTTCGGCGGCCCGCCGGGGCGCGACCTCGACATAAGGCTTTCCGGCGCCGAGCCTGCCGTGCTCAAACAGGCGGCGCTCGCCGTGCGCGACCTTATAAGCCGCTATTCCGGCGTCTCCGGCATTGCCGACGATTTGCCCTACGGCAAGCGCGAGCTGGTGCTCGAGCTGACGCCGCGCGGGGCGTCCCTCGGCTTCACCGTCGAAAGCGTCGGCACCCAGCTTCGCAACGGTTTCGAGGGCGCCATCGCCAAGCGGTTCGCCCGCGGCGAGGAGGTGATCACCGTGCGCGTGCTCTATGACGAAAAAAGCCGCGGGCTTGCGGGCCTGCGCGATCTCTATCTGACCAGCCCCGCCGGCGCGCCGGTGCCGCTCAGCGAGATCGTCCGCATCCGCGAGAAGGCCGGCTTCTCGGTCATCCAGCACCGCCGGGGCAAGCGCACCGTGGCTGTGACCGCCGACGTCGACTCGGAGGCGACGACCAATGTCGAGCTGGTCGAGGCGCTCGATTCCGGGCCGCTCGCGGAGGTCGCCCGCCAATACGGCGTGCAATACGCCTTTTCCGGCCGCGAGGAGGAGCGCACCAAGTCCTTCGCCGACCTCAAGCTCGGCGTCGGTATCGCGCTCGGCCTGATCTATCTGATCCTCGCCTGGGTGTTCGCCAGCTATTCTCGCCCGCTGGTGGTCATGGCGATCATCCCGTTCGGCCTCGTCGGCGCCGTCTTCGGCCACTGGGCGATGGGCTTCGACCTGTCGATCACCAGCTTCATGGCGCTGCTCGGGCTGGCCGGCATCCTGGTCAATGATTCGATCATCCTGGTCTCGCGCCTCGAGGAGCGGCTCGCCGACGGCGAGACGCTGGAGCGAGCCTCGGTCGGCGCGGCGCAGGACCGGCTGAGGGCCGTGCTCCTGACCTCGCTCACCACCATTGGCGGCCTCATGCCGCTGATCTTCGAAACCAATCAGCAGGCCCAGTTCCTGTTGCCCATGGTGGTCACCATCGTCTTCGGGCTTTCCGTCGCCACGCTTCTCGTGCTGTTCCTGGTGCCCGCCGTGCTCGGCATCGGCGAGGACATCCGCTCAGGCTTTCGCGCCGTCATCGGCGCCCGCCCGGCGCCCGGCGCGGCGGAGTAGTGCTTGTTCAATGCCGCCAGAAGCGCGGCGTCAGCAGCACCGGCACCGTGAACAGCTCCAGCCGGCCCAAGTCCAGCACGCACCCCCCTTCAGGCCCGCCGCCCGATGGCTCCCGCGACCCCCGCGCGGGCGCACATCGCGCGCTCAGTTCACGCTCTGGTTCATATGCGGGCTGTCGAGCGAGAAGGCGGGGATTTCGATCTCGAAGCGCTCGCCGTGGGCGGTTTCCATGAGATAGCTTCCGGTCATGATCCCGGTCGCCGTCTTGAGCGGCACGCCGCTGGTATATTCGAAGCTGCCGCCCGGCTCCAACCGCGGCTGCTCGCCGACGACGCCGAGGCCGCGCACCTCCTCGGTGCGGCCGTTGGCGTCGGTGATCTTCCAGTGGCGCGAGATCAGCTGCACCGGCTCCTCGCCCTGGTTGGTGATGCCGATCCGGTAGGCCCAGAAGAACTCGCCCGCCTCCGGATCGGAGCGGTCGGCCAGATAGAACGGCTCCACGCTCACCTGGATCGACCGGGTGGTTGCGCGATACATGGCCTCAGCATTCCTCTTGCCCGCCCGGCTTGCTCCCCCGGACCGGAAAACTGGTTAAACCCGGTCGAGCGCAGCGTCAATGTCGGCGGTCAAATCCTCGACCGCCTCGAGCCCGACGGAAATCCGTAAGAGTCCGCCGGTGATGCCGAGCTCCTGGCGCGCATCCTCGGTCAGGCGCTGATGGGTCGTCGTCGCCGGGTGGGTAATCAGGCTCTTGGTGTCGCCGAGATTGTTGGAGATGCGGATGAGCTTGAGCGCGTTGGAGAATTTGAAAGCCGCGGGTTTTCCCCCGGCAAGCTCGAAGGCCACCATCGGCCCGCCCGAGGCCATCTGGCGGGCCGCGATCTCGGCCTGCGGGTGGTCGGCGCGGCCGGGATAAAGCACTTTGGTGACCTTTTTCTTCGTCGCCAGATGATCGGCGATCCGCGCGGCGCTGGCGCAATGGCGCTCGGCCCTGAGCGCCATCGTCTCCATCCCCTTGAGCAGCACCCAGGCGTTGAACGGGCTGATCGACGGCCCGGTCTGGCGGAGAAAATTGTGCAGATACTCCATGATGAACTCTTCCGTAGAGAGCACCACGCCGCCGAGGCAGCGGCCCTGGCCGTCGATATGCTTGGTGGCGGAATAAACGACGATATCGGCGCCGAGTTCGAGCGGGCGCTGGTGGAGCGGCGTCGCGAACACATTGTCGACGATGAGCCTGGCGCCGGCCAGCCGCGAGATCTCGGCGACGGCGGCGATGTCGATCACGTCCAAGGTCGGATTGGTGGGGGATTCGAGAAAGAACGCCTTGGTTTCCGGCCGCACCGCCTGGCGCCACTGGGCAAGGTCGGCGCCGTCGACCAGCGTCGAGGACATGCCGAAGCGCGGCAGCAGCGTCTCGACTACGTAGCGGCACGAGCCGAACAGCGCCTTGGCCGCGACGACGTGGTCGCCCGCCTCAAGCTGGCAGGTCAGCGATGCGGTAACCGCGGCCATGCCGGTGGCGGTCGCGCGGGCGGCTTCCGCGCCTTCCATCAGGCACATTCGCTGTTCGAACATGGCGACGGTGGGATTGGCGAAGCGCGAGTAGATATAACCCTCGTCCTCGCCCTTGAAGCGGGCTTCGGCCTGCTCGGCCGTCTCGTAGACATAACCGGAATTGAGGAACAGGGCTTCCGAGGTCTCGCCGAACTGCGAGCGCAGGATGCCGCCCTGGACGAGCTCGGTGTCGGGGGCGTAGCCGCGGGCGGACTTTGCTTTTTCCGGTTGGGTCATGGTCAGGCGCTCCTCATCAAAAACCCGGCCGCACGACAAAATCGCGAAACCGGGTCTCCTGCGCCCCGGCCTTTTAGCGTTTTTTCTTGTCGTGGCTGCAAGCCGGCCGGCCCAAATCGCCACGCGATCTTAAACGGCTTTACAGGGCGCCCCCCTTGGCGTCAAGGCGGGGATAAGTCCGGCCGCGTTGCGTTCCCAGTACCTTAGTGTCCGTCCGGGGACTTTGTGAGTCAGCGGAATCGATTAGCGGATTTTGGCTTGCGGGGCTGGGATCGGCTGTGATTCCTTGTCTGGCACCGATTCGAAGAAGGAAGGTGCCGATGTGGAC
>Ga0326597_10004524_pt1 | contig 19579 bp, 17 predicted proteins | sample RVTome_12_FD_203789 | JGI IMG/M metagenome (GOLD analysis project Ga0326597, IMG submission 203789) | Soil microbial communities from uranium-contaminated site in the Upper Colorado River Basin, Wyoming, United States - RVT100D185 | ecosystem: Environmental > Terrestrial > Soil > Contaminated >... | reverse complement strand
TCGGCATCTTCGCGCGCATTCACTACCGCGACGGCAAGAGCGGTTACCTCGAAGACACGCCGCGCTTCGTGAACTACGCGCGCGCGGTTGCCGGGCGCTACCGGGAACTCGCCCCGCTGGCGCGCCTGCTCGACGAGCTCGAGCCGCGCGCGCTGGCGACGTCCCGAAGCGGAAACTAGGGTTCACTCGGTTGCGCGGCATGAAAGCGATGATTCTCGCCGCGGGACGCGGCGAGCGCATGCGCCCGCTCACCGACCACCTCCCCAAGGCATTGCTCGAGGCCGGCGGCAGGCCGCTTATCACCTACGTCATCGAGCGCCTCGCGCGCTCGGGCTACACCGAGCTGGTGGTCAATGTCTCGCACTTCGCCGGCCTGATCGAGCGCGCGCTGGGTGACGGGTCGCGCTACGGCGTGCGCATCGTCTATTCGCGCGAGGCGCAGCCGCTCGAGACCGGCGGCGGCATCACCTACGCGCTGCCGCTGCTCGGGGATGCCCCGTTTCTGGTGATCAACAGCGACATCTACTGCGATTACGACTTTGCGCGACTCGCCGCCCTCGCGGCGACGCTGGCGCCCGGCCGCGGGCTCGCCCACCTCGTGCTGGTGGATAACCCGCCCCATCACCCCGGGGGAGATTTCGCGCTCGCTGCCGGCATAGTGTCTGGAGAGGGCCCTAGCCGTCTTACCTTCAGTGGCATCGGCATCTATTCCCCCGCCCTGTTTGCGGCGGTCACGCCCGGTGCGCGCTGCCAGCTCGCGGCGTTGCTCGCGCCGGCGATGGCGCGGGGGCTCGTCAGCGGCGAGCATCATCGCGGGCTGTGGATGGATATCGGCACGCCGCAACGCCTTGAGGCGCTCGCGCGCGCGCTCACCGCGCCGCGCGGTCGCTAGCGTCGCCTGCCGGCGCAGCCCGGTGCGGTCGGCGGTCGCGCCTTATAATTTGATCCATGACGGCGGGCATCGACATGGGCGTCTATCAGCGGCGGCGAGCGCGGCTCGCCGCGGCGATGCTGGAAGGCGTTTCGGTCATTCCGACCGCGCCCGAGCGCACGCGCAACCGCGACGCGCACTACCCCTACCGTTTCGACAGCTACTTCTACTATCTCACCGGTTTCCGCGAACCCGCCGCGGCGCTGGTAATCGTCGCGGGTGCCGTCCCGAAGAGCATCCTGTTCTGCCGCGACAAGGACCCCGAGCGGGAGATCTGGGATGGATTCCGCTACGGCCCGGAGGCCGCACGCGCGGCCTTTGGCTTCGACGAAGCGTGCTCGATCACCCAGCTCGACACGAGGATGCCGGAGCTCATTGCCGATCGCGATGCGGTCTACTGCCACCTGGGCGCCGACGCGGCGTGGGATGCGCGCGTAACGGCCTGGATCAACCAGGTACGGGAGCGAGCACGCACCGGCGTCACCGCTCCGCGGGCGGTCAAGGACGTGTACGCGCTGCTCGACGAGATGCGGCTCATCAAAGGGCCCGAGGAGCTCGCCGTGATGCGGCGTGCCGCCGCCATCACTGCCGGCGCGCACCGCCGCGCCATGCGCGCCGCGCGGCCCGGCCGGGCCGAGTTCGAGCTCGAGGCGGAGCTCCTGCACGAATTCCGGCGCCTCGGCGCACAGGCGCCCGCCTACAGTCCGATCGTCGCTGCGGGCCAGCACGCCTGCGTGCTGCATTACGTTCAGAATGACGGCGTGCTGAGGGACGGGGATCTGGTGTTGATCGACGCCGGCTGCGAGCTCGACGGCTACGCCAGCGACGTGACGCGCACCTTCCCCGTCGGCGGCCGGTTCAGCGGGCCGCAGCGGGAGATCTACGACCTGGTGCTGGCGGCGCAGTCGGCGGCGATCGCGGCGGTCAGACCCGGCGCGCCGTGGGACGCGCCGCATCGCGCGGCGGTCAATGTGCTGGCCCAGGGCCTGATCGACTTGAAGCTGCTCTCCGGCGGGCTTGCCGAAGTCGTGGAGACCGAGGCCTACAAGAAGTTCTACATGCATCGCACCGGACACTGGCTCGGGCTCGACGTGCACGATGCCGGCGACTACAAGCAGCAGGGCGACTGGCGCGCGCTTGCGCCGGGCATGGTGCTGACCGTCGAGCCTGGCTGCTATCTGCGTTCCGGAGAGGGCGTGCCCGCCCACTTGTCCGACATCGGAATTCGCATCGAAGACGACGTGCTGGTGACGGAATCCGGTGCCGAAGTGTTGACCGGCGACGCGCCCAAGCGCCCGGTTGATATCGAAGCCTGGATGCGCGCGTGACGGCCGATTTTGACGTCCTGATCGTGGGCGGCGGACCGGTCGGTGCTGCGCTGGCGCTCGCCCTGCGCGGATCCGGCCTTGCCGTCGGGAGCATCGAGGCGCGGGTCCCGCACGCGCCCGCGGACGCGCGGCCGATCGCGCTTTCTTATGGGAGCCGCCTGATACTGGAGCGGCTCGGCGTATGGGACCGGCTTGCCGACGCCACCCCGATCCAGCGCATCCACGTCTCTCAACGTGGCGGTTTTGGGCGGGTCGAATTGGACGCCCAGCAGGCGCGCCTGCCGGCGCTGGGCTACGTGGTCGATTACGGGGCGCTCGCCGAAGCGCTCGGGCGCGCATTGGAGGCAGGAGACGGCGCACGTGCGGTCCAAGCCACGGCGAGCGCGTTCGAAGCTGGAACCGATGCGACGGTCGTGCGATTTACGGCCGGCGGCGCCACCCAACGCGCGAGCGCAAGGCTGCTTGCCGTGGCCGATGGCGGCGCGCTACCGGTCGCCCGGATGCGCGTCCATGACTACGGCCAGGCCGCGGTAACGGCCCGTGTGTCGTGCAGCGCGCCGCATCAAAACGTTGCCTACGAGCGATTCACCCCGGAAGGGCCGCTGGCCCTGTTGCCCGCGGGGGAAGCGGTGGCACTGGTGTGGACGACCACCCCGGCGCACGCCCGGGAATCGTGCGCGCTGACCGAAGCCGGTTTCCTGGAGCGGCTCCAGGAGGGCTTCGGGAATCGCCTGGGACGATTCAGTTCGGCCAGCGGCCGCGCGTGGTACCCGCTCGCGCTGAAGGTTGCGGCCCACATTGCGGAACCGCGCACGGTCCTGGTCGGCAATGCCGCGCAGACCCTGCATCCGGTCGCGGGGCAGGGCTTGAACCTCGGGCTGCGTGATGCATGGGAGCTGGCGGCACTGCTGCGGGATTGCGACCGCGCCCGTGTCGGGGGACCGGAGTTGATCCGGGCTTATTCCGCCCGCCGCCGGTTCGACCGCACGGGCGGGATACTTTTTACCGACATGCTGGTGCGCCTGTTTTCCAACGAGCTCGCGCCGCTCGGCTGGGCGCGCGGCTTGGGGCTCGCGGCACTGGGCGCGTTCCCGCCGGCCCGGGACCTCGTCGTGCGACGCATGATTTTCGGCGCGCGCGGCTAGTGCCGCTCCGGTTTCTCAGGGCATGATCAGCTGGCGTGCCAGCGCGGAACGGCACTCGCCCGGAAATTCAAGAACTTGACCGCAGTACACGCGCCAGCGCGCCGTTCGCTTTGTGGCGCCCAAAAAGTTACGCGCTGCCGCGCAAGCAGCGCTCGACATTTTCCGAATAAGTGCTTACTTCGTCACGCGGTTTGATGGCGCCGCTGTCGTACGCGCCACGCATGTGGGTTCACTGCAACACCGAACAAAAAAAATTGCACGAATTGCTTTTATTGCGCGTGACGAGCGATTACAATGACGCCCTTCCCCGTAACGAACTTGCGAAAACAATCGCGGATCCGGCAGACGCGATGCACATCGGCCCGTTCCAGCTCAAGAACAATCTGATCGTCGCGCCGATGGCGGGCGTCACCGACCGCCCGTTCCGCCAACTGTGCAAGACCCTGGGCGCCGGGATGGCGGTGTCGGAAATGGTGGCGAGCAATTCCCTGCTGTGGGGCTCGGCGAAGACGCGCCGGCGCGCCAACCACGAGGGAGAGGTCGACCCGATCGCGGTGCAGATCGCGGGCGCGGACCCCCGGATGCTGGCCGATGCGGCCCGCTACAACGTCGACCAGGGCGCCCAGATCATCGACATCAACATGGGCTGCCCGGCGAAGAAGGTGTGCAATGTCATGGCCGGCTCGGCGCTGCTCAACAACGAGCCGCTGGTCGGGCGCATCCTGGGCGCGGTGGTCGCGGCGGTGGCGGCGCCGGTCACGCTGAAGATCCGTACCGGCTGGGATCGCGGCAGCAGGAATGCGCTGCGGGTGGCGAAGATCGCGGAGGCAGCCGGCATCCAGGCGCTCGCCATCCATGGCCGCACGCGCGCATGCGGTTTTGCCGGCGAGGCAGAGTACGACACCATCGCCGCGGTCAAGTCCGCGGTGAAGGTTCCGGTGATCGCCAACGGCGACATCGCGACACCCGAGAAAGTGAAGCAGGTGCTCGACTACACCCGCGCGGACGCCGTGATGATCGGGCGCGCGGCCCAGGGCCGGCCGTGGATGTTCCGCGAGATCCAGCATTACCTGACCACCGGCGAGCGCCTATCGCCGCCGGAGGTGGCGGAAATACATCGCGTGCTGGTGGGGCACCTCAACGACCTCTACGAGTTCTACGGTGAGCACGCCGGCGTGCGTGTCGCCCGCAAGCATATTTCCTGGTACACCAAGGGACTGGCCGGTTCGGCGGCGTTCCGCCACGCCATGAACCGGCTCGAGACCCGTCGCGAGCAGCTCGCGGCGGTCGACGAATTCTTCGCGCAGCTCGCCGGCCGCGGGCAGCGCCTCACCTACGTCGAGGAACCGGCAGCATGATGAACGAAAATGAGATGGCGCGCATGGTGCGCCGCGCAATCGAGGGCTATTTCAGGGATCTCGACGGCGAGAAGCCGTGCGCGGTCTATGATATGGTCATCCATTGCGTGGAAAAGCCCCTGCTGGAGAGCGTATTGCACCGCGTGCGCGGCAACCAGACCCACGCCGCGGAGATGCTGGGCATCAATCGCAACACGCTGCGCAAGAAAATGCGGGTGCACGGCATCAAGTTCTAGGCCTCGGGATCCAGGATCCGGGATTCAGGGGCCGGCCGTCCGACGTCTCTGGCGGAATCCTGAATCCCGATTCCTGAATCCTGCCTCCATGGCCGCCATCAAGCAGGCGCTGATCAGCGTCTCGGACAAGACCGGCGTCGTCGAATTCGCGCGCGCACTCGCGCGCTTCGGGGTGACGCTGCTCTCGACGGGTGGCACGGCGCGGCTCCTGAGGGAGCGTGGCCTCGAAGCGACCGAGGTCGCCGACTACACCGGCTTCCCGGAGCTGCTCGACGGGCGGGTGAAGACCTTGCACCCGAAAGTGCACGCCGGCATCCTCGCCCGGCGCGACGCCCGCGAGCACATGGCCGCGCTGGAGCAGGCGGGGATCCCGCCGATCGACCTGGTGGTCGTCAACCTCTATCCCTTCGGCGCCACGGTGGCCCGTCCCGGGTGCACGCTCGGGGAAGCCATCGAGAACATCGACATCGGTGGCCCCGCCCTGCTGCGCAGCGCCGCCAAGAATCACGAGCATGTGGCGGTGGTGACCGATCCGGCCGACTACGGGGCGGTGCTGAAGGAGATGGAATCCGCAGGCGGCGCGCTCGGGGCCGCGACGCGGCTGCACCTGGCGCAGAAAGCGTTCTCCCACACCGCCCGTTACGACGGGGTGATCAGCAATTACCTGACTGCTCTCGATGGTTCAGGCGGCATCGAGCGCTTCCCGCGACGGCTGAACCTTCAGTTCGAGCGCGTGCAGTTGCTGCGTTACGGGGAGAATCCTCACCAGGAGGCAGCGTTCTATCGGGATTTGCAGCCGGCTCCGGGCAGCCTCGGCACCTATCGCCAGCTCCAGGGCAAGGAGCTTTCCTACAACAATATCGCCGACGCCGATGCCGCGTGGGAATGCGTGAAGGGTTTCGACGGGCCGGCGTGCGTGATCGTGAAGCACGCCAACCCCTGCGGCGCAGCCCGCGCCGCCAGCCTCGTGGAAGCCTACGCCAGGGCGTTTGCCACCGATCCCGCCTCGGCCTTTGGCGGGATCATCGCCTTTAACCGTGAACTCGACGCGCCCACGGCGCAAGCCCTCGCGCAGCAGTTCGTGGAAGTGGTAATCGCTCCTGCCATCGGCCCGGAGGCGGCGCGGGCGCTCGCGGGCAAGGCCAATATTCGAGTGCTCGAGGTGCTGCTTGCCTCCGGCGCCAACGACTGCGACTTCAAGCGCGTCGGCGGCGGCTTGCTGGTGCAAACGCCGGACACCGCCGGCATCGGGGCGGGCGGCCTCAAAGTCGCCACCCGGACGCGTCCGAGCGAGGCGCAGACGGCAGATCTGCTGTTTGCCTGGCACGTCGCCCGGTTCGTCAAGTCCAATGCCATCGTGTATTGCAGCGACGGCCGGACCCTCGGCGTGGGTGCGGGGCAGATGAGCCGGGTAGACGCGGCGCGCATCGCCGCGATCAAGGCGCAGAACGCGGGCCTCGCGCTGCAGGGGGCGGTAGTCGCGTCCGATGCCTTCTTCCCGTTTCGCGACGGCGTGGACGCCGTGGCGCAGGCCGGTGCGCGCGCGATCATCCAGCCCGGGGGCAGCCTGCGCGATGACGAAGTGATCGCCGCCGCCGACGAGCGCGGCATTGCCATGGTGTTCACCGGCGTCAGGCACTTCCGCCACTGAGGCGGCGGAAGCGCCGTGAAGGGGGAAGCGTGAAGCTGCTGGTCATCGGCTCGGGAGGGCGCGAGCACGCATTGGCGTGGAAGCTCGCGCGCTCGGCGCGCGTCTCGCGGGTGCTCGTCGCTCCCGGCAACGCCGGTACCGCGCGCGAAGAGGGCCTCGTCAATGCGCCGGCCACATCCATCCCGGCGTGGATCGAGCTCGCGCGCAGGGAAGCGGTGACGTTTACTGTCGTCGGACCGGAGGCGCCGCTCGCGCAGGGCGTCGTCGACGCATTTCGCGCGGAGGGGCTGAAGATCTTCGGGCCGACACGGGCCGCCGCCCGGCTGGAGAGCTCCAAGGAATTCGCCAAGTCCTTCATGCAGCGCCACGGCATACCGAGCGCGGGCTATGCGGCATTCAGCGAACCCGAATCAGCGCACGCCTACCTGGACCGCCACGGCGCACCGGTTGTCGTCAAGGCCGACGGGCTGGCCGCCGGCAAGGGCGTGGTGGTGGCGATGGACGCGGGCTCGGCGCACGCGGCGGTCGATAGCATGCTGGTCGCAAAAACGATGGGTGCTGCGGGCAGCCGGCTGGTGATCGAGGACTACCTCGAGGGCGAGGAGGCGAGCTTCATCGTGCTCGCCGACGGCCAGCACGCGCTGCCGCTCGCGACCAGCCAGGATCACAAACGCCTGTTCGACGGCGACCGCGGTCCCAATACCGGCGGCATGGGCGCATACTCCCCGGCGCCGGTAGTGACGCCGGCGGTACACGCCCGGGTGCTGCGCGAAGTGATCTACCCCGCGCTCGCCGGCATGGAGAACGAAGGCACCCCGTATAGCGGTTTCCTCTACGCCGGTCTGATGATCGGGCGGGACGGCAGAGTCAGGGTGCTGGAGTTCAACTGCCGGATGGGCGACCCGGAAACGCAGCCGATCCTCCTGCGGTTGAAGAGCGACCTCGAAGGCCTGATCGAGCACGCGCTCGCCGGCACTCTCGACAAGGTGGAGGCGGAGTGGGACCGGCGGATAGCCCTCGGCGTGGTGCTCGCCGCGCACGGCTACCCGGACGCTCCGCGCACGGGCGACGCGATTCACGGCCTGCCGGCGCCCGAAGAGGATTGCCACGTGTTCCATGCCGGCACCGCGTTGAATGGAACGGACGTGGTTACCAGCGGGGGACGGGTGCTGACGGTGACGGCGCTGGGCGGCAACGTGAGCGCCGCGCAGCGCCGCGCCTACGCGATTGCCGGGAAGATCCGCTTCGAGGGCATGCAATTCCGCCGCGACATCGGCCACCGGGCGCTTGCCGCGGGCCGGAAATAGCGACTTGGAGTAAGCTTTCGGTATGAAGCCGGACTTCGATCGCGCGCGCCAGGACCTGGGCAACATCATCCTGCTCGAGCACGTGAACGTCACCATTCCCGACCAGCACCTGGCCACGATTTTCTACGTGAGCGGCCTGGGGCTGACGCGCGACCCGTACCTCATGACGGGGATCGACAACATGTGGGTCAATGTCGGGCGCAGCCAGTTCCATCTGCCGTCACGGGGCACCCAGGTAGTGCGTGGGCACGTCGGCATCGTGCTGCCCGATCTCGCGGCGCTGGAGCGCCGGTTGCAGGGCGTCGCGCCGCTCCTGGCCGAGACGCGGTTCGCCTGGGAGAAACGCGACGGCTGGATCGAGGCAACCTGCCCCTGGGGAAATCGTTACCGCTGTCACGCGCCCGCGCCCGGGTTCGGCGATGCCGAGCTCGCCATCGCCTACGTCCAGCTCGACGTGCCTGCCGGCTCGGCGCCGGGAATCGCGGGTTTTTACCGGGACGTCCTGGGGGCGCATGCCGCGATCGACGGCGGCGCGGGTGGCGCAACCGCCGTCGTATCCACGGGCGCCGCGCAGCGGCTGCGGTTTCGCGAGACCTCGCGCCCGCTCCCGGTGTACGACGGGCATCACATCCAGGTCTACATCGCCGATTTCTCCGGTCCCCACCGCCGCTTGCTCGAGCGCGGGCTCGTGTCGGAGGAGTCGAGCGAGCATCAATACCGCTTCCGCGACATCGTCGACCCGGCGAGCGGAAAGCGCCTGTTCACCCTCGAGCACGAGGTGAGAAGCCTCACCCATCCGCTCTACGCGCGCCCGCTCGTCAATCGCAATCCGGCCCAGAGCAACCGCGACTACGTGCGCGGCCACGACGCGTTCCCCGGAACTTACTAAGTGATCGATTGGACGCGGCCGCCGTCAAGCAGCATCTTCTCGAGCTTCAGCGGACGATCGCCGCGCGCCTGAGCGGGATCGAGGGGCGGGACTTCCGGCGTGACGAGTGGTCGCGGCCCGGGGGCGGTGGCGGAATCGCGCAGGTGATCGAAGACGGGATCGTGTTCGAGCGCGCGGGCGTGAACTTCTCGCACGTTCACGGCCAGAACCTTCCACCCTCTGCCAGCGCCGGCCGCCCGGAACTTGCCGGCCGCTCGTTCCAGGCGATGGGCGTTTCGCTGGTGCTGCATCCCCGCAACCCCTACGTCCCCACCACGCACATGAACGTGCGTTACTTCGTGGCGGAGAAGGACGCGGCCGCCCCGGTGTGGTGGTTCGGCGGCGGCATGGATCTGACGCCGTACTATCCCTTTGCCGAGGATGCGCGGCATTTCCATCGTGCCTGCCGCGAGGCGCTCGCCCCCCACGGCGCCGATTGCTACCCGCGCTACAAGCAGTGGTGCGATGATTATTTTTACCTGAAGCACCGGGCGGAGCCGCGCGGCATCGGCGGCATTTTCTTCGACGACCTCAACCAGCCCGACTTCCCGGCGTGCTTCGCGCTTGCGCGCAGCGTAGGAGCCCAATTCCTGCCGGCCTATCTTCCCATCCTCGAGCGCCGCAGAGGGCTCGCTTACGGCGAGCGCGAACGCGCGTTCCAGGCCTACCGGCGCGGCCGCTACGTCGAGTTCAACCTGGTGTATGACCGCGGCACGCTGTTCGGGCTGCAGTCCGGCGGCCGCACCGAGGCGATCCTGATGTCGCTGCCGCCGCGGGTCGAGTGGCGCTACGACTGGAAACCCGAGCCGGGCAGCCCGGAGGAAAAGCTCTATACCGAGTTCCTCGTGCCGCGGGACTGGGTTGATTGAGCGGCTCCAAGGCTGGAGTAGGGGTGCACGAGGGGAGTATCCCCTCGCTCATTGTTACTCGTTCCCAAACTGAAGTAGGGGTGCACGAGGGGAGTATCCCCTCGTTAATTCCTAGAACCAGCTCTTCAGCGACTTCACCCGCGCGAGTATCCCCTGGCTGACGCCGGCGAGGCTCGCCGTCGCGACCTGGTACTGGCGGGTGAGATGCGGGTTTTGCTTGAGCGATTGATAGCGGATGAGCGCCGCCTGGGCATGCTGACGCAGGAGCTCGGGATTCACCGGCTTGTTGATGAAACGGAAGATCTGCGCCTGATTGATGAGCTCGATCACCAGCTCCGAGTCGGAAGCCTCGGTCAGCACGATGGCGAGAATCTCCGGGCGCTCCCGCTTGAGCAGCTTGAATGCCGCGAGGATGTCCTCGCCCCGGCTCGCGACGTCGGCGACGATCAGCGCGATCTCGTGCGTCTCGAGCTGGTTCAGGCCCTCGTCGAGGCTCCGCGCGTGGTAGACCGGACAGGCGCCGCCGACCAGCCGCGTAACCCCCCGCAGCGTCTCGTCGCCCGCCTCAATCACCAGTAGGCCCGCATCCATCCGGTCGGGCACGATCGGGGGTGACGCGGACGTTGCCGCGAGATCGAACGCAATCGCGGCCGCCTCGGCGACGATTTTCTGGATCTCCTGGTTATCCCATGGCTTGGAGATGAAACGGAATACCTCACCGTCGTTGATCGAGCCGACGATCGCCGCGAGGTCCGAGTAGCCGGTCAGCAGCATGCGCACCGTATTCGGCGCCAGGCCCTTCACCCGGCGCAGCAGCTCCACCCCTGTCATTTGCGGCATGCGCTGGTCGCTCACGACCACGTGCGGCTGGAACTTGCGCACGAACTCGAGCGCCTCCGCGCCGTTGGTCGCCGTGAATACGTGGTAGCCCGACCGGAAGATGGATCGCAGCGCGTTCACGATCCGTTCCTCGTCGTCCACGAACAGAATGCGGGCCCGTCCGCCCCCCGGAGGCTCGGTGGGGCTCTCCGCTGCCGCGGGCGCGGCGGCGGCAGCAGCCCTGGCGGGGGGCTCCCTGGCGGGGGGCTGGGTCGGCGCATCGGTCCGGGCCTGCTGCAGGCCGGCCAGCAAGCGCGCAGCCTGCACCAGCTTGGGGTCGATGCGCTGCGTCGGAACGTCGGTGGCGGCGGCCGGCTCGCGCCGCGCCTGCCGCAGGCTCGCCTCGACTCCCTGGTGGAATGCGTCGGAGAATTCCTTCCCGGTCTGGAACCGGTCCTCGCGCTTCTTGGCGAGCGCCTTGAGCACCGCCCAGTCGAGCTGAACCGAGATCTTGGGGTTGAAGTCCGAGGGGTTCGCCGGCCGCTCGCTCAGCACCTGGCGCATCACCTCGGCGTTGTTGCCGGTGAACGGGCGGCGGGCGGCGAGCAGCTCGTAGGCGATGACCCCCACCGAGTAGATGTCGCCGCGCGCGTCGATGTCGGTGCCGAGAAACTGCTCGGGAGACATATAGCCCGGCGAGCCCATGATCTCGCCCAACTGGGTCAGCGTGGAGGAATCGATACGCGCGATGCCGAAATCGGTGAGCTTCAGCCGCCCGTCGTCGTTGATCAGGATGTTGGACGGCTTGATGTCGCGGTGAATCACGCCCTGCGCGTGCGCATAGCCGAGCCCGTCGAGCAGCTGGCGAATCAACTCGCCGATCTCCTTCAGCCCGAAGCGCACTTCGTTCTGGAGGTGTTGAAACAGCGACTTGCCGTTCACCAGCTCCATCACGATATAGGCGAGTTCCTCATCCTCGCCGTAATCGTAGATCGCCGCGATGCGCGGGTGCGTCAACCGGCCGACGGCGCGCGCCTCGTGGCGGAAGCGCGTCAGCACGTACTGGAGGTCCGCGGGGTCGAGCGCCGATTTGGTGATGGTCTTGATCGCGACCGTGCGCTGGATCGCGGGGTCGAACGCGCGGTAGACGATGCCCATTCCGCCTTGGCCGAGCACGTCCTGAACCTGGTACTTGCCGATGGTGGCGTGGGTATTCATGATTCCGGGCCGGGTGCTCGAACGGCCCTCATGGCACCGCGGGCGCCGGTGCCGGCGGTTGCAACGGTAGCACCACGGTGAACCGGGTGCCAACCCCCACGGTGGAATCGACGCTGATCCTGCCGCCGTGCTGCTCGACGATCTTGTAGACGATCGACAGCCCGAGTCCCGTGCCCTTGCCCACTTCCTTGGTGGTGAAGAAGGGGTCGAAGATCTTGGGCAGGACCTCGGGCGGGATGCCCTTGCCGTTATCCGCCACCTCCACCGCCACGTGCGCGGCGCCCTCGCGGCGCGTGGTGATCCGGATCTCGCCCGGCGCCGGCCCCATCGCCTGGGCCGCGTTGGTGACGAGGTTCAGGAATACCTGGTTGACCTGGGAGGGCGAGCAGGTGATGGGCGGGATGTCGCCGTAATGCTTTTTCACCACGTGATGCTTGAGCTCGTGACGCGCGATCGCGAGCGTGCTGTCGAGACCCTCGTTCAGGTTGAAGCTCGCCACCTTGCTGCGGTCCAGGCGCGAGAAGTTCTTGAGATTCCCCACGATCTCCGATATCTGCCCGATACCATGGAGCCCGTCCCGCGCCAGGGCGTCCACCTCGTCGAGCGCATGCTGGGCGCGCAGCTGCGCGATCAGCCGCTCGGTCAGGCCGAACTGCTCGGCCAGATCCTGGGGATTGGCCGCGCCGGCGCGCAGCAGCTCGAGCAGCTTCTCGGTCTCGACCGCGAGGCGCGTGAGATCCTGCAGCATTCCGCTTACCGAGCCCAGGCTGTTCTTGACGTAGGCAAGCGGCGTGTTGATCTCGTGCACCACGCCGGCCACCATCTGGCCGAGCGAGGACATTTTCTCGGACTGGATCAGCTGCGCTTCCGACTCCTTGAGTTGCTTGAGCGCCTCGGTGAGCTCCCGGGTGCGCTCGATGACGCGTTGTTCCAGCTCCTCGTTCGCGGCGTTGAGCAGCCGGTAGCTGGCGATCAGGCGCAGGGCCAGGTAGCCGATGAGTATCAGCAGCGCGCCCGAGTAGGCGACGAGATAGGAGCGGTAGAACGCCTGCTCGTGGAGCGCGGCCTCCAGCTCGCGCGAATATGCGGCGGTCAAGCTGTCGACGCGCGGTCCGGCGGTCATGAAACCGAGCCGGGTGAACAACGCCTGCTCTGCCGGCTTCGCCTCGAGCAGTTGCCGCACGCGCTCATCGAGGCGGCTCAAGCCGGCGCGCAGCGCCGGCGGCAGTCGCGGTCCCGCCTTCCGCAGGTCCCCGAGGATCATCTCGACGAGCTTGCGCCGCTCCTCGCTCGGGCTGAAGTAATAGCGCTGGGCTTCGGCGATCAACTGGGTCGCGGCGCTCTCCGCCGCCACCAGGCGCTCGCGTTCGCGGAAGTCCCGCCACGAGCCGCGAACCAGGCCCGCGATCTCCACGTCGGACGCCGCCACCCGCGCAAGCGCCTCGCGGGTGGCGGCATTCGCAATCCTGAACTGGTCCAGCATCCTGGCTTTCGCGGAAAACGCAGCGCCGAGGTCGGGCAGGCCGCGCGCCAGCACCGCGCTGCCAAGCTCGGCGCTGGCTGCGGCGAGGTCGCGCTGGATACGCGCCACGGCCGCGGCGCGGTCCGAGAGGGGTGCCTGGGGCGGGACGAGCTCCGTGTGGACCCGCAGGATGTCCACGTCCCAGCGGGAGTCGATCTCCTTCAACTCGCGCAGCGCCGCCAGTACTTCATTGTGCCGCTTGAAATCCGCCCCCTCGGTCTTGTAGTAGAGATAGCCGAGTATCGCCGCGAGGACGACCGTCACGGCGGCGAGCAGCAGCCGGCGGCCGTATTTCGCCGTCCGAGTAGCCGCGAGCGGCCGCAGGGGAGCGGTCAACTCCGGCATTGCCCGCTCATTCGCCAAGGTAGGCCTGGCGCACCTGGGGGTTGGTGAGCAGCCGCGATGCGTCGTCGGCGAGCGCGATCAGCCCGCTCTCCATCACGTAGCCGCGGTGGCAGGTCTCGAGCGCGAGCTTCGCGTTCTGCTCGACCAGCAGGAGCGTTACGCCCTCCGCCGTGATGGTGCGTATCGTCTCGTATATCGTTTGCACAACCAGTGGCGCAAGCCCCATGCTGGGTTCGTCGAGGAGCAACATGCGCGGCCGGCCCATCAACGCGCGCCCGATCGCCAGCATCTGTTGCTCGCCGCCGGACAGCGTTCCGCCGGGCTGGCGGCGGCGTTCGGCGAGTCGTGGCAGCATTCCGTAGACGCGGTCGAAATCGGCGAAGATGCCCGCCCGGTCGCGGCGGCTGTAAGCACCCATCGCCAGGTTCTCCTCGACCGTGAGCCGCCCGAACACACCGCGCCCCTCGGGCACCAGCGCCAACCCTTGCCGGACGAGCTCGAATGCCGGACGCGCCGTGATGTCGATCCCATTATAGTGGATGCGGCCCGCGGCCGGTCTCAGCAGCCCGGCGAGCGCCTTCAAGGTTGTGGTCTTGCCGGCGCCGTTGGCCCCGATCAGCGTGACGAGCTCGCCGTCAGCGACCTGCAGGTCGATGCCCTTCACGGCGTTGATGCCGCCGTACGAAACCCTGAGTCCGGTTACCTCAAGCAATCTCCCCTCCCAGGTAGGCCTCGATCACCGCCGGGTCGCGCTGCACGGCGGGGGGCGCGCCTTCCGCGATTTTTCTGCCGTAATCGAGCACGGCCACGCGATCGCACAGTCCCATCACGAGCCTGACGTCGTGCTCGATCAGGAGCAGGGTGACGCCGCTCGCGCGGATGCGCTCGAGCAGCCGCGCGAGCTCCGCGCGCTCGGTTGCGTTCATGCCGGCGGCGGGCTCATCGAGCGCAAGCAGCTTCGGATCCGTCGCCAGGGCGCGCGCGATCTCGAGGCGGCGCTGGTCGCCGTAGGCGAGGCCGTAGGCGGGTTGCGCGGCGCGCGCCGCGATGCCGACGTAATCGAGCAGCTCAAGGGCGCGGTGAGTGATCTCGCGCTCCTCGGTGCGCGTTGCCGCGCCGCGCAACACGGCGCCCGGCACGCCGGCGCGGGTGCGCACGTGGCGCCCGACCATCACGTTCTCGAGCGCGCTCATGTTGGCGAAGAGCCGGATGTTCTGGAAAGTCCGGGCAATGCCGCGCGCCGCGATGCGATACGGCTTCAATCCGGTCAACGGCTCGCCCTCGAAGACGCACTCGCCAGCGTCCGGCGCATGGAGGCCGGTCAGCACGTTGAAGAGCGTCGTCTTGCCGGCGCCGTTGGGGCCGATCAGCCCGAAGATTTCGCCGCGCGCGACCGTGAGCGAGACTTCGGCGAGCGCCGAGAGCCCCCCGAATCGCTTGCTGATGGCGCGCGCCTCGAGCAGCGCGGCGCGCACCGTGGACGCGCTCACGCGCGACCCTCGGTAGCGCCGCTGGCGCCGGTGAGCTCGCGGCGGCGCGTGCTCGACGGCCACAGGCCGGCGGGCCGAAACTGCATCATCAGCACCAGCGCCAGCCCGAACAGCAGCATGCGCAGGTCGGAGGGGTCGACGTAGACCTCGCCCAGCCAATCCTCCTGCAGTGGGCCGGTGTAGCGCAGTGCCTCGGGCAGTGCGGTGAGCAGCGCGGCCCCGAGCACGACGCCACCGACGTTGCCCATGCCGCCCAGCACCACCATGCACAGCACCATGATGGAATCCAGCAACGTGAAGCTCTCCGGGCTGACGAAGCCCTGGAACGAGGCGAACAGCCCCCCGGCCACGCCGCCGAAGGTCGCCCCCATGGCGAAGGCGAGCAGCTTCAGGTCGCGGGTATTGATGCCCATCGCCGCGGCCGCGACTTCGTCCTCGCGGATCGCGATCCAGGCGCGGCCGATCCGCGAGTCCTCCAGCCGCAGCGAGACGAATATCGCGGCGAGCGCGCAGGCGAGGAACACGAAATAATAGCCGTGGACCGGCGCGATCGTGAGCCCGGCCACCGAGTAGGTCTTGTTGAGTGCGATCCCGCCCACGGCGAGCGGGTCGATCAGCGTGATTCCCTGCGGGCCGTTGGTGATGTTGACCGGGCGGTTGAGGTTGTTGAGCAGGATGCGGATGATCTCGCCGAAGCCGAGGGTCACGATCGCCAGGTAGTCCCCGCGCAGGCGCAGCGTGGGCGCGCCGAGCAGCACGCCGAACACCGCCGTGACCAACGCGCCCAGCGGCAGCAGCAGGACGAACGACCAGTGGATGTCGAACTGGGGCGACGCCAGCAGCGCGTAGCAGTAGGCGCCGACCGCGAAGAAGGCGATGTAACCGAGATCGAGCAGGCCCGCAAAGCCGACCACGATGTTGAGTCCCAGGGCGAGCAGGATGAAGAGCAGCGCGACGTCGACGATCCGCACCCAGGCCCGCCCCAGCACGGCATCGATCGCAAACGGCGCCGCGAGGAGGACCGCCGCCGCAAGCAGCCAGATCGCCCACCTGAGGCGCGGGGAGGTCACCATGCGCCGGCCCTGAGGGTCATGCACGGTCGCCCGTGTGCTGGCCCAATATGCCGGTGGGCCTGAACACCAGCACGAGGATCAGCACGAGGAAGGCGAAGATGTCGCGGTAGTTGCTGCCGAGCACTCCGCCGGTGAGATCGCCGATGTAGCCCGAGGCGAGGCTCTCGATCACGCCCAGCAGCAGCCCCCCCAGCATGGCGCCGGCGACGTTGCCGATGCCGCCGAGCACCGCGGCGGTAAAGGCCTTCAGCCCGAGCATGAATCCCATGAAATAGTGGCCGATGCCGTAGTAGAGCACGATCATGACCCCCGCGATCGCGCCGACCGCCGATCCGAGCAGGAAGGTGAAGGCGATGACACGATCGATGTTGACGCCCATCAGCCCGGCGATCTCGGCGTTTTGCGCGGTCGCGCGCATCGCGCGGCCCAATCGGCTTGCCTTGATAAACCAGAGCAGGCCCGCCATCACCGCGCACGCGAGCACGAAGATGAAGGCCTGGAGCTCGGTGAATTGCGCGCCCCCCAAGGCCACCGTGCCGGGCTTGACGAGTTCGGGCATGGAGAGGTACTGCTTGCCCCAGACGAGCGCTGCGGAGTACTGCAGCAGGATCGAGACGCCGATCGCCGTGATCAGCGGCGCAAGCCGTGGCGCGCGCCGCAGCGGGCGGTAGGCGGCGCGTTCGATGGTGACACCGAGCGTGACGCAGACCAGCGTCGCCGTCAGCGCCGCGACGAGCAGCACCGCCGGGCCGGGGAGGACGCTCCCGGCGAGCGCCTGCGCGACCGAGAGCGCGACCAGCGCGCCGATCATGACAATGTCGCCGTGCGCGAAGTTGATGAGGCCGAGTATGCCGTAGACCATGGTGTAGCCGAGCGCGACCAGCGCGTAGATGCTGCCCAGCACCAGGCCGTTCACGATCTGCTGGAGAAAGATGTCCATAGTCGGGCGCGTCAGCGCGAAAACGGCACCGCGAGGGTGCCGTTCTTTGCCTTCCCGTGAATCACGCGGGCCGCCGGATCCCGGGGCGCGTTACGTCGACTTTTTCATCGGGGGCCGCGTGGGCTTCTCCGCGCCGGGAATCACGGTCTCGAGCGGCTCCCACTTGCCGCCCTTCACGACGTAGATGGTAATGGGGCCGTCTTTCAAGTCGCCCTTCTCGTCGAAGGCGATCGGCCCGATCACGCCCTGGTAGCGGGTCTTGCCGAGCTCCGGCAGGAACTTCGCGGGTTCGGTCGATCCGGCGCGCTTCATGGCGTCGACGAACACCATCACCGCGTCGTAGCCCATCGGAGCGAACAACTCGACTTCGGCCTTGAACTTGGCCCGGTACTTGGCCATGAACGCGTTGCCGCCGGGCATCTGCTCCTTGGGCAGGCCCGGAATCGAGGCCATGACGCCCTCCGCGGCGGCCCCGGCGAGCTTGATGAAATTGGGCGTCTGCATGCCATCCCCGCCGATGAAGCGGGCCTGGATACCGAGTTCGGCCAACTGCTTCACCATCGGCCCGGCCTGCGGGTCGATGCCGCCGAACATGACGAGATCGGGCCGGCGTCCCTTGATCTTGGTGAGGATCGCCATGAAATCGGTGTCCTTGTCGGTGGTGTGCTCGCGCGCGACGATGCGCGCGCCGCGCGCCTTGACGGTGGCCGAGAACGCGTCGGCGAGGCCTTGGCCGTAGGCCGTGCTGTCGTCAACCACCGCGATGCTCTTCGCCTTGAGCTTCTCGATCGCGAACCGGCCGAGCGTCGGCCCCTGCTGGTCGTCGTGTGCGACGACCCGGAACGTGGTCTTGAAGCCCTGTTGCGTGTACTTGGGATTGGTCGAGGACGGGGAGATCTGGGGGATGCCGGCGTCGGAGTAAATCCGCGAGGCCGGGATCGAGGCGCCCGAGTTGAAGTGGCCGACGACCGCCACCACCTTCGCGTCGGCCAGTTTCTGCGCGACAGTGGTGGCCTTGGTCGGGTTCGCCTCATCGTCCTCGGCAATGAGCCGGAACGTCACTTTCCTGCCGCCGATTTCCGTGCCAACGGCATTGAGGTCTTCGATCGCGAGCTGCACGCCGTTGCGGATGTCGATGCCGATGTGCGCCTGCGACCCCGTCAGCGGCGACGCGGAGCCGATCTTGACCGCGGAATCGTCTCGGGCGCAGCTCGCGGCGAGGGCGGCGGCCAGGACCAAAGCGATGCTTCGAAACGGCCTCGGATTCATGCGGGTACCTAGCGGTAAATGGTTGTTGCTACTAGGGAAATTATTATCCTCAGGGGCTCCAGCATTGTCAATCGAGGAGGCGGCCTGCCGCCTCCATTGCAGCTTATTTGAGCGACAGTATCCACTGCACGATGGCCCGGATATCCGCATCCTTGACGTGCGCGTTGGGCGGCATCGGGATGTCGCCCCACGCGCCCTTGCCGCCCGCCTTCACCTTCTGAGCCAGGTTTGCTGCGGCGCCTTTGTCCTTGCGGTAGCGCTTGGCAATCTCATCGTAGCTCGGCCCCACCAGCTTCTTGTCCACCGTGTGGCAGGCGAGGCAGCCGCTCGACTTCGCGAGCGCTTCGGCGGCCTTGGCATCGGCGGCATGAGCGCCCGCGGCAAGCGTGACCGACGCAGCGGCGGCGAGCAGAGTCATCGCGAATTTCATACCGGGTCTCCGGGAGGGTGTAGGTTCACGTCAAAAAACCCGCGCATTCTAGTGCCGTTCCAGCCGGTTTAACAAGCACGATAACGTCGTCTGCCAGCGGTCGCGGATGCCCGATGCGCTCAGGCCGCGCTGGCGGGCAGGGACAGGACGCGCTCCAGTTCGGCGAGATCGCTGATCGCCGGCAGGCAGGTCATGCCGCGGCACACCCAGGCATTGACACCGCCGGCCGAAGCGGCTTTGTCGAGGACCGGCGGCAGCCCCGCCCGGCCTGCCGGTATGGCGATGACGAGGGTATCGGGCCGGTAGCGCGCCGCGAGCGCGCGTTGCCACTGCTCCAGCGCGCCGGCTTCGCCGCGCAGGATGATGAGCTGGGGCGGGACGAGGTGCTCGTCGAGCGCCGTCGCGAGGCTCACAAAAGCGCTCGGCTGGCGCTCGAGCGCGGCGTAAAAGAGCCGCAACGCGCGCTCCGCCGCTTCCAGGTAGCGGGGCTCGCCGACGAGGTGCCCGAGCCGCTGCAGGGCGAGCGCCGCGACGCCGTTGCCGGCCGGCGTCGCGTTGTCGTGGCCCGGCTTGGCGCGGTGGATGAGCTGCTCGTGGTCGTGGGAGACGAAAAAGAAGCCGCCCGCGGCAGGATCCTCGAACTGCTCGAGCAGGCGTTCCGCCAGCTCGCGCGCAAACTGCAAATCGTCCTCCCTGAACTCGCATTGCATGATTTCGAGC
>Ga0326597_10004523_pt1 | contig 19579 bp, 17 predicted proteins | sample RVTome_12_FD_203789 | JGI IMG/M metagenome (GOLD analysis project Ga0326597, IMG submission 203789) | Soil microbial communities from uranium-contaminated site in the Upper Colorado River Basin, Wyoming, United States - RVT100D185 | ecosystem: Environmental > Terrestrial > Soil > Contaminated >... | reverse complement strand
CTCGCGGCGGATCACAACGTGTGTCCGGAGTGCGGCTCAGGCGTGCTGGCGGTTGACAAGTAATGCAGTTCGGTCGTTCATCCGCGCGGCGGCGTGGCCTTCCGGTCGCAGAGCCTCCCTCCAGACCACGGCACCCGGCGGATCACAAGGTGTGTCCGGAGTGCGGCTCAGGCGTGCTGGCGGTTGACAAGTAATGCAGTTCAGTCGTTCATCCGCGCGGCGGCGTGGCCTTCCGGTCGCAGAGCCTCCCTCCAGACCACGGCACCCGGCGGATCACAAGGTGTGTCCGGAGTGCGGCTCAGGCGTGCTGGCGGTTGACAAGTAATGCAGTTCGGTCGTTCGTCCGCGCGGCGGCGTGGCCTTCCGGTCGCAGAGCCTCCCTCCAGACCACGGCACCCGGCCTATGGCCCCTTCTCGTCTTCCAGCCGGCGGATGTCGATGCGCCAGCCTTCGCTGAGTGGGGGGGACTCGGTGCTGAAGGCGTCCGGCTCGACCGCTTCGCCGTTGATGACGATGTTGGCGAGATCGACGTGGACGGTGTTGCCGCTGCGCTCGGTGATGATGGCGCGGCCGGGCAGGAGTGTGGCGGGGTCGTACCAGAGATCGACCATCTCCAGATCATCATCGGCGTTGCGGGCGGTGAGGCGGACTCGATAGTGTCCCTTGAGGCGGTCCGTCTCATCCGCCTCGGGATCGAGCAACTCGGCGGTGAATCGCCTGAGAATGGCGTCCCTGGCCTGGCCGATCGGCAGCGGCAGGGGGCCGTCGATGGCGAGGGGGTCGATCTCCTGGCCGGGGCGGACGACTTCGCGCTTGATGAACTGTTTTTCGTCGTTGAGGCGTTCGACGAGGTAGCGGCCATCGAAGATGTAGTCGCGCGACTGCTCTTCGAGGCCGCGACTGCTGATGAACTTGGTAAACGAGACGCGGAACTGCTTGAGACGGCGATCGGGGGAGATGTGCAGCACGGCGGTGCCCTGGCGGATCTGCTCATCTTCGAGCAGGGCCTGGACGGTCTTGTAGCGGATGGTGGCGCGGAGGGTCTCGATCTTGGCGTCGGCGGCGGCGACGGCGTCGAGGAGTTGCTCGGCGGTGGTGATGGGCGGCGCTACGCTCGCGGGGGGGGCAGGAGTCGGCGGCGCTTCGCCCGCAGGAGGCGAGGGTGGCGGGCCGGCGGCGAGCATCATCGCCAGCAGCGTGGCTATGAACAGGTTCACAGGTGTCTCCTTGCGCCTACGCCCCGGCGGTGGAAGGGCCGTTGCCGGCCCGTTGGCCCAGGGTCTTGAGTATCTCATCGGATAAGACGCTGTTGGCGCAAACGTATTTCCACTCAATCCGTGCGGCGTGGACATTCATCAGCACGGCAAGGTACGCCCCGATGGCGGCCCAGCCGCGCCAGAGACTGCCTTCGCCCCCGGCTTGGCCGGAGAGGAAGTGGAGCATCATCGCGCCGGCGGTGACCATGATGGCCATAAAGCCGTAGCGGAACGCCTTCAGTTTGTAGGACTTGTTGAGGGCGAGTGCGTTGCGGTCGCCGTAGCCGTGCTCCTCGATGGCGCTCTGGACGAACTTGCCGCTGGCGATGAAATAGGTGTAGATGATCGAATGGACGGTGAGGGTGAAGAGGGCCGCGAAGGCCACGAGCACGTCAAACTGCTTCATCCAGGGAGAGTCGAGGGCGATGACGTGTCCCCAGCCGATGACCAGCGCGAGCATGAGCAGATTGGCGAGGGTCAATTGAAGGAAGAGTTGCTTCATGGCTGGGCAACGGTAGGGGGCGCCTGGTCAGCCGTCCGGGCGCCGGCGCCGACGCGGGCGTCGAGGAAGGACTTGAGAATCGCCGCGGCCGCCAGGGCATCGCGCCGCTGCTTCTTCTGCTTGTGCGTGAGGCCCGACTGGGACATGGCCTCATCGGCCGCGAAGGAACTGAGCCGCTCATCCTGAAGGTGGATGGGCCGCAGCACGCGCTCGGCAAGTTTCTCGGCGAAGGCGGCAATGCGCCTGGCCTGCGGGCCGTGCGAGCCATCCATGTTCAGCGGCAGGCCGATGACCAGTTCATCCGGCTCGTGCTCCTCGACGACGAGCGAGAGGCGGTCGAGCAGCGCTCCGTCGAAGGCGCACTCGGCCATCCCCGCCGGACTGACGATCCCCGTCTCATCGTCTCCGAGAGCCAGGCCGGTTCGCTTGTCGCCGAGGTCGAAGCAGAGGTATCGCATGATGATTCGTTCCTCAAGCCAGTGCTCGTGTTTGCGGGATCGAAAGGCGACGCGCCGCGCACAGCGCGATGGCGATGGCATCGGCGACATCGTGCGGGTGGGGGACTTCGCCCAGACGAAACAGGGCCTGCACCGCCGTCTGGATCTGGCCCTTGGCCGCGTGCCCGTTGCCGGTGAGGGACTTCTTGACCTCGGTGGCGCCGAGTTCCACGAGTTCGATCTCGCGCTGCTGGGCGGCGAGGAGGATCACCCCGCGCGCGTGGCCCATCTTGATCGCCGTCGTGGGATGCGCGTAGTGCGCGTACAACTTCTCGACGGCGATGCGCTGAGGCGCCAGTTGATCGAGGATCGATCCGAGGTCGCTGAAGAGTTCGACGAGGCGCGAGGCGATCGAGGCGGCTTCGTCGAGGCGGATGACGCCGGCTTCGACGAGTGCGGGATCCCATCGGCTGGGGCGGACCTCGACGCAGCCGTAGCCGGTGAGCCTCAATCCGGGATCGATTCCGATGATTCGCATCCGCCCTTACGATACCGCAGTCGAGGCGGTCTCGCGCGGCCCGGTTGGGCCATTGCCGCTGAGGATGCCCGTCCGACGGAACACCTCGTCCGATTCGAGCAGGCCGTCGCGCAGCCGCACCACCCGCTCGCAGCGCGCCACGATCTGGTCATCGTGGGTGACGATGAAGATGGTCAGGCCGCGCTCGTGCAGGGTTCGCAGCACTTCGAGAATCGCCTCGCCCGTCACGCTGTCGAGATTGCCCGTCGGCTCGTCCGCCATGATGATGGCGGGCTCGTTGACGAGGGCGCGGGCGATGGCGGCGCGCTGCTGCTGCCCGCCGGAGAGTTCGCTGGGCCGGTGGTGGAGGCGGTCGCCGAGGCCGACGAGTTCGAGTTTCTCCTTCGAGCGCCGGTGCCGCTCGGCCGGCAGGATCCCCTGGTAGAAGAGTGGCACCTCGACGTTCTCGAGAATCGTCAGCGCCGGGATGAGGTTGAAGGCCTGGAAGACGAAGCCGATTTTCTGCCCGCGGATGTTGGACAGGCCGACGTCATCGAGTTGGGCGACGTCCTCCGCGTCGAGGATGTACTCGCCGGAGGTGGGGCGGTCGAGGGCGCCGAGGAGGTTCATCAATGTGGACTTGCCCGAGCCGGAGGCGCCCATGATGGCGACGAATTCGCCGCGCTGCACCTCCAGATCGACGCCCTTGAGGGCCTCGACAAGGACGGAGCCGTCGGGCTTGTAGTAGGTCTTCGTCAATCCGCGGATGCGGGCAATGACCTCGCGGCCGGCGTTGGAGCAGTTTGGGAGGGATCGTGCATCGCCGTTCGAGGAGTGAGGAGTCATGTCCCCAAGTGTACCGGTCACGCGCGGACGGGGTTCGATCCGGCGGCGGAATCGGGGATCACTCGGCGTCCGAGGTGCTGTCAAGCCGCTCACCACACTCGGGGCACTTCAGGCCGCGAAGTGAGTGGTCGCAATGCGGGCACTGCAAAGCCTTGGCCTTGACGCGACACCATGTGTGGAGGCCTTCCAGGAACGCCCAAGTCAGAAGAAACGCAATGCCCCAGTGATTTCCCAATGGGACGGCATACTCGATACCCCAATGCGGATTGAGCACGCCGAGGAAGACGAGGATGCAAAGGCACAGCGAAACCAGCGCCGCGATCAGGAAGACGATGCGGTACTTCATGACCATGGCAGGCTCCTCCTCACTGCAATGTCCGCGTGATGAATTCGATAGCACTGAGCCAAGTGTACTGTCTGACCGTCGCGACGGGGTTCGCTCCGCGCACGATTTCAGGTTTGACCCGCGTCAGTCCGCGTCATCCGCCGCCATCTGGAGCGCCGCCAGGGCGCTGGCGGTGTCGGCCTCCTGATGAAACAACCGGTCCAGATGAGTCACTTCGAGCACCGAGGCGATGCTCGGGTTGACCGAGCACAGGCACATCCGTCCTCCGCTGGACTTGAGCGCTTCCCGCACGCGCAGCAACTGGCTGATGTTGGAACTGTTGAGGAACCCGACGCCCAGGAAGTTGAGCACCACATCCTGACACCGGTCGCTCGACTCGATCCGCTCGGAGAGCGACAGCAGGTCATCGCTCAGCGCCGGCTCGTTGAGGAGATCGACGACAAGAACTTGCTCCGACCATTCCACGATTGGCATGCGGTATCCCCAAAAAAGCGCCACATTCGCAGGCACATGGTCTTCGGGGACCGCCGCCTTGAATCGACTCATCCGCCACGATCGCAGGTGGGATTGGACCGCCACACCCGCCATGCAAAGGCTCTAGTCCGACTCCACGACCTTGGCGACGGCGATGAGCCGGTCGCCTTCTTTCAGGTTGGTGAGGCGGACGCCCTGGGTGTTGCGGCCGATGCGGCTGATGGAGGCCGCGGCAATGCGGACCACCATGGCCCCCTCGGTAATGAGCAACACGCCGTCCTCCTCACGGACCGCGAGGATAGCCACCGCGCGGCCGTTCCGCTCCGAAGCCCGGATGTCGCGCCGCCCCTTGCCGCCTCGCGACTGGACGCGTGTCGAGCCGTCATCCGCCTGCACCAGGTATTCGGACATCGCCGTCCGCTTGCCATACCCATATTCGGTCATGGTCAGCAGATCACATGAATCATCGGCGATGATCAGGCCGATCACGTGGTCGCCCTCCTCCAGCGAGATGCCGCGCACCCCCGAGGCGGAGCGCCCCATCACCCGTACATCCTGCTCGTTGAAGCGGATCGCCATCCCCTGCGCGGTGGCGAGCATCAGATCATGGCTCCCCGAGGTGAGCACCATGCTCATCAACTCATCACCCTCGCGCAGGTTGATCGCGATGATGCCGCTTCGATTGACGTTGCGGTATTCCTTGAGCGCCGTCCGCTTCACCGTGCCGTTGGCCGTGGCAAAGACGAGGTAATCCTCGCGCTGCTCGAAATCCTTGACCGGAATGAACGTCCGCACCCGCTCGCCTTCGCGCAGTTCGAGGTAGTTGACGATGGGCCGGCCCTTGGCGGTGCGCCCCATCTCCGGCGCTTCGTACACCTTGATCTTGAACATCCGCCCCGTGTCGGTGAGGCAGAGCAGGTCATCGTGCGTCGAGGCGACGAAGAGATGCTCGATGAAGTCGCTGTCCTTCTTCTCCGAACCTTTGATGCCCCGACCGCCGCGACCCTGCTCCTGATAGGTGTCCACCTTCAATCGCTTGATGTATCCCTCGTGGCTGATGGTGAGCACGACGTCCTCGACGGCGATGAGGTCGGCGTCTTCCAGGTCGCCCGCGACTTCGACGATTCTGCTCCGCCGGGCATCGCCGTGCTTCTCGCGAATCCCGACGATGTCCTCGCGGATGATGTCGAGGACGAGTTTGGGGTCGGCGAGAATCCTCTCAAAGCCTTCAATCTCGCCGACGAGAGCGGCGTAGTCGCCGGTGAGTTTTTCGATTTCGAGGCCGACCAGTTGAATGAGTTGCAGGCGGCCGATCGCCTCAGCCTGGACCTTGGTCAGGACGACGCCCTCGCCGCCGGCCCGCGAGAGCAGCGATTTTGGAATGCTCGAGGCGTACTTGTGATCCGGTGCGATGCGGAAGCGCCGCTCCAGGAGCCGCTCGATGGCCTCGTCGCGCGTCGAACTGGCGCGGATGAGCCGGATCACCTCGTCGATGTCGCACACCGCGTAGATGAGACCCTCGAGGATGTGGGCCTTCTTGCGCGCTTCCTTGAGCAGGTGCGCCGTCCGCCGGCGGATCACCTCCACACGGTGCTCAACGTAGCAGTCGATCATCTGCCGCAGGCTGAGCGTGCGCGGCTGGTGATTCACCAGCGCGATGTTGATGATGGAGAAGGTCGATTGCAGCGGCGTGAACTGGTACAACTGGTTCTCGACGATCGCCGGGTCCGCGCCCTTCTTAAGTTCGATCACGACGCGGGTGCGGCTCTTGCGACCGGACTCGTTGCGGATCGCCGAAATGTCCTTGATGCGGTCGTTCTTGACGGCGTCGGTGATTTTCTCGATGAGTGAGTTCTGCACGAGGTGGTAGGGGATTTCGTCGATGACGAGTTGCTGGCGCCCTCCCGGCCGATCCTCGACGCGCACCACGCCGCGCAAGACCACGCGCCCGCGTCCCGTGGCGTAGGCCGCCCGAATGCCTCCCCGCCCGCAGATCAGTCCGCCGGTCGGGAAGTCCGGCCCCGGCAGAATCTCCATCAACTCGTTCAGGTCGATCTCGGGATTGAGAATTACCGCCTCGATCGCATTGCACATCTCGGTGAGGTTGTGCGGCGGGATTGAGCAGGACATTCCGACCGCGATCCCCGTCGAGCCGTTGACGAGCAGATTGGGAAAGCGGCTGGGCAGGACCGTCGGCTCCTGCCGGGTGTCGTCGTAGTTTGACTTGAAATCGACGGTGTCGAGTTTGAGGTCGTCGAGCATGTGCCCCGCCGCCTCGGTCATGCGCGCCTCGGTGTAGCGCATGGCCGCGGGGGGGTCGCCGTCGATCGAGCCGAAGTTGCCTTGCTTGTCCACCAGCAGGTAGCGCATCAGCCAGTCCTGCGCGAAGCGGACCAGGGTGGGGTAGATGACCCCTTCGCCGTGGGGGTGATAATTGCCGCTCACGTCGCCGCAGATCTTGGCGCACTTGCGGTGCTTGGCCCGGGCGCCGAGGTTCAGGTCGTTCATCGCGACCAGAATGCGCCGCTGGCTGGGCTTGAGACCATCACGGGCATCGGGCAAGGCCCGGTCCATGATCGTGCTCATCGCGTAGGTGAGGTAGGAATCCTGGAGTTCCCGCTCGATGTTCAGATCGACGATCTGATCTGAAGGCTCCTCCGGCAACGAAGGCGGGGCGGTGGGGGTTTCAGCCATGGGCGGGGGTCTCGATCGGGCCTTGAATCCGTTCAGCCGACGCCCGAGCGCGGCCTTTTGGGGACGCTCAATGATACGCCGCGAGGCGTCGTTTTGCGAGTCATGGCGACCCGCTCAACTCCACATTTCAGCGCGTGAGACGCCCCCGGCGGTGGGCCTCAGACAGGCGAGATACTCAAGGTTGCCGGTTCGCCCCTTCGACGCCCCGCCACGGATCGGCGACGCCGTCCAGGCAAGAACCGTCGCGCCCAGGGCCGGCAAGGCCACAAGCACCTCTTCGGCGATGCGCCTCGCCTCGTCATCGTCGAGCACGCCCCGGTCGGATCGTCCGGCACGCGGCGCTGAAGGGTCCGCCGATCGCTCATAGTGTGGCTTGATGAGCGTGATGATGCGCCCGGCTTCGCGGCCGCCCAGCCAGTGCAGCGCCGCGGGCACGATGAGGCGCTGCGGCGTCCAGCCCGCGTCTATGACGACGAGATCGATCGGCTCATCGGGCGGGGGAGCGTGCAGCGCGTTGGTCCGCTCCCTGACGATGACGCGCTCATCGCGCCGCAGGTTGTAGTCGAGCATGCCGTAGCCGGTGTCCACGGCATACACGCGCCTCGCGCCGTGGCGCAGGAGACAGTCGGTGAAGCCGCCGATGTTGCAGCCGAAGTCCGCCGCCGTAAGTCCGGTCACATCGACCTTGAACTCGCGGAGGGCGTGTTCGAGTTTCAAGCCGCCGCGGCCGACGTAGGGTCGCTCCGCCACGGCCGCGTTACTCCATTCCCACGATCGCCACGCCGAGCCGATCCGCCGCCGCGATGACCGCCGGTTTGTCTACGAGAATCACGCGGCCGACTCCCAAGGCCATGGCCCGCCCGCCAGCGGCGTGGAGGCGCTCGACGGTGTCCACGCCAATGGTGGCCACGTCGGCGCGCATGTCGTGGTTCCGGCCCGAGGCCTTGAGCAGCGCCCAGGGCCGCCGGCCGCAGACCTCGCCGGCGCGGCCGATCATCCCGTCGGTTCCCTCCGCCGCTTCGACGGCGACGACATCGCACGCGCGCACCGCCATCGACTGCCCGATCCCCAGCGCCAGCAGTTGCTCGAGCAGCGGCCAGCCGAAATCGATGTCGCGCTGCGACTCGGCAGTGGGGGGGCAGCGCGTCATCAGTCCCGCCGCCGCCAGGTGATCCTCGATGTAGGTGCGGCTGTCGATGAGCGTGACTCCGTTACGTTGCAGTTCGTCGGCGAGAGCGGTGAGGACCGTGCAGGTGCGGCGGTCGTGGCGCAGATAACGATACCACAGCCAAATCGCCCGCCAATCGGGCGGATGCCGCAGCCATTGGAATCGCGCGTACTTGCGATGCTGCGAGACCCGGCCGACCATGACCGCCTCGCGCACCTCCCAGCGATGAAAGATGCGAATCCATCGACCCAGGCTCGCCAGGCCCGCCTCGCGGAAGCAGTCGCACTGCGCCGGCAGGGCGGGGTCGAACTGGCCGGCCAGCCCGACCGCGGCGACGCCTCGCCCGGCGCGGCGAATCCCCTGCGCCACCAGCAGCGGCAGATGTCCCTGCCCGGCGATGAGGCCGACCGATTCCCGTTCAACGCTCTCACTCACGGTTGATCGTAGGGGCGACCACGCCGCTTGCGGTTCCGCGCGAAACCGCACAGCGGGGCATCACCCTGTCAGCCGCTCGACGGCCTCCTCGGGCGCGCTTACGAACGTCAGCAGGTCGCGGGTGGCGGGCTGGAGGAACCCCTCATCGACGCCGCGCTGGAGCATTGCGAGCAGGGGGCGGAAGTAATTGTTGACGTTGACGACGATCAGGGGCTTGTCGTGGTCGTGGAACTTGCGGGCCACGAGCATCTCGAAGAGTTCCTCGTACGTCCCCACACCGCCGGGCAGGGTGATGAAGGCGTCGGCGAGTTCCTCCATGCGCTGTTTGCGCAGGCGCATGGTGGCGACGATTTCGAGTTCATCGCAGGTCTGCCTCGCCAATTCCATCGCCACGAGTTTCTCGGTGATGACGCCGTGGACGCGCCCGCCGCAGCGATGCATGCTGTCGGCCACGGCGCCCATGAGGCCCAGACTCCCGCCTCCGTAGACGAGCATGAGTTTGGCCCGGGCGATCGCCGCGCCGAGGCGCTCGGCGGCCTCGGTATAGACGCGATCGAGGTTCTGACTCGAAGCGCAGTAGACGGTGACGTGGCGGATGGGGGGGTTCATGGGCTGGGCAAAGGGATGCATCGTAGCCCTGCGGCGCCGACGGCTGGTCCGTGAGGCGGCGCCGCCATCGCGAGATCAGTCTCCACACTTGAAGGCCGCAATCAGGAGTTGCCTCGTAAGGATCGCTTTGCGGCGCGGAGCACTTGCCGCACTCGATGCGCCGCGGCGGAGCGTGGAGTCGAGTTGTGAGGCTGCCTGAGTTGCTCGATCGCCTGATCCAGATCGCCCTCGGCCTCGATCCAGGACCAGAACTCGGCGAAGTGCTCCTCCATGTGCTCGAGTTCGATGGTCATGGAATGCGGCTTGTCATAGAGAAAATGCTCGATGTTAGAATTGACGCAGGAGACGTAGAGGCGGGCGACGTCGATGGTCTGCTCCGTAACGCAGAGGATGTTGCGGCCGAAACCGCGGATGATCGAGCCGCGCGGCCGCCACCGGTGCATGAAACTTTCCGCCACCGACTCGGGGGCGCGCTTGAGATGCACGTAATAGGCGTCCGAGCCGTACCGATTGGCCAGTTCGCCCAGGAACCATGACAGCCGATTGTCGATTTCGATGTGATTGGGAGGGTAGTCCAGCCGCTCCATCACCGGCTTGCTTCGATTCGATTCGTGCGCCGAGGTGAAGTTGCAGATATGGCTGCAGGCCCTGGCGAGCGTCGTCGAGCCGCACCGGCCGGTGCTGAGGACAAACACGTTCATGGCTGGACTCCTGTGCAGACCCGCTACGAGTCGTGCATGAGGCGAGGGGATGATTCGATGAGGCCCCGGGTCGCGCGTGATTTGGTTGAGTTTAACATAATATGTATTCTCGGACGTTTAATCCGGTGGTCAGGCCGGTGGGGGTTCTGAGCGGATAAACGGACTGCAAATCCTTTTAGCACAAAGTGTTAGTCAACTGAAGGGCCGGTCCGGGCTCCTCCTTACGTTCCTTGAATGCGGCGCTCGGAAGCCTCGCTCTGCCTCGGCTTGGGTCGGGGGCGCTGGCCTGCTTGTGCTCGATCAGTTCACCATCGTCTCCACGACGTTGCTCACGGCACTGCGCTGGGCGGCTTGGAACCAGACGGGGCGCGGGTTGATGTTCGGGATCGGCAGCGCCCAGCGAACGTTGCCCTCGGCGTCAGCCCGCTTCGGGTTGCCCGCCTGCACCGGATTGCGCAGGTTCAGCGTCACGTTCAATTGCGGCACGAAGACGTTGCCGAGGCCCTGAAGGCTGTAAACGAGGTAGGTCATCTCACTTGGATACGCACACGCCACGTCGAACACTCCCGTCTGCCCGCCGACAAGCGGGCCGACCGCCAGTTCGAGCCGGCCCGGGAAGCACTCCTGGTACACGAGGGTGATCGTCCCGAGATTGCTGTTGCCGTTGGGCGAGGTCCAGCGGAAGGTCAACTGGTCCGTTCCCGTCGCGTTCGGGTTCGGCTCGAGGACGCGATACGGCCCCGTCGTGGTTGAGATGATCGTGGACTGCGCCGGCGGCGTGACGATCTCGTAACCGAGGGACACATCAAGCCGGTTGAATGTCGCGGGCAGTTCGAGAAGGAAGGGCTGATCGCTGAGCACGAACTTCGTGAAGTTGTACGCGGTGGGCTGCACCGTCGCCGGCAAGCCCGGGTCATCCTCGACGAGCACGGTGAGCGGCTCGCTGCGGACGAGCGAGCCGTCGGTGAAGAGCGCTTCGCCCTGGACGGTGATGTCGCCGGCACCCATTGTCGCGCCGAAGATGCGCACGAAGCTTTGCGGGTTGGTGGTGGCGCCGAGGACGCGGCCGTTGAGGATGACGCGATATTCCGCCACGTTTCCTCCCGCCGCGCTCATGGTGAAGTCGAATCGGTGTGCATAGGTGCCGCTCTGCCGGCTGCACACAATCGTCGCGCTGCGGCCCTGGTTGTTGACGGTCAGCGAGCCGAGCCAGCGCCCCGTCGAGCGCACGTCTGAATCGTCGTAGGCGAGGACGCGCAGGTCGTGCCAGCCGTCGCTGAGCCGCGTCGTGTCGAGGGAGAACACCCGTCCCCGCTGCACGGTGAGCGTGGTCACGCCGTCGATGAGCAGGTCGTAGTGGCTGATGCGGGCGCTCGGATGGCTCGTCGTCGCGTCGGGGGTGAGGCGAACGATGCCCGAGACGGGCCCCGTCGGCGCATCGACGACCGTCACCTGCGGGATGTGCGTGAAGGGCTGCGTGAGCGGATCCCCCATCACCAGCACCTGAAACGGGATGAAGGCGAGGCTGCGCAGGACCGATTCGCCGAGCGTGAGGCCCTGAAAGTAGTACAGATGCATGCGGGCATGGGGAAACTTGCCGGGGTAGTTGCAGGGCTCTTCAACGGTGCCGGCGGTGCCGCTGGCGCCGTTGGCGATCCAGCGCGACATCTTGGTCTGGCTGCTGTTGTTGAAGGCGCCGGCGAAACTGGTGAGGTGGTCGCAGAAGGCGCCGGGGAGGATGCTCATGCCGGCGCCCTCGATGTCGAGAGTCGCGGCGCCGGTCATAAGGCCGAGCACGTCCTGCGCCCCGTTGGGCAGCGCGTTGCAGCACAGGTGCTGCGCCTGGCCTCCGAGCGCCGCAATGGCGGCGACGATCTGTGCATACCAGCCGTGGCGCGGCTGGCTCCGAGCCGCGTCATTCGTCTGCATGAAGTAGAACGTTCCGGCGGGGAAGGTGCCGTCCACGGCCACGCTGCGGTCGATCATGTCGAGCACTTCGTTCACGGTGTTGCCGCGTTCGCCCGTGTAGCCGAGCATCACGCCGATGAAGTAGCGCTCGGCGTCGGGCCGATCGCTCGGAATCCCTCCGAACCAAGTCGTGTTGCTGTCGAAGGCGAACGGTGCATCGGTCGTGCCGAAGTACCGGTTGGGGCGCGTGGACTGCTGACCCCCCTGCCGGATCGAGTCGGCGATGAAGGACATCGTGAACGCCGAACCCGTTGAGAACTTCGTCAACTCAAAACATGAATCGTTGACGAGCCCGCGCGCATCGATGAAAAACTCGTTGCCGGGAGTGACGACGATGTAGTCGATGTGGTCATCGAGTTGCCGATTCGCGATCGCCCCGAGCGTCGCCGCGACGTTCTCGGTAACGAACTGCGGGTAGTTGCTCGACGCGGGGACGAGGTAGAGCACGTTGCGCTCGGGGATGCCGCGCGCAGCGCGGTAGTAGTTGCCGACAAGCAGCGACTCGCGGTCCATCGGGTTGATGATGAGCAGCACGTTCTCGCCCCCGCCGCCGGCGAGCGCCTCCGTGGCCAGCGGCCCGGCCGCGAGGGGCAGGCTCAAGGCGGCGATCGCGGCAAAGTATCGGACGTGGCCTCGTGACGGCTTGGGCATGGTGTTTCTCTCCTCCTGGGCGCGAACGGGCCTCCCCCACTGCTCTCCGGCGGCGGCGAGCACTCTTAGAAGATACACGGTTGCCGGCACATTTCCTCACGCCGCCCTATGTTTTTCTGCAATGTTGAAGGATCGTGCAGGCTGGGTTCTTGCGGCTGATCAGGGAATACTGGACCTTGCCGGCATAGTTGTTTCGAGGTCCACAAGGGGTTGCGGCGGTCAGGAAATCGGCGCGGATGTGCATCGCCCGGGCTCGCGCGTGCCGAGAATCCGGTATGATGTGGCGGACGGCGAAACGTCGCCCCTGGGGACACCAACACGAGAGGAGCGCGAGATGATGCAGGTGCGATTGGCGACAGCGGCGATGTTGATCGGTTTTCTCGCGGTGGCGACTTCATGCACAACGTTTGACGATCCGGAAAGCCCGAAGGCGATCAGGCGTCAACTCAAGCACGACCAGCCGCTCGCGGCGGCGAAGCAGCGTTACCAGTCGCGGCTGAGCGAGGACGGCGCCGTGCCCGCCAACGCACTCATGGCGGCCAAGGCGCAACGCGATCATCTTCTCACCAATCCCATTGACGGAGCGGGCATCTCACCCGACGCCTGGACGTGGATCGGGCCGGGCAACATCGGCGGGCGACTCCGCGCCATCATCGTTCACCCAACCACTCCCGACACCATGTGGGTCGGCTCCGCCAGCGGAGGCGTCTGGAAGACCACCAACGGCGGAGCCGCCTGGTTCCCTCTTGACGACTTCATGGCCTCGCTCTCCGTTGGATGCATGGCCATCGACCCCATCAACCCCAACGTGCTCTACGCCGGCACCGGCGAGGGCTTCTTTGATGCCGGCGAGGGAACGTCCAACACCGCCGCCATCCGCGGCGCGGGCATCTTCAAAACCACCGACGGCGGAACGACGTGGGCGCAGATGCCCTCCACCGCCGATGAGAACTGGTACTTCGTCAACCGACTCGTGATCCACCCCACCAATCCATCGATCATGATCGCGGCGACGGCGACGGGCATCTATCGCACGCTCAACGGCGGCGACACCTGGACGCAGACGGGAGCGTTCGGCGTACTGGACGTCAAGGCCGATCCGACCAATGCCACCCGCCTCGTCGCCGGCGGAGATCACCATGATCCCGGAGCCTACTTCTCGACGGACGGCGGGACGACCTGGCAGACGGCCTCGGGCATCCCCACCAACGTCCGCGTGGAACTCGCCTACGCCCCGAGCAACCCGAGCATCGTCTATGCCGCCGTGAGCGCCAGCAGCACGATCCGCATCTACCGTTCGAGTGACGGCGGGCAGACCTACGCCTCGCGCGGCGGCAGCCTGAGCACCTATTCGGCGTACAACAACACCCTCTGGGTCGATCCCACCAACTCCGAGACGGTCGTCGCCGGCGGCGTATTCATCTACCGATCGACCAACGGAGGCACGAGCGTTTCCCGGGTGTGGAGCAACATGCACCCGGACTTTCACGTCATCGTCAATCATCCGCAGTACAACGGGTCGTCCAATCGCATCGTGTACGTCGGCCACGACGGCGGCATCAGTCGCGTCCCCGATGCGCTCGGCTCGACCTACACCGACCTGAACAACAACCTTGGCGTCACGCAGTTCTACGGCGTGGCGGTCAGCGCCTCGGGCAGCGTGATCGTCGGCGGAACACAGGATAACGGCACGCTGCGCTACGCCGGCAACCCGCAGGACTGGCGCATGACCTTCGGGGGCGACGGCGGCTTCTGCGCGGCTGACCCCGTCGACCCCAACTACGTCTACGGCGAGATCTACTTCTCCCGGATCTTCCGCTCCACCAACGGCGGGCAGAACTGGAACTACATCCACAGCGGAATCAGCGAGACCAATCGCGCCAATTGCAACTTCATCCCCCACTTCATCCTCGATCCCAACGATCCAAACCGGATGCTGTCCGGCTGCCGGCGCCTGTGGCGCACCAACAACGTCAAGGCGTCCTCGCCGACGTGGGCCGCCATCAAACCCGCGCTGGGCCTTTCACCCGACCCCGGCCCGCGCACGCACTTCCTCGACCAGAATCACTTTGAAGAGAATGATCCGCGCAACATCAGCACCATCACGGTTGCGCCGGGCGATTCCAACCGCATCTACGTCGGCCACAACAACGGCCACGTCTTCCTGACCAACAACGGCACTTCGACGACTCCGACCTGGACGCAGATCGATGAACTCGGAGGCGCTCAGCCGCCCGATCGTTGGGTCTCCCACCTCGTGGTCGATCCCAGCAACCCGAACGTCGTCTACGTCTCCTTCATGGGCTGGGAGCCTGACAACGTCTGGCGCTTTGACGTCGCCAACGGCGAATGGACGGCGATCAGCGGCACGGGCGGCGACTGGCCTCTCCCCTCGACTCCGGTCAGCGCGCTGGAAGTGCATCCCACCGTGCCGGGCTGGATCTACGCCGGAACCGACATCGGCATCTTCACCTCGACGGACGGCGGGGCCACCTGGTCGGCTGCGACGCAGGGGCCGGGCACCGTGCCCATCGACGAACTCCTCTGGAAGGACGCTTCCACGCTCGTCGCCGCGACACACGGCCGCGGAACCTATCTCGCGGATGTCAGCCTCGAGATCGCCTTGAGCGATCCGGTGCCGGGCATCGCCGGGCAGGTCAATCGATTCACAACCACGAACGGCACCTCGGGGCGTCGGGTCTATCTCGTGTACAGCATGCGCAGCGGCAACACGCTCATCCCCGGCTGCGGCGGCGCTTCGGTGAACATGGCCCAGCCGCAGATCGCCGGCGATTCGATCGCGGACGGCAACGGCGACGCCGTGCTTGAACTGCCGGTGCCGCAGAACGCTGCGGGCCGACGCGTACTCATTCAATCCGTCGAGCGGGCCACCTGCCGCGTGAGCAACCTTGTGGAGTTCACCTTCCGCTGAGTGCGGCGTCGAGAAACGGCGCGGGTCGGTCCCACTCCTCGCCGAAGACGATCTCGCGGAGAGGTTTGCGCGATCGCGGCGCCGTTTCGCGCTCGCGGAGTTCCCCGCTCAACTGTTCGGGGGGCGTGCGATAGCCCACGGCGATGGCGGTGGCCACTTCGAACCCTTGGGGAACGCCGAAGACTTGCCGAGCGCGGTCGGGATCGATCCCGGCCATCTGATGGACAGACAGCCCGCGCGCCGTCGCTTCGAGCGTGAGGTTCGCCGCCGCCAGACCGAGGTCGTGCAAGGCCACGCGGTTGGGTTTGCCGTTGCGCGCAAACGACGTACTGATGACGCCCAGTGCCAACAGCCCGGTCCGCTGCGCCCACTGCTGATTGGCCTCCACAAGGCACGAGAGCACCTGGTCGAATGCGGGCTTGTCGCTGCTCAGGGCGATGATGAACCGCCAGGGCTGCTCGTTGTAGGAGGACGCCGCCCAGCGGGCGGCCTCAAACAGCGCCAGGGCATCCTCGCGGGAGACGCTGCGGCCGTCGAAGGCGTAGGGGCTCCACCGCCGCGCGAGAAGATCGTGGATCGGGTGGTCGGGCTGCGCTTGCTTGCTCATCAATCCGTCTCCTGTGTCGTGATGGTGGCGCGGAGTGACGCAATAGTAGAGCGGCCGGCCCTGTCCCGTCGCCGCAATCGTTGGTGCAAGTTCCGTCATCGGTTGGCCAAGAATGGAGGAGAGTTACTCGCGGCGCCGTTCAACGGTCGGTTTTCGCCGGCGCCTATCATGCCGTGCGGTTTCGGAGAACGCCAGCCCATGCCATGGAATGTCTCCAAGCACGATGACGATTCTCCTTCGCTCTGGGCTGATCTCTGGAACGGGCGGCTCGCCACCTTTGGCCGAGTCGCGCTGTCGGTGGCCGGCTTCGGAGCCGCCCTCGTCGCGGCCCTGGTCATCATCGGGATCATGTCGCAGGCGGGGGGCCGGGTTCACGAGGAGATGGTGGCGCTGGTGCTGGTGGTGTGCGGGCTGGCGTGGCTGCTGTGGCTGGCGTATCTGTGGTTCGGGCACGCCGTCCTCGGCCCGGTGCTGCGCGGCCTGTTCGCCTTTGGCGCGATCTGGTTCGTCGCCATCCTTCTGGCCGTGATCGCCGAGTCGCAGATGCGGGCCGAGGAAGTGTGGATTGCGGCCTGCATGATCGGCGGCCTCACCGCCACCGCCCTGCTCATCGCGTCAACGGTCTATCGCCGACTGCGCGGCCGCTCGATCGTGAGCCGCCTCGGACACGTCAACGTCACCTGTCCCCAGTGCGGCTACTCGCTCGTCGGCAAGACGGACTGCACCTGCCCCGAGTGCGGCATGCAGTACACGCTCGACCAGATCATCGCCTTGCAGGACTACGAGGCGCTGCGGCACGAGGCGCCGCCGCCCGATTCGTCCCGAACCGCGATCGAATCGCCGTCATCCAAGCGCTCCGCGCCCCTCCCCCGCTCTTCGTGAGGCGCGCAGGTTTGCGACATGACGAAAGCGGGCGAAGGGACTCGAACCCTCAACATTCAGCTTGGAAGGCTGACACTCTACCATTGAGTTACGCCCGCATGCGGCGGAGTATAGGAGAGCGCGCGGCCCGATGACCTGCGGCGCACTCTTCCGCCCGTCATGAGCGAACAACGGTGAGGGTGGGATTCGAACCCACGGTAAGAACAAGTCCTACACCGGTTTTCAAGACCGGTCCCTTCAGCCGCTCGGGCACCTCACCTCGAAGTAAACTCTACGCGCAAAGCGCACCGGCGGCTCGGCGCCGCGGCTGGGGGCTGGGCAAACCACTCATGCGGCGCGCCTGCGGTTCGGGTGATTCGCGCTCGGCCGCGGCGGCTGGGGTGTCTCCGATTCGAGGCGGCTGGTTTCGTCGGTCCCTCTCCCGCGGAGGTTGAACAGGCGCGTGACCGTCGCGCCGAGAATCAGGAAGAGCGCCGTGGTCCAGACAAGGCCGAGCGTTCCGCCGAGCACCTGGAGCAGGCGTCCGCCGATCGACTCGCGCGCGCCTGCTCCTATGACGAGCGAAACCGCCGCGATGATGGGAGTGAAAAGTACGAACAACCACATTCCGATCCGAGGCTTCATGTGAATGCTCCAGGTGTGCGAGACTGACGCGCCCGACCGGCGCGTCTGCAAGGAGACCACGCCCAGCCCCGCGGCTGATGAACCGATGAGGCGATCAAGGGGGGTGAGCGACGCTCGCAGATGCAACGCGTTCGCCGAGGTGAGCGGCCCCCGCATGGGAGCGCCAAGCGACCGCTGTGTTGCGGGATGATTGTAGGGGCCTGTCGGCCCAAGTCTGTTCGGTGTCCGTGCGGCTAGCGCCGTTCAGGAAACGGGTGGTTGAATGACGCCTTTCGCGAATTGGCTCGATGTGGGGCGGGCGTGGTCCATCGTTCAGCCGCGCGCTCCGATCCCGCCGCCAATGCCGCGCCGGCGCGCCCTGCGGCAAGGGAAAAAACGGGACAGGTACGTTTTATATCGAGTTTTTACAACGACTTACGATGGGTTTTTTCGTTTCGGAAAACGTGCCTGTCCCGTTTTTTTTCGGCGGCGACCAGAGTTTTGGACTGCACCCCAGTGCGGCGGGCACTTCTCGCCAGGGGAAGGAGAGCTCCACGTCATCCTCGATCATGCTCAGGCTCGCCGGCGTGGGCTACGATGTGCCCGTGTCCCCCCACTCCCGTCGACTCTCTCCCGTGGAGCATCCGAAGATGAAACCCGCCACCCTCGGTTGTGCCGCGATCCTCGCATCGCTGCTTGCCTCCCCGTCCGCGCCCGCTCAGCGACTCGCCGCCGAGGAGATCACCCGCGACGTCACCATGCCCACCTGGGCCGGCACGGCCCCCGGCGACGGCGACCGCATTTTCATCACTGAGCGCAACTCCGGCCTCGTTCGGATCGTTCGTGACGGCCAGGTGCTACCCACGCCATTCCTCGACGTGTCTCCCAACATGCGGCCGCGCTTCGACGGCGGCCTGATGTGCATGGCCTTCGACCCTGACTTCGCCGACAACGGTTCCTTCTATGTTTACTACACCGATCGGCGCAACGACGGCGTTGTCGAGCGCTTCGAGGTGTCGAGCGATCCTGATGTCGCCGACCCCGCGACGCGCTTCGAGGTCATTCGCATCGAGCGGACCGGCCCCGAGGACATGCACGCCGGCGGCTTCATCGGCTTCAGCCCGACGGACGGCTATCTCTACATCACCTCCGGCGACGGCGGGCCGCAGGGCGACCCCAATGGCAATGCGCAAAACGGCTTGCTTCCGCTCGGCAAGATACTGCGCATCGACGTGCAGGGCGACATCGGCTACTCCATCCCACCCGACAACCCGTTCATCGGCAACTCGGAATTTCTCCCGGAGATCTGGGCCTTGGGCCTGCGCAATCCGTGGCGGGCCGCCTTCGACTCGCGCACCGGCGATCTCTATGTCGCCGACGTGGGCCACGAATCGTGGGAGGAACTGACCTTCATCGCCGACGGCGACGGCGGCCGCAACCTCGGCTGGGCCATCGAGGAGGGAAGCCAATGCTTTCCCCCGGATCGAGCCTGCGATCCACGCGGGCTGACCGATCCAATCGTCGAATATGCCCACGGCGTCGAACCGCCCCGATGCTGCATCATCGGCGGCGCGGTCTATCGCGGATCGGCCATGCCCCTGCTCGACGGCCACTCCTTCTACAGCGACTTCTGCTCGGGCGAGATCTGGTCGCTGCTCTACGACGGGCAGCGCATCGTCGAAACGCTCGATCACAGCGCCCAGATCCGCCGCCCCGACGGCCAGCGCTTCGGCGGCCTCTCTTCGATCACGCAGGATCACGAGGGCAACCTGCTCATCGTCGATTTCACCTCCGGCGTGTACCGCGTCGTCACCGTGATGCAACTCGACGTGCCGCCGCTCATCGGAGGTCAGCGCGCCGAGTTCACCATGGCGGGCGCCACACCATCCGCTCGAGTCGCGCTGCTCTACACCACACGCGGTACGGGTCGCACTCGCATCGAGCAATTGGG
>Ga0326597_10004522_pt1 | contig 19581 bp, 18 predicted proteins | sample RVTome_12_FD_203789 | JGI IMG/M metagenome (GOLD analysis project Ga0326597, IMG submission 203789) | Soil microbial communities from uranium-contaminated site in the Upper Colorado River Basin, Wyoming, United States - RVT100D185 | ecosystem: Environmental > Terrestrial > Soil > Contaminated >... | reverse complement strand
CGAGAGCATTTATTACATTGGCGATCTGATTCAGCGAACCGAGGTAGAGTTATTAAAGACCCCTAATCTTGGCAAAAAGTCACTCACCGAGATCAAGGATGTACTGGCATCACGCGGGTTGTCCCTGGGTATGCGCCTCGAGAATTGGCCACCGTCTGGACTTTATGAAAATAAAGATACTGTATCTGCCTAAATTAAGAGAGATTTTTTATGCGTCATCGTCAAAGTGGTAGAAAACTGAACCGCAACAGCAGTCACCGTAAAGCCATGTTTCGTAACATGACGGTGTCGCTCATGCATCATGAAATGATTAGAACGACCTTACCCAAGGCCAAGGAGTTGCGCCGCGTTGCCGAACCACTGATCACCATAGCCAGGAGTGATTCCGTTGCAAAGCGCCGACTGGCCTTCTCGCGTTTGCGGGACCGTGATGCGGTGACCAAACTGTTTAACGAACTGGGGCCACGTTACAAGAACCGGCCTGGGGGCTATCTGCGTATTTTGAAGTGTGGTTTCCGTCCGGGTGACAAGGCCCCGATGGCTATCGTGGAATTAATAGACAGAAAAACAGAGACTGCGGAAGAAAACAACAAGACTGCGGATGCGGCATAAATAATAATAAAAATATTTAAAATAAAGCCGGGCATTGCCCGGTTTTTGTTTTTTCGGATTGCCGGGATTATCGAATATAGCTTCCCCCTTTTTACTTTCAACTCTACACTGTCTATATGATAGTCCTCTTCACAGACTATGGTTTTCAGGGCCCCTATATCGGCCAGGTCGAGGCAGTCCTGAGTCATGAATCCTCCAAGTCAACCGTAATTAACCTGTTTGCTGATTTGCCCAGGCAAAATCCCAAAGCCGCGGCCTATCTGCTGGCCTCCTATGCGCCGGAATTTCCTGTGGGCTCCATTTTCTTCTGTGTAGTAGACCCGGGTGTGGGCAGTTTCGACGACAATCCAGTGGTGATGCGGGTAGACAATCGCTGGTTTGCCGGACCGGACAACGGCATGTTTGATATCCTGGTACGCCGTTCGAAAAAGACTGAATGCTGGAAGATCCACTGGCGTCCGGAGAAGCTGTCATCGAGCTTTCATGGCCGTGATCTCTACGCGCCGGTCTGTGCCATGATTGCCAACGGTATTGATATTCCGGGTGAAAAGATTCAATGGCAGGACCAGCACCAGTGGCCGGATGAATTGAATGAGGTTATTTACATTGATACCTTTGGTAATTGCATGACGGGAATGACTGCAGCAAATATAAACAAAAATGCAGTACTTCATGTTTCCGGCATGGAATTGGGTTATGCAAAAACATTTTCAGCTATGGTTGATGGGGTAGCATTCTGGTATGAGAATTCAAATGGCATGGTGGAGATTGCCGTAAACAAAGGCAGTGCTAAAAAAATATTAAAATTGTCTATTGGTTCCAGTGTTGAAACAAAAGCATAGGGCTCTTCATTAAAGGCACTTGAAAAACTATTACGTTCCCAGCAATTTTCCTCTGAATATAAAAAACACTGCGCCCATAATACACAGGGCGGCCCAGAAGTAATCGAGCTTCAGGGGTTCACGCATGTAGTAGACGGCAAAGGGCACGAATACCAGGAGGGTGATCACTTCCTGCAATACCTTGAGTTGCCCGAGATTCATGACGGTATAACCAATACGATTGGCGGGCACCTGCAGCATGTACTCAAAGAAGGCGATGCCCCAGCTGATCAGTGCAGCGATAATCCAGGGCTTGCTACTGAGTTCTTTCAGGTGGGCATACCAGGCAAAGGTCATGAACAGGTTACTGCAGGATAATAATAAAACAGTGATTACTGTTGCCCGCATAGAGCCTCAAGAAGCGAGAATAAGGAGGACTAAAATATCATTAAAAGGGTAATGGAAATAAGCGGATTTTTAATCTGCTTTTAGTTTATTCTTTAATAATTCATTGACTTGTTGCGGGTTGGCCTTGCCCTGTGATTTATTCATGATCTGGCCAACAAAGTAACCTATCAGCTTGCCCTGTTTCTCCGGCGGGCTGTTCAGGTATTGTTCGACTTGACCAGTACTTTCAGCAATGACATCCTCCACCAGTTTTTCGATAGTTCCGGTGTCGGTAACTTGCTTGAGTCCTTTCTTGTTAATGATGGTGTCGGCATTACCTTCGCCGTTCCACATGGCTTCAAATACCTCTTTGGCAATTTTGCTCGATATGGTGTTGTCTTTAATCCGGACTATCAATCCACCTAGCATTTCCGGCGTGACAGGACTTTCCGTGATGTCCTTGTTCTCGCGATTCAGCACAGCGGAAAGTTCCCCCATGATCCAGTTTGTACAGAGCTTGGCTTCGCCACCTGCGGACTGAACCGCCTTTTCAAAATAGCTGGCCATGTCCTTATTGGCAGTAAGAATTTCACTGTCGTATTCAGACAGATGATATTCATTAATAAATCGCTGTTTTTTCACATCGGGCAATTCAGGTAATGTTGCCAGGATACGTTCAATAGTTTCTCTATCAATCTCAACGGGCAGCAGATCAGGGTCAGGGAAGTAGCGATAATCGTTGGCTTCTTCCTTGCTACGCATGGAGCGGGTTTCGTTCTTGTTGGCATCATAGAGCCGGGTTTCCTGGATTACCTTGCCGCCGGATTCGAGTACATCGATCTGACGTTCAACTTCATGGTTAATGGCCAACTCAACAAATTTGAAAGAGTTCAGATTTTTCAATTCGGCACGGGTGCCGAATTCTTTTTGTCCTTTGGGCCTGATAGATACATTCGCATCACAGCGGAAGGAACCCTCCTGCATGTTGCCGTCACAGATTTCGAGATAACGTACAATGGAGTGGATCTTTTTCATATAGGCGACTGCTTCCTTTGCCGATCGCATATCGGGCTCGGAGACGATTTCGATGAGCGGTGTACCGGCCCGGTTCAGGTCTATCCCGGTGAAATTGCCGAAGCCCTCATGAACGGATTTGCCGGCATCTTCTTCCAGATGCGCACGGGTAATTCCGATTGTTTTTGTTGTGCCATCTTCAAGCTGAATATCGATCCGGCCCTTGCTGACGATAGGATGTTCGTACTGGCTTATCTGGTATCCTTTTGGCAGGTCGGGGTAGAAATAATTCTTACGCGCGAATACCGAGTGCGGAGGAATCTCCGCATTGATGGCCAAGCCAAACCGGACTGCCATCTCTACAACCCTGCCATTGAGTACCGGGAGTACACCGGGCAATCCCAGATCGACTGCACAGGCCTGAGCATTGGCTTCGGCGCCATATGCAGTCGCCGCACCCGAGAATATCTTGCTCCGTGTTGCCAGTTGGGCGTGTATCTCAAGACCGATGACAGTTTCCCATTCCATGCCTAGTCAAATCCTTCCGGTGCCAGATGGTGCCAGTGGGTTGCCTGCTGGAATTGATGGGCGATGTTAAGCAGGTGCGATTCAGAGAAATAATTGCCGATGATCTGCATCCCCACAGGTAGTCCTCCCAGCATACCTCCTGGAATGGAAATCGCAGGCAGGCCGGCGAGGTTTACAGAAACTGTATAAATATCAGACAGATACATGGTGATTGGATCATCCAGCAGTTCATTGATCCTGAATGCCGGACCGGGTGCTGTCGGGCCGATGATGACATCTACTTCTGACAAGGCTTGTTTGAATTCATCCCGGATCAAGCGGCGGATCTTCTGTGCCTTGAGATAATAGGCATCGTAATATCCGGCAGACAAAACATAGGTGCCGATCATGATCCGGCGTTTCACCTCGCGTCCAAAACCTTCACCACGGGAGCGGCAATACAGATCAGATAAATCACCGGGATCATTACAGCGGTAACCGAATCGCACTCCATCGAAGCGGGCGAGGTTGGATGAACACTCGGCCGGCGCAACAACATAATATACAGGTATGGACAATTTTGAACCGGGCAGACTGATCTCTTTCACTTTCGCGCCGAGTTTTTCCAGTTCTTTTACGCCATCATGGATAATTCGGCTGATATCAGGGTTCAACTGTTCATCAAAATATTCTTTTGGCAGTCCGATCTTCAGGCCTGCAATGCTGTTATTGAGATTCTGTGTGTAATCATCCACCGGATTTTCTGCTGAAGTGGAATCACGTTCATCAAATCCGGCAATCGCATTCATGATCAATGCAGCATCTTCTGCAGTTCGCGTCATAGGTCCACCCTGATCCAGGCTGGAGGCAAAAGCTATCATGCCATAGCGTGAAACCCTGCCGTAGGTCGGCTTCAATCCGGTAATACCACAGAGAGATGCAGGCTGCCGTATGGAACCCCCGGTATCTGTACCCGTCGCGACCGGAACAAGGCGCGCGGCCACAGCAGCAGCAGAACCACCTGATGATCCGCCTGGAACACGGTCCATGTCCCACGGATTTAATACTGCACCATAAAAACTCGTTTCGTTGGATGAACCCATGGCGAATTCATCCATGTTGGTTTTGCCGATCATCACCATACCGGCATGGTTTAATTTTTCGACAACCGTGGCGTCATAGGGCGCAATAAAGTTATCCAGCATCTTCGACCCACAAGAGGTCTTTACGCCGTTGGTACAGAAGATATCTTTCTGTGCGATCGGGATACCGGTGAGTGGGCCTGCATTTCCCTGTTTTATTTTTTCATCTGCCAGTTTTGCCTGCTGAAGTGCATATTCAGGTGTGATGCTGGTAAAGCAATTCAGCTTTTGATTGATACTGGTACAGCGCTCAAGCACAAGACGTGTCAGTTCCACGCTGCTGATATCACGATGTTGTAATGCCTGTGCCAGCTCGGCAATGTTTTGTTTGTGCATGAAGTGTGGCTGTTTTCGGTTAAAAACCAGGTTGGTATTATTCTATGACTTTTGGTACAAGGTAATGGCCACTGTCCACGGCCGGAGCAATCTGCTGGAAGTGATTTCTCTGGTTGCTTTCGGTTATTTCATCCGGTCTCAATCGTGCGGGGATTTCCAGGGGATGTGCCATGGCCTGAATTTCTCCGGTTTCAACCTGATCCATCTGCGCTACAAGTTCAAGAATATTGGACAGATCCCGGGTATAATTCGGAACGTCGTTTTCGGCAATGGCAAGCCGGGCCAGCCAGGCAATTTTATCAATGTCGGATTTGTGAAGTATCATAAAATCCTCGTAATTATTCTTTTAAAATTAGGAATTTACCATATACTTGTGCTTGCCCAAAGGCATCTTGATATCTGCATTTACAGTATTAGGTATAATTATTCTTGCAGTAGCTTGATATTAACTGGAAAAATCCCTATCGTGGTGTGATTTTACCGGGAAAATGTGATAAAAAGCGACCAAAACTGTGCTGACGAATCTCTGGCCGGATGATGACTTGATTTCACCTACGGGTGTTTTGCGTCAAAACTACAACTTAAAAGTAAGACCATTAATGTTCAATACGATACGCGGTTTATTTTCAAATGATCTCTCCATCGATCTCGGCACTGCCAACACCCTGATTTATGTCAGAGGCAAGGGCATAGTACTTAACGAACCTTCGGTTGTTGCCATACGCAAGGATGGCGACAGTCTGAATGCCAAATCCATACGTGCAGTTGGCCATGAAGCAAAACGCATGCTGGGGCGAACGCCAGGACACATTATCGCCATACGTCCATTGAAAGATGGCGTTATTGCCGATTTCACCGTTACGGAAAAGATGTTGCAGCATTTCATCCGCCAGGTGCATGGTTCAACTTTATTCAAACCCAGTCCAAGAGTACTTGTTGCGGTTCCATGCGGGTCAACACAGGTTGAGCGACGCGCCATTCGTGAATCTGCGGCCGGTGCGGGTGCGAGGACAGTACATCTGATCGAGGAACCGATGGCGGCAGCTATCGGTGCAGGTATGCCGGTGAGTGATGCGCGTGGTTCCATGGTTCTGGATATTGGTGGCGGCACGACCGAGGTCGCGGTCATTTCCCTTAATGGAATTGTCTATTCTGATTCGGTGCGCATCGGTGGTGACCGGTTTGACGAGGCCATAATTAACTATGTGCGGCGTAACTATGGCAGTCTGATTGGCGATGCAACCGCCGAACGCGTCAAGCATGAGATCGGTTGTGCCTATCCCGGTAATGAAGTCCGGGAAATTGAAGTGCGCGGGCGCAATCTTGCTGAGGGCATCCCGCGCAGCTTTACCCTGAACAGTAATGAAATACTGGAAGCTTTGCAGGAACCACTGGCCGGTATAGTTGGCGCAGTCAAGAATGCCCTGGAAAAAACCCCGCCGGAACTGGGATCAGATGTGGCCGAGAGAGGTCTGGTATTGACCGGTGGCGGGGCCTTATTGAGAGATCTGGATCGTTTATTGATGGAGGAAACAGGGTTACCCGTAATCGTTGCCGAAGATCCGTTGACCTGTGTTGCCCGTGGCGGTGGGCGTTATCTGGAAATGATAGATGAATATGGTACGGATATACTGGTAGTGGAATAACCCACTGTTTTAACAAAAACAGGAGGCAGTTTATTAATACACTGTTTTTAAAGGGTCCTTCAGCCAATGTAAAAGTGGTTGTATTTATATTGGCTTCAATAATACTGATGACAGTCGATCATCGTCAAAGTCATCTTGAATCTGTTCGTTCTGCACTTTCTGTACTGGTTTATCCGCTGCAATATCTTGTAAATACTCCCGTCAATCTGACACGTTGGGCGAAGGATTCATTTGTCACCCATGAGTCATTGCTTGTTGAAAATGAGCGATTGCGTAAAGGCCAATTATTATTAAGTTCCAAGCTGCAAAAATATGAAATTCTTGAAACGGAAAATGAACGTTTACGCAGATTGCTCGAGTCCTCATTCAAGCTTGGCGACAGGGTTGTTATTGCTGAATTGCTGGCTGTTGATATGCAACCTTTCCGTCATACGGTCGTCATTAACAAGGGCAAACGTGAAGGTGCCTATGATGGACAGCCTATCGTTGATGCAAACGGGATCATGGGCCAGATTGTGCATGTTGGGCCATTCAGCAGCACGGTTTTATTGATCACTGATCCGACTCACGCCATACCCGTACAGATCAACCGGAATGGATTGCGCGCTATCGCCGTAGGCACCGGTTTGAGCCAGAGCCTGCAACTGGAGCATTTACCCAATAATGCAGATATTGAAAAAGGGGATTTGATCGTGTCTTCCGGGCTGGGCAGTCGTTTCCCGCCGGGATATCCGGTGGGAATAGTGATGGAGATTATACTCGATCCAGCCGAACCATTTGCCAAGGTCAGGGTCGCTCCCAGTGCCAAACTGGAACAGAGCCGGGAAGTATTACTGGTGTGGCCGAACGATTATGCCAGGGCGGGTTCATACAACGGTGATTACGCTGTGGTGAACCCATGAATATGGCAAAACAAAATGGTGGCTGGGTAATTTTTTTCAGTTTTATTGTGGCACTGATGTTAACTGCCATGCCATTGCCTGAATGGGCGATTAACTGGCGTCCAGCGTGGGTTGCCATGGTATTGATCTATTGGTGTATGGCATTACCACACCGGGTAGGTATCGGGGTTGGATGGTCGTTGGGGATTTTGCTGGACGTATTGCAGGGTACACTCCTTGGTCAAAATGCAATTGGTCTCGCCATTCTTGCGTTCCTTACCCTGAAATCACATCAACGTGTCAGGATGTATCCCCTGGTACAGCAGGCACTGGTCATTTGTGTTTTCGTCATTGTTTATCAATTACTGTCGTTATGGGTACGCGGCATCATGGGCGTACCACCCAGGTCATGGACTTACTGGACGCCTGTCATCACCAGTATGGTATTGTGGCCCTGGTTATTTATCATACTTCGGGATATACGCCGCCGCTACCACGTGTCCTGAATCCGGACATGTCACTCAAATTCTTTTTCAAAGACAATATTGAAGAATCCCGCTTGATAAAACGGCGGATAATTATTGCCGCCACTATTGTAATTTTATTGATGGGCCTGCTGTTACTGCGGCTGTTTATCCTGCAGATGATTAAATATGATCATTTTATTACCCTGTCACAGAATAACCGGGTCAAGGTATTACCTATTCCTCCAATCCGGGGCCTGATATACAGCCGTGATGGAATCTTGCTGGCCGAAAACCAGCCTGCATTCAGTCTCGAGATCATCCCGGAACAGGTAGAAAACATGGATGAGGTTATCAGGGATTTGACAAAAATTGTATCTGTCCAGGAGGAGGACAACAGGCGATTTTATAAACTTCTGAAAGAAAAACGACGGCATGACAGTGTGCCATTACGCTATAATCTGGATGAAATTGAAGTCGCAAATTTTGCAGTTAATAATCATTTGTTTCCAGGTGTTGAAGTTGTTGCACGTCCGTACCGCCGCTACCCGCTGAAAGATATCACTTCCCATGTTATCGGTTATGTAGGCAGGATCGATGATAACGACATGGTAAAACTGGACACCTCAGATTATCTGGGTACAACCCATATCGGGAAACTGGGCATAGAAAAAACTTATGAAGACCTGCTGCACGGTCGTGTCGGTCATCAGCAGGTGGAAGTCAATGCACAAGGAAGAGTCATCCGGGTGCTGGAACGTTCTGCACCCGAGCCGGGCAAGAATATATACCTGTCACTGGATGTATCACTGCAAAAGGTTGCAGCGGAGGCCTTGAAAGATAAAAAGGGGGCCATTGTTGCTGTTGATCCAGTCAACGGCGATGTCCTCGCGCTGGTAAGTTCCCCCGGTTATGATCCGAATCCTTTTGTTAATGGTATTGATGCCAAGTCATACCGTGCACTGCTCGAATCAAAATCAACGCCGTTGATCAACCGGGCTTTGCAGGGTAAATATCCGCCCGGTTCAGTCATCAAACCCTTCCTCGGTGCAGTTGCGCTTGCCTACGGTGTGCGCACCAAAGATGAATCAACCTGGTGTCCCGGTTGGTATACACTGAAAGGTCACGAACACCGCTATCGGGACTGGAAAAAAGGAGGTCATGGGCGCGTCAATCTTAATTATGCCATCGTGCAGTCATGTGATGTTTATTATTATTCGCTGGCGAATGACCTTGGAATTAATCGTTTACATGATGGACTTGCTAGCTTTGGTTTCGGTGAGAAAACAGGCATTGATATCGGCGGAGAAAGCACCGGCCTGGTGCCATCAGTAGAATGGAAACGCAAGGTGTACAATCAACCCTGGTATCAGGGTGAGACACTGATTGCCGGGATAGGGCAGGGTGCTGTTTTGACTACACCTGTACAATTGGCTATGGCAATCGCCGCAGTGGCCAACCAGGGAATAATAGTACACCCGCATCTTGCCTATGAAGCAAGAGATCCGATAACCAATCAGGTACAAATTCTGGAGCACTCACTTTCACATCAGGTCGCTTTTCAGGATCCCGGGATATGGAAATTTATTATTGAGGCCATGACAGATGTTGTACATGGGGCATATGGTACGGCTCGCAGAAGTGGCATTGACGCAAAATATAAATTTGCCGGAAAAACAGGCACTGCCCAGATTATTGGTATTGCCCAGAATGAAACATATAAAAAGGAAGACATTGCCGAGGAATTTCAGGATCACGCATTATTCATTGCCTTTGCACCGGTAGAATCTCCGAGAATTGCACTGGCTATCATCGTGGAGAATGGTGGCAGCGGGTCTGGTGCTGCGGCACCGATAGCCAGAATTCTGTTCGACTATTACCTGTTGGGTCTGCAGCCTGAAGCAGAAGTCAAGGAAGATACCTCATAGATGGAACAAAAATCACTGGCACAACGACTGCATATAGATATTCCGCTGTTATTCGGGCTGATGCTGCTTTGTGGCATGGGCCTGGTCATACTTTACAGTGCCGGCGGCCAGGACATTGATGTTGTAATTCGCCAGGGCATCCGCATGTTGCTCGCAATTATGTTGATGTTCGCTGTTGCACAACTGACACCCACGCAGATGGAACGCTGGTCTTTATGGATTTATCTGGGCGGAGTGATATTACTCATAGTGGTATTGTACATCGGCCATATCGGCAAGGGGGCACAACGCTGGATCGACCTTGGCCTGGTTCGTTTCCAGCCTTCTGAGATCATGAAGCTGGCCGTCCCCATGGCTGTGGCCTGGTTTCTTGCCAGCAGCGACCTGCCGGTAAAAATCGGGCGGGTGATCATTGCCTGTATCATGATTATGGTACCGGTTGTCCTCATAGCAAAACAACCGGACCTCGGGACGGCCCTGCTCGTTGCCATTGCAGGTCTGTCCATATTATTCATAGCAGGCATCAGCTGGCGTTTGATTACTGCCCTGTTTATGTTAGGAGCGGCGGCGGCACCGCTGTTATGGCATTTCATGCATGATTACCAGAAGCGCAGGGTATTGATGTTTCTCGATCCTGAACAGGATCCGCTCGGATCCGGATACCACATCATCCAGTCACAGATTGCAATTGGCTCTGGTGGAATTTATGGCAAGGGATGGTTGAATGGCACGCAATCACATCTTGAATTTTTACCGGAACGGTCCACGGATTTTATTTTTGCCGTTTATTCAGAAGAATTCGGTCTGATGGGGGCGATACTTTTATTATCTATCTATCTTTTCGTAATCAGCAGGGGCCTGACGATAGCCGTATCTGCCCAGCAAACCTACGGAAAATTACTCGCTGCGGGAATTATCCTTACTTTTTTTGTCTATGTATTTGTGAATATCGGTATGACCACAGGTCAGTTGCCTGTTGTCGGCATCCCCTTGCCATTGATTAGCCAGGGTGGTACATCAATTGTTACTTTAATGCTAGCATTTGGCATTTTGATGTCGATCAATACTCATCGCAGGATGATGTCAGACTGAACAACCGGGTTAACTATGCAAAAAATATTCAGACTCACAGTGTTTGCCATGATGATAAATTCAGGAAGTGTGAACGCCCAATCACTGGACCAGAAAGAGATCAATATTTTTATCGGTCATATGGTCTCCACTTATCAGTTTAACCGTGCTGAACTTGAAGCTGTTTTCAAAAAGACCAATAAATCTGCAAGGGTACTGGCCGCAATCTCAAAACCCGCCGAAGCACTGCCCTGGTATAAATATCGTCCTATCTTCATGCAACAGAACCGCATTGAGCAGGGGCTGGCTTTTTGGGCCAAACATAAGGACTTGTTGATGCGTGCAGAAAAGGAATACGGTGTGCCTGCACAAATCATTGTCGCCATCATTGGTGTCGAAACCATGTACGGGGCAAACACAGGGAAAGACCGGGTGATGGATGCATTGGCAACATTGGCTTTCCATTATCCAAAGCGGTCCGCTTTTTTTCGCAGCGAGCTGGAACATTTTCTCTTGTTGACCCGTGAACAAAATGTAGATCCTTTGTCGCTGACCGGTTCCTATGCCGGAGCAATGGGCATGCCGCAGTTTATATCTAGCAGTTACAGGCATTATGCGGTGGATTTTGACGGTGATGGCAAGATCGATATCTGGAACAATCCGGCAGATGCGATAGGCAGTGTGGCCAATTATTTCAGGCTACATGGCTGGACATTGGGCCAGAAGGTCGTGGTGTCAGGCAGTGTTACCGGTAAAAAATATACTGAGACTTTAACGGATGAATTGAAGCCGGGTATTAACGCAGATACGCTCTATACCTATGGAATTGAAATCGATGAGGAAATACCACCGGGAGCCAATGTCAAGGTATTAAGTCTGGAAGGTCCGGATGGCGAGGAGATATGGATCTGTCTGGATAATTTTTATGTGATAACCCGCTATAATCGCAGTCCGTTGTATGCCATGGCCGTCTATCAGCTTTCAGAAGAAATACGTTGGAAATACAGTAGAAATGTTGCACAGCTCAAGTAATAAAATGAACCGGGCAAAACTGTACTGTAGACTCCCTTTCCTAGTAGTAACCTGTCTCTTATCAGCTGCCTGTGCTACCACGGGTGTGGATCGTGACAGTGCTCCATCAAGAACGGTCGATGTAACTTCAATCCCTGATGCGGTGCCCAGGGATGAACCGCGCAGCCGGTATGGCAATCCAGCTTCCTACGAAGTATTTGGTCAGCGTTATTATGTTATGGAGAGCAGCAAGGGTTACGTCGAGCGGGGGATCGCCTCGTGGTACGGCACAAAATTTCATGGCAAACGTACTTCCAGTGGTGAATCCTATGACATGTACGCCATGACTGCCGCACACAAGACATTACCACTACCGACCTATGTGGAAGTCACCAATCTTGAAAACAGGAAAACTGTAGTATTAAGGGTGAATGACCGCGGGCCTTTCCATGATAACAGGATCATCGATCTGTCCTATACTGCCGCCACAAAACTGGGTATTGTGGCGAAAGGTACGGGCCTGGTGGAAGTTCGCGCTATAACATCGCCGGGTGATTATGCAGGAACCAGAAGAACCGAGCCAACACTCAGGACAGTATCAACCGGCCAACCGGGTCTGCCATTCTATATCCAGGTAGGTGCATTTTCAGATTTGGTTAACGCAGAAAAATTGCGTGCCAGAGTGAGTGTTGTTGGTGATGCCCTGGTGAAAATCAACCAGGCGGCAGTTGCAGGAAAAACATTGTATCGTGTCAGGATTGGTCCCCTCGCCAGTGTTGAAAATGCAGATCATATAGTCAATCAGCTGGTACAGATAGGTATACAGGACCATCATATTGTCACGGATTAAAAACTTATTATCCCTGACTAACCGTAGTTTTACTGAACCATCCCGGAAAATTATTTAGTAATCATGCAAATTAATAAATTAATAATTATTTTATTACAGGTCTTATTTTGTCATTCATTATATGCAGGGGCTGTTATTGTGCCGGCACCCCCCGCTATCAAGGCTTCCAGTTACCTGATAATGGATTTTAACAGTGGTCAGATACTGGCCGCAGAAAATATTGATAATCAGTTGCCTCCAGCCAGTCTCACGAAAATCATGACAGCCTATGTTGCAGGCCACGAACTGGCCGAGAATCATATCACGCTTGATGACAAGATAACCGTGAGTGAAAAAGCGTGGCGCATGACGGGTTCCAGGATGTTCATTGAGGTAAACAAGCAGGTCACGGTGAGTGAATTACTTGAAGGGATCATCATTCAATCAGGTAACGATGCCAGTGTCGCCCTTGCAGAACATATCTCAGGTGACGAATCGGTGTTTGCAGAGTTGATGAACCAGCACGCACGGCGGTTGGGCATGACCAACAGCCATTTTGTTGATGCAACCGGACTACCGGATGAACAGCACTACTCCAGTGCGTATGACATGGCGATACTTGCTACTGCACTGATCCATGACTACCCGGACATTTATGAGATACATTCCCGCAAGGAATTTACCTTTAATGGTATTAAACAACTCAATCGCAACCGGCTGCTATGGCTGGACAATTCAGTCGATGGCATAAAAACAGGGCATACTGAAGAAGCCGGCTATTGTCTGGTGGCCTCCGCGCTGCGCGATGATATGAGATTGATTGCTGTTGTGATGGGAACGGAAAGTGAGAAAGCACGGGCCAGCGCCGTGCAGGCCCTGTTGAATTATGGATTCAGGTTTTATGAGACCAGAAAACTGCACAATGCCGGTGATATCCTGACTACAGCCAGGGTATGGAAAGGGGCTGCAGACAATATCGGGCTCGGACTTAAAAATGATCTCTATGTAACCATAGCCAGGGGCCAGTTTGACAAGCTTGAGAAGAAATTTGAATTACCTGAAAGAATCATGGCACCGGTCGAAGCGGGCACCGAAACAGGGAATATGAAATTTATACTTGCTGACAAGGAAGTCATGACCATTCCGCTGTATGCCGGCGAAACGGTTTTAGAAGGTGGTTTCTTCAAACGTATGAAGGATAAAATAAAAATAATGATTGAATGATTGTATATGGGGAATGTTTATCTTAATGGCAAGTACCTGCCACTGGAAGATGCGAAAATTTCTGTTCTGGATCGCGGTTTTACTTTTGGTGATGGAGTCTATGAAGTTTTTCTGGTCTATCAAAGAAAGATATTCCGACTGGCAGAACATCTGGAAAGACTGGACCGGAGCCTTGCCGGTATCTATATGAAAAACCCCAGGACCCATGCTGAATGGAAGCAGATATTAGCGGATCTGGTTAATGACAATCCTGCCGATGATCAATCGCTTTATCTGCAAATAACCAGGGGCGTGTCTGACCGCGATCATGCTATCGCCCTCGCGCAAGAACCGACCATCTTTGCGATGAGCAAGGCGTTGCCGCAACGTAACCTGGTACAGGGCATCCATGCCATCACCTGTGAAGATATCCGCTGGAAACTCTGTGATATCAAGGCAATTACCCTGTTGCCCAGCGTGTTATTGCGGCACCGGGCCATGCAAACCGGTGCGACCGAGGCCATATTGTACAAGGGTGAAATCGTGACGGAAGGCGCGGCGAGTAATGTGTTTATTGTCAGTGATGGCATAGTTAAAACACCACCCAAGGACAGCAGCATCCTGCCGGGGATTACCCGGGATCTGGTGCTGGAATTGTTGCAAAGGGAAGGCATTCCATGCCGTGAAACCAGCATTACCCGGGAAGAACTCAGCAATGCTGACGAAATCTGGATCACCAGTTCGACCTGGGAAATAGTCCCTGTTATCAAACTGGATGATCGTCCGGTGGGCAATGGCAAACACGGAAAAGTCTGGGAGAAAGCGATGGAAATATACCAGAAATTCAAGCGCAGTCCGGATTGATTCAACTGTAGTATAATTTACCTGATAACGTCTCCCTGGCGACACTATGGAACTCTATAAAGCATTTACCATTGAAGCTGCGCATCATTTACCCAATCTGCCTGATGATCATAAATGCAGGCGTTTACATGGTCATTCATTCCGCATAGAAATTCACGTTACCGGCAAGCTGGAAAAAAAACCGGGCTGGGTCATGGACTTTGCCGAGATCAGTCAATACTTCAAACCCTTGTTTGAACAACTTGATCATCATTATTTGAACGAGGTCCCCGGTCTGGAGAATCCCACCAGCGAAAACCTGGCAATCTGGATATGGCGAAAACTGAAACCGGACTTGCCGCAGCTATCTTCTGTGGTCATACAGGAAACCTGTACCTCCGGCTGTATTTACCGTGGAGAAGATTAAGCGCAGGATATTTATTCTATAGAGAGGTCATTCCCGTGAACAAGATCAACATTACTGAATTGCTGGGAGATGGCATAGGCCCGGAATTGCGTGAGTCAGTCTATGCGGTAGCGGAAGCCTTGCCGCTGGATTTTAATTTTATTCCCTTTGATTTGTCACTGGAGAGCCGGGAGGGCAGTGATCGCGATTTGATTGATCGGGCCATTGCCTCCATGCACCAGAACAAGCTGGCACTGAAGTATCCCACGATTACCCACACGGCGAGCCCGAATGCCATCATACGCCGGCGCTGCAATTTCAGTGTCATCCTGCGGCCGGTGATATCCATCAAAGGCATAAAATCTCATTTCACCGAAGAAGTGTTTTTATATATTGTTCGCATCGCTACCGGCGGCACCTATGATGATCCGGGCCGGCCCATCGGCAAGGACGCGGCAATCTCTATCAGGATCGTGGAACGTGGTCCCTGCCGGCAGGCGGCCCGCTATGCTTTCGAGTTTGCGCGCAAGAAAAAACTCAGTGTCACATCGTCATCCAAGCACACCATCCAGCGTGCGACGGATGGCTTGTTCGAATCAGTGGTGCGCGAAGTCCACAAACAGTATCCGGACATCGATCATCATGTTGAATTGTTCGATGCTTTACTGGCGAAGATCATTCTCAAGCCGGAAAAATACCAGGTGGTACTGGTGCTGAATGAATATGGCGATTTCCTCTCCGACATGGCCAGTGGCCTGATTGGCAGCATCGGTACCGGTGCCAGCGGCAATTTCAGTTTCAATGATGATGACTCGGTGGATATTGCCATGTTTGATCCCTCCGGCGGAACAGCACCGGATATCGCCGGCCAGAACAAATGCAATCCCACCGCGATATTGCTTGCCATGGGCATGTTGCTGGACCACATCGATCGGTATGATCTTGGGCACGAATTGAGACTGGCCATGTTATCGTGCATCGCGGACAAGCAGTGCACGGCCGATATCGGCGGCAAACTGGGAACGAAGGAATTTACCAGGGAAGTGATTGCAAGGATGAAAGTGAAATCCTGATTACGTGTAATCTCAGTTCTTGATGCCTTTCCCGATCTTCATAAGATAAAGACTGAAGATAAACAGAATAACGATAAATATTGAAATTATTGTAAAGGCAAACATGAGATCGACATCAGATACTCCAAGCAAACCGTAGCGGAAAGCATTCACCATATACAATATCGGGTTGAATTTTGAAACGGTTTGCCAGAATTCGGGCAGCAGGTTGATGGAATAGAATATCCCGCCGAGGTATATCAGTGGTGTCAGTATGAAGGTGGGGATGATGGAGATGTCATCGAATTTTCTGGCGAAAATGCCATTGATGAATCCGCCGAGTGAAAACAGGATCGAGGTCAGCAGCACGACTGCAATTACCACCCCCAGATGATGGATGCTGAGCCTGGTGAAAAACATGGCAACCAGCGTTACCACTATTCCCACCAATGCACCCCTCGCGACACCGCCGGTAATGTAACCACTCAGGATCACAAAATCGGGGATGGGTGCGACCAGCATTTCTTCTATGTGGCGCTGGAATTTCGCGCCAAAGAACGAAGAAACCACATTGGCATAGCTGTTATTGATAATGGACATCATGATAAGGCCCGGCGCAATAAATTCAATATAGGAAAAGCCGGACATCATTCCGATGCGCGGGCCGATCAGGTTGCCGAAAATCAGGAAATACAGTGCCATGCTGATGGCCGGGGGCAGGACAGTCTGGATCCAGATGCGCATAAAGCGGGTGATCTCCTTGATGATGATCGTACAGAATGCGGTCAGAAAAAGATTACGGTTCATCGTGGTCAACGAGGATGATTGTTTTTACTCAACAGGCGCACGAACAATTCTTCCAGGCGGTTGGCTTTATTGCGCATGCTCTTCACCCGGATGTTGTTCCTGTCAAAGAATTCAAACAGGGTATTGAGGTCCTGTCCGTTGGTAATCTCTGCCTCCAGCGTGGTGTCATCAGTCTTGTACAATTTGAATGGTCCTGCATCCGGTAATATGGAAATTGATTCAGTCAGGTCAAAAATAAATGTTTCTATATTGAGTTTGCCCAACAGGGATTTCATTGAAGTGTTTTCTATAATATTGCCGTGATCGATGATCGCGATGTTCTTGCACAACTTTTCCGCTTCATCAAGATAGTGAGTGGTCAAAACGATGGTTGTGCCTTGCTGGTTAATCTCGGTGAGAAATTCCCACATGGACCGGCGCAACTCCACGTCCACACCGGCGGTGGGTTCATCCAGGATTAATAATTTCGGTTCGTGTACCAGTGCCCGCGCGATCATCAGTCGGCGTTTGAGACCGCCGGAGAGGGTGCGTGAGGGATCGTTCCGTTTATCCCACAATCCCAGTTGCGTGAGGTATTTTTCTGCCTGTTTCCTGGCCTGCTTTCTGGGGATGCCGTAATATCCGGCCTGGTTCAATACAATCTCAAGACAGGGTTCGAACTGGGAGAAGTTAATTTCCTGCGGCACGGTGCCGATGAGGGATTTGGCCTCGATAATATGTGTGTCCAGGTCGTGGTCATAAACAAAGACCTTGCCATCCGTTTTATTGACGAGTGAAGTGATAATGCCGATGGTGGTGGATTTCCCGGCGCCATTCGGCCCCAGCAGGGCAAAGAAATCACCCTGGGTGACTTCCAGGTCGATACCCTTCAGTGCGTGCATGCCGTTGGCATAAATCTTTTTAAGATTTTGTATCCGTAAAGCTTTCACGACAGGATTATAATCAATTTAATGATTAAAGGATTGGGCAGGTAATAAATAAAATGGAACTACAAGGCTTTGAGTGGCTGGTTATTGACGCGCATCTTTCAGTTTCTGTTTTTGCTCTTCATGTTTCTTTTTAAGTTCCTTGGCGAGTTCGGTGTCCCGGTTCAATACCAGGCGGAAATACTCCTTGGGGATCTTGATAAGTCGTGACACATTTTCTGTACGGGCAAAGGCACTACGCTTACCCTTGCTGTCCGGCATCAGTGCTTGTTCACCAAAATAATCACCGGTTTTGAGGTGTGCCAGGATGACTATTTTGCCTTCACTGTCCAGTGTAAATATCTCCACGGCGCCTTCCAGTACCACGAACATGGCATCCCCGGGTTGGGATTCCTTGAGGACAAAATCACCCGGACCCACCGTGACAACTTCGGTCCATTCATGAATGGTCAGCAACTCATCACGGTTGAGACTCTTGAACAGGCGGATTTTCAGGATCAAATCGCGCACCTCATCCGGTGGAAATGCCGGCATAACAGGCTTTACTGGTGTAGCCTGGGGTTTGGGCGCAGGTACGCTTGTGACGTTAATCTGAGTGACATCTTCATCATCACTCAGGCTGAAATCATCACGCTTGATGCTCAGCAGAACATATTTTTTATCTATGCGGAAAACCTTGGTGGGATAAATTGCCTTGATGGTGGCGTTACGCCGGCCGGTGCTACCTGGCATCAGGGAACGTTCACCAAAAAAATCCCCGGCCCGCAATGTCGCAATTGAAATATCCCGGTTGCTGGATTCAGCGCGTATTAACACCTCGACCGTACCTTCCAGGATGATATACATACAGTCGCCCATTTCGGATTCACGGATAATGAGTTGTCTGGCCGCGTATTCCTTAATACCGTTTTCCGGCGCATTCAAAATACCTTCCAGCAGATCATCAGCCAGTGATCTGAAAATAGGTGTATTTTTGAGCAATTCTATATGTAACTGTAATCCATCCATTTCCTGAAGGCCTTCAAAGGTTGTTGTATAGTTTGAAGTAATGTTACTGCTGACAATCCAAGCCGCTGTATACGTGTTTTTGTAACAGGTAATAAAATAATCAACTGACAGACCTAATCATAGCGCTATTTCGCCTAATGTAAAAACCGGCAGGGCGTAAATGACAGATAAATCACAACCTTGACAGGAATTGTGACCGGTTTATCACCTGAAGTAACTTATCGGTTATGTGATTCCAGCAGATAATCCAGCCACATTCTGGAGAGTTTTTCCTGTACCGTATTCTGTCGCAGTCGCGCATTGAGGTTGGGGAAATCCACACGGTCCAGTTCTTGATCCTGGTTATAGCAAGAATAAACAAAGTATTCTTCGCCGGTATGCGGATCGACATGCTTGCACAGGCATTGTGCACATACGCCTTTCATCATGCATTGCATGGGTGAATTAATTGAACCGATAGCCGTATGTCCTGGTTTCAGGTATGGCTTGAGCCGGCCATGCCGGGCCTCCTTGACTGCCGCCATCATGCGGTCCGAACCGATCACGATGGTATGGTCAACCTCTGATAATTTAATGGTGGTATCGCCCAGATCCCCTTTGGCATAGGCTTCGATGGCATCCAGAATATTGCCTACACAGGTTTTGTCCTGGGGCCGGGTGGGCGGGATGGCCTGCACCCCGGGAGCC
>Ga0326597_10004521_pt1 | contig 19582 bp, 15 predicted proteins | sample RVTome_12_FD_203789 | JGI IMG/M metagenome (GOLD analysis project Ga0326597, IMG submission 203789) | Soil microbial communities from uranium-contaminated site in the Upper Colorado River Basin, Wyoming, United States - RVT100D185 | ecosystem: Environmental > Terrestrial > Soil > Contaminated >... | reverse complement strand
GATGAAAGGACGACAAAGCCGGACCCTATAAATCAGCCCTCAACCGACTCAGACTTTGTTGTCCAGATTCCTGAGGGCTCAAACCGCAACCCGCTCCGGTTCACCCACTAATTCTTCCGTAGAGCCTGAAAATAGTCCTTTTGCCAGCCGCGTTCGATCGCTTCTTTGTCACCAGCTGCGACGCGCCGATGGAATTCGTCCCGATCCGCGCTCCAGCGCCGATAGGCTTGCGAGACTTCGGCATCGCTGTCCAGCGGCTGCTTGAGCGGCAGCAGCGAATCCAGCAAGCCGCGTGGAGAGGGAACGACCATGCAAATCGGTTCTCCCACTTCGAAACAAACGACATGATTCGGTCGAGTCAACTTCCAATTCATCGTGAACGACGCGGCGGTCCAATCGGTTTCGACAATTCCTTCCAAAGGATGAACTCCATCCTTCGGCGAGTTGGTCGGTCCCTTGACCCACAGGTTGATGTTCTCCGGCGTGCGGAATAGATACGGCATGTTGAACGTTACGGTCCCGTGCCCGAACAGACTCGATATTCGCTTCTCGTCACGCTGGTCGTCGAAACGCAACAACACGTCTTCGACACGCGGCCCGCCATTCCAGTAGACGGCGAAGCCGGTCGGGTTGCCGATCACCCATCCCGCCTGATTGGCCAACGTCAACGGCGGGCAACGATAGGCAAAGCGTTGTTGCGTGTCGTCCATCCACTGCCGATCGATCGGGGCGGGTGTCAGTGGCATGTCGGTCTGCTGATAGATTTCGAAAGCCATGATCTTGTTCTGCAAAGCCGTAGCCGAACTCGCCAAGAGTTCGTTCTCGTCGCGGCGGCGCGATGGCTTGGCTCGAACCGCACGGGGTCGGGAGTCTTTTTCGGTCGACAACACCTCGCCCGCCTGACCGGCTTCCCCGAAAAAGACTCCCGACCCCTTCCGCACCGGGAGGGCAACTGGGCACAGGGCAACTGGAGGGGCAACTGGAGGGGCAACTGGGAGGGGCAACTGGGGACACAGCATTCTGTTGGATGGGGTGAAGTGTTGAGGGGCGAGTAGAGTCGGTGGGTTTGTTACGCGGGCGGTTGTTTGGTGACGTATTGGCAGTCCAATATCGTTGGACGGCAACGTTTTCAACGCCTCAGGTGTGGCAAGCGGGAGCGGAGGAGTGCGATTTTCCAAACGGAGGGCGTGGCGCGCGGACGTGTTGAGACGAGTTAAGCACCGGTTGCGATCGCGAACAATGAGCGGGCTTCGGCACGCGTGTGGAAGCAACGGTTGGTTGGCGACTGCGTGTGGCTTCGATATGGTGCGCGAGGAGCAACTGGGAGGAGCAACTGGGAGCAACTGGGGAGCAACTGGGGACACAGCACAGGAAAGCGCCGGATTCAAACAAAAGACGTGGTGTGTCCCCGATGGAACTCCAAAGACGTGGTGTGTCCCCGATGGAACTTCCAAAGACGTGGTGTGTCCCCGATGGAACTCTTCCCGATGGAACTCTCCCTCCGATCCGGTCATAATCAAGCATCTATGATCAGCCATGACTTACTTGCCTATCGTATCGTCCTGTCAGTTTTCACGCTGTTAATGGCGGGGAACGCTGCCAACTCGTCGACAGCCGAGGACGAATACTTCGATGACGAACGTGAGCATTGGGCCTTCGTGTCGCCCAAGGACTGGCCAGTTCCTTCGTTCGACAACCAAGAGCACCAACAATCGGTTCGGACGCCAATCGATGCGTTCGTCTTGAAAAAACAACTCGAACGTGATTTGCGGCCTTCGCCCGAGGCGGACCGCACAACGTTGATCCGGCGGCTGACCTTTCAGATGACCGGCCTGCCGCCGACGCCGGAAGAAGTCGATACGTTTGTGAATGATGGTGCGCCGAATGCTTACGAGCGACTCGTCGACCGCCTGCTGGCGAGTCCGCACTATGGCGAGCATTGGGGGCAACATTGGCTGGACGTGGTGCGCTATGCCGAGACCGAAGGGTTTGAATACGACCGGCATCGGCCCGGTGCCTGGCGGTTTCGCGATTATGTGATTCAGTCGCTGAACGAGGACATGCCGTACGATCAATTCGTGCGCGAGCAGATTGCCGGTGACGAGTTGCATCCGAACGATCATGCTTCACTGGCCGCGGCGGGTTTTCATCGGCTGGGGCCGGTGCGACGAAATGCAGGCAACGCCGAAGTTGCTTTCAGCCGCAACGAGGTCCTCACCGAACGGACGGACGCGATTGGGGTCGCCTTTCTCGCGATGACCGTTGGTTGTGCTCGCTGCCACGATCACATGTTCGATCCGATTCGGCAGAAGGACTACTATCGCCTGCAGGCTTTTCTCGCGTCCAGTTTTGAACACGATGTCGAATTGGCCAGCGATGAAGAAAAGAAGGAGTGGGAAACTCACAACAAGGTCGTCGAGGCGGAAGTCAAACGAATCAAGGACCAGTTGAAGGATGCCTCCGCGGAGGACGAAGAGCGGATTCTTGTCGAGTTGAACGCGGCGCAAGCAAAGACGCCCGCGCCACTGCCGACGATCTCCAGCGTTAAGCACGATGCAATGCAGCGGACGCCAATCCACTTGCTGGAACGTGGCGATCCAGACAAACCGGGCGAACGACTAACGATGCGGCCGCTCGGCGTGTTGCTGCCGGAGGGAGCAAACGGGTGGCCCGATGATGATGCGACTCCGAGAACGCACTTGGCCGAATGGCTCACCGACGCAAACAATCCTCTGACGGCTCGCGTGATTGTCAACCGAATATGGCAGTTTCACTTTGGTGCGGGCTTGGTCGCGACTCCGAACGACTTCGGCATCAACGGTGATGTGCCGAGCCATCCCGAATTGCTTGACTATCTGGCGAACGAACTTGTTGAAGGCGGCTGGCGGCTGAAGCCCATACACCGGGCGATTCTGCTGAGCAGCACGTATCGACAGAGCAGTGAGCAGAACGCAGAGTTTCATGCGATCGATCCGGATCATCGACGGTTATGGCGATTTGGACGCCGACGTTTAGCCGCGCAAGAGATTCGCGATGCCATGCTGGCCGTGGCTGGAACGATCAACTTGAAGGCGAGCGGCCCCAGTGTCATCGCGCCGGTTGACAAGGAGTTGGTCGACTTGCTCTACAACCCAGCGCAGTGGGAGGTAACAGCGGACGAGCGTGAGTACCATCGTCGTTCGATCTACTTGATCGCGAAACGCAATCTCCGCTTGCCGTTCATGGAAGTCTTCGATCAACCGGACCTTCAAACCAGTTGTGCTCGCCGCGAATCAAGCACCCATTCGCCGCAAGCCTTGGAGATGCTGAACGGCAAGCTCTCGAATCAGCTGGCGGAAGCATTCGCCCGGCGACTTCGGCAGGAAGCCGGTTCTTCGGCCGGCGAACAAGTCGAGTTGGCTTATCGTTTGATCGCGGGGCGCGAGCCGAAAGACAAGGAGCGTGCGGTAGCGATGGCGTTTCTCGCGGAACAGCCCTTGCGAGAATTTGCCTTGGCGATGTTCAATTTGAATGCGTTCCTGTATGTGGAGTGAACCTGCCATGCTCGGTCGCCGTTCGTTTTTGAAAGACTCGTTTTGCGGAATCGGTTCGCTGGCCTTGGCATCGCTGCTGCGCGACGAGGAGCTGCGCGCCGCAAAGCGCAATCCGCTGGCGTCGAAGCCGCCGCACATTGCCGGAGCGAAAGCCAAATCGGTAATCTTCCTATTCATGGCGGGAGGGCCGAGTCATGTTGAAACGTTCGATCCAAAACCGTTGTTGAACAAGCTGGATGGCCAGCGGCGACCTGCCAGTTTTGGCGAGGCGAAGTACCAGTTTGTGGAGTCCGACGCGAAGCTGCTGGGGTGTCAGCGAAAGTTCCGGCCGTATGGCGAGAGCGGCATTCAGGTGTCTGACTTATTCAAGCAGACGGCGGAATGTATCGACGACATCGCCGTGATTCGTTCTTGTCACGGACACAAAGTCGTGCATTCAGCGGCGCAGTACGAGTTGCTCACCGGCCGAACCGTTCCCGGCTTTCCAAGTATAGGCTCGTGGACCGTCTTCGGCCTCGGTAACGAAAGCGATTCGCTGCCGGCTTACGTCGTGATGCCCGACCCGGACGGGGCGCTCGAAGCCGGCCAACCGATGTATACGAACGGCTTCTTGCCGGCAATCTATCAGCCAACGATGTTCCGTCCGGGAGCGACGCCCGTACGCAATCTCGACTTGCCCGCGGGGATCTCGCTCGTGGAACGCCGCAAGACAGTCGACTTGATCCGACAGTTGAACGAGGCGAATCTCGCCGCGCAGGACGATGAATTCTCGGCCCGAATCAGTGCGTATGAACTCGCCTTCAAGATGCAGACGCAGGCCCCAGAAGTGTTTGATCTCTCCGACGAATCGCAGCCTACGCTCGACTTGTACGGAGTCGGCCAAGAACCGACGGACGACTACGCACGGCGCTGCTTGTTGGCGCGGCGAATGGTCGAGAAAGGCGTTCGTTTTTCGGTGGTCGTTTCCGGCGGCGGGCCAGGCAACAAGCAATGGGATGCCCATAAAGACATCGAAGAGAACCATCTGCGGATGGCGGCTCAAGTCGATCAGCCGATCGCGGGTTTGCTGAAGGACTTGAAGCAACGCGGTCTGCTCGACAGCACGCTCGTCATTTGGGGAGGCGAGTTCGGACGTTCGCCGGAAGCACAAGGAGGCAAAGGCCGCGACCACCATAATCTCGGCTTCACGATGTGGATGGCGGGTGGCGGCGTGCGAGGTGGGCAAGCGGTCGGCGCGACAGACGAAATCGGCTTGAAGGCGGTCGAGTCGCCTCATCACTTTCGCGACATCCACACAACGATCTTGCACTTGCTGGGACTCGATCAAGATCAGCTCACTTACCCGCACCTGGGACGCGACGAACGTCTCACGGAGATTCAAGGAGACGTGATCAAAGGAATCGTTGGTTAGCCGATGTCGTACGTCAGCCGTTCTAGGCTGACATGTCAGGCTGGAAAGCCTGACGTACTTAAACAATTGACCAACCCTCAGCGAGTTAGAACGCATGGCTGATCAACCAAGATTGATCACCGGTACAGACGGCCAGTCTCGCTGTTGGTGGTGCGGCGACGATCCTCAGTACGTCGCGTATCACGACCGCGAGTGGGGGTTTCCGGTGGACGACGATGTCCGCCTGTTCGAGAAGATCTGCCTGGAGGGCTTTCAAGCCGGTTTGTCGTGGATCACCGTTCTGCGAAAACGCGAAGACTTTCGCAAGGCATTCGCAGGCTTCGAATTCACACAGGTGGCTCGCTTTACCGACGCGAAGGTCGAGCGGTTGGTCACCAATGCCAAGATCATCCGGCATCGAGGCAAGATCGAATCCACGATAAACAACGCGCAACAAGCGTTGAAGCTCGCCGACGAATTCGGTTCGCTGGCTGCGTTCTTTTGGCAGTACGAACCCGACCCGCAACCCGTCTTCGACGGTTGCCGATCGATGACTCCAGAGTCAAAGGCCTTGAGCAAAGAACTGAAACGCCGCGGCTGGTCGTTCGTCGGCCCGACAACTTGCTACGCCTTCATGCAAGCCATGGGCATGGTCAACGATCATCTGCCGGGTTGTCTAGCCTCCTCGGCGGTCGAGCAGATGCGCACGCGCGGGTCGAAATAGTTAGCCGCCGACCGAGGACCGACTCTAGTCTTTCCCGTTGCCGATTGACTTTCCCGAACGAATCACGGACGCGATCACAGGCCGATTTGCTTTCGCCTGGGGCGGGACGCTACAATCGGGCGTTCGACGAATGATGGCGGCTCGCCGGGTCTTGGTGATGCTGGTCGGCCAGTGCAGGGGAATTCACGATGATGGTATCGCGGAAGCGAGGCTTTACGCTCGTCGAGTTGTTGGTGGTGATCTCCATCATCGGGATTCTGGTGGCGTTGTTGTTACCGGCGGTGCAGGCCGCGCGGGAAGCCGCGCGCCGGATGCAGTGCGGCAACAATCTGCACCAAATGGCAATTGCGACCCAGAACTATCACGATACCTTCCGCGTGTTTCCTTCCGGTTTCATTTTGCCGAACCAGGTGCTGTGGAGCGGGCTGCTGCTGCCGCAACTGGAACAGAACACGATCTACGACAGCTTGGACTTCAGCGCGACGTGGTCGAGCGGAGCCAACGCCGCCGCCTGTTCCACGTTGCTTTCTGTGTTTCGCTGTCCGTCCGCGCCAGTCGCGGAGCACACCAGCGTTCAAGGGATCGCGGATCGCGTTCCATGCACTTACCTCGCGTCTGCGACGGGGCTCATGCTGAACGAGTCCGGACCTCCGCCCATTGCGGGTGGCTTGGATTTGGATGGGATGTTTTTCTTGAACAGTCGCGTGAAATTGCGAGACGTCCTAGATGGTACCTCGTCAACGGTCGCGATCGGCGAGTCGTTGTTTGACACAGACGTGCGCGGTATCGATCATGGAGGGACGATTCATATCGTGGACCATTGGTACATTGGGTCGCCGCTTATTAATCCGTCGGACGTATCGGAGTCGATTGGTTCGACGGCGGTTCCCGTGAATCGAATCTTTGATCAGAGTGCCTTCATCGACGAGAGAGAGCTGTGCTTCAGTAGCCGGCACCCCGGGGGCGCGCAAGTCTCGTTCGCGGACGGGCATGTCTCGATGATTCCCGCGACGATCGACGCAGCGGTGTGGAGCGCGCTGGGCACGCGGGCTCGAGGCGAGGCGGCGCAGGCACCGTGATGTACCGTGATGTAACGTATCTGAAACGCGGCACACCCTAAACAGATGCCAGAACTGCGCAGACTTGTTCCGGCCTACACTGATTCCGGCATTCGACGGGCTTGGAACCCCGTCGTACGTGAAACCTACGAAGTGGCTGGCCCTGCGTTTCTCACTTCCTCGCGAACGCCGTCGGCATACGCCGTGAAATTCTTTGTGAAGAGTTGAGCCAGTTTGTTCGCCGTCGTCTCGAACGCTGACTGGTCCGACCAGGTGTTCTTCGGGATCAGCAACTCGCTGGGCACGCCCGCGCACTGCGTGATCGTAGCGACTCGGAAGACGGGGTCCTGCTGCGTCGGAGCGTCCGCGAGTTCTCCGGAGTGAATCGCGTCGATGATGGCTCGCGTGTAACTTAGTTTGATTCGCGAACCGACTCCGTGCGCTCCACCACTCCACCCCGTATTGATCAGCCACACACGCGTCTTGTGCTGGCGAAGATTCTCCGAAAGCAACTGGGCGTACTTGCTCGGGTGCCAGACCAGGAAGGGACCTCCGAAGCAGGGCGAGAACGTGGCCTGCGGTTCGGTCACTCCGACTTCGGTACCGGCCACCTTGGCCGTGTAGCCGCTGATGAAGTGATATTCGGCTTGTTCCGGCGTGAGTCGGCTGACTGGCGGCAGAACACCGAATGCATCACAAGTCAAGAAAATCACATCGGTCGGATGATCGGAGACGCAAGGGATCTTGGCGTTTTCGATGTACTCGATCGGATACGAGCCACGCGTGTTTTCGGTGATGGTTGTGTTGGCGAAGTCGACGTGGTGATTGGCTGCGTCATAGACGACGTTCTCGAGTACCGCACCAAATCGAAGCGCGTCGAAGATTTGCGGTTCGGCTTCGCGTGTCAGGAAGATGGCCTTGGCATAGCAACCCCCTTCGATATTGAAGATCCCCGAGTCGGTCCAACAGTGCTCGTCGTCGCCGATCAACAGACGCCGCGGGTCGGCGGACAAGGTCGTTTTGCCGGTCCCCGACAAACCGAACAGGACCGATGATCGACCGCTGTCGCGATCCGCGGTGGCCGAGCAATGCATCGACAGGATGCCTCGTTTCGGCATCAGGTAGTTCATCAGCGTGAAGACGGCCTTCTTCATCTCGCCGGCGTACTCGGTGCCCAGAATCACGACTTCTTGGTTTTCAAGATCCAGGTCGACGCTCGTCTTGGACGTCATTCCGGCCGTATGCCGGTTGGCAGGGAAAGCGCCGGCATTGTAAATGACGCAATCCGGCGTGCCGAAGTCGGCGAGTTGCTCGCGTGTCGGGCGGATCAGCATGTTATGCATGAACAAGGCGTGATACGGTCGTGCGCAGATGACTCGCACCTTGATCTGATACTTGGGATCCCATCCCGCATAGCCGTCGATGCAATAGAGCCGTTTACGAGTGTTGAGATAGTCGACTGCTCGTTCGCGGTTGATGGCAAACGTCGACGCGTCGATGTCCATGTTGATCGAGCCCCACCAGACGTCGGCTTGCGAGTCGGGATGCCGAACGACTCGTTTGTCTTTGGGGGACCGTCCGGTCTTGTCGCCGGAGTACGCGATTAAGGCGCCGGTGTTGGAGATGCTTGTACCTGGATCCCGCCGAATGGCTTCTTCGTACAGCTGCGACGGCGCGGGATTACGAGCGAGATTGGTGACTGAGATGCCTTGTTCTTCGAGTTGGAACGGGTCCACGCCGGATTCCTTTCGAGTGGTTCGATAGCGGATGAGTAAAGTACCGTGTCTTCTGCCGGCCATGCCTAGGCAAGTAGTGTGCCATTTGGGCGGCTTCCCGTCTATGAGGCTGGACTTTCGTGAGTACTTCGTTTAACCGCGAGCCGGAGTCGTGCGCTATCCCTGTCCAGAGCGCACGCCTCCGGCTTGCGGTTAAACGACTGATTGGCACACGCGCGCAAAAAAAGCGGGCGACCGCGATTCATTCGCTGTTGCCCGCGCCTTGGGAGGGTAGACTCGATGTAACTTCTTCGTGAACTAAGCCGTCTTGCTAGTCGGCATCTTGAACATCTTCGCGCGACCTTCAACGATGTCCGCGTTCACCTCAAACTTTGAGCCTCGCTCTTGATCGGGCAGGTCAAACATGATGTCGAGCATTACGTCCTCGATGATGCTGCGCAACCCGCGAGCACCGGTTCCGCGAGTCTGGGCTCGCTTGGCGATCGCGATCAGCGCTTCCGCAGTGAAGTGCAATTCGCAGTTTTCCATCTCGAACAGGCTTTGATACTGTCGAATCAGAGCGTTCTTCGGCTCTTGCAGAACGCGGACGAGCGCCTCTTGGTCCAACGGAGCAAGCGCGGTCGTCACCGGCAGACGCCCGACAAGTTCGGGAATCAAACCGAATTCCAACACGTCGTCCGTCGTGACCTGCGGAAGCACGTCGGCGGTGGACAACTCTTTGTGCGCACTACCGCCTTGACCGAAGCCGAGCTTTCGCTTGCCGAGCCGTTTGCGGATGATGTCCTCGATACCAACGAACGTCCCCCCACAGATGAACAGGATATTCGTGGTGTCGATTTGAATGTACTGCTGCTCGGGATGCTTACGCCCGCCTTGCGGAGGAACGTTGGCGATGGTGCCTTCCAGCATCTTGAGCAACGCCTGTTGAACGCCTTCCCCGGAGACATCACGAGTGATCGACACGTTTTGGCTTGTCTTGCCAATCTTGTCGAGTTCGTCGATGTAGAGGATGCCGCGTTGGGCCGATTCGACGTCGAAGTCAGCCGCATGCAACAACTTGAGCAACAGATTCTCGACGTCTTCGCCGACGTAGCCGGCTTCGGTCAAGGTGGTTGCATCGCCGATCGCAAACGGAACGTTTAACGTTCGAGCCAGCGTTCGAGCCAACAACGTCTTTCCGGAACCAGTCGGCCCGATCAACATGATGTTGGACTTTTCGATCTCGACGTCCGAGCCTTCCCAACCGAGCGACAATCGCTTGTAGTGGTTGTGGACGGCAACGGCCAAGACCCGCTTCGCGGGACTTTGGCCGATCACATACTCGTCAAGATGTGCCACGATATCACGAGGCGTCGGAATCTCGCGGAAGAGTTGTTTGCTCGAGCCGCGCCGCCGCTGCTCTTGCTCCAAGATCGATTGGCAGAGGTCGATGCACTCGCCACAGATATAAACGTCCCCCGGTCCTTCCACCAACGGCCCGACGTCTCGGTAGCTCTTACGACAGAAAGAACAGAAGGCGTTCTTCTTCGTGGTGCTTCCGCGGCGACCGGTTGTGGTTGTTGTTGTATCTTTGCCACCCGACATAGACTCGACACTCCTTTCGGATTCCCGATCTCGTTGCCAATCACTCGGACTTGAAATCGAAAAACGGACTCCTAGTTGTTAAGCTCGCTGGTGCTGGACCTGGTCCGAGGACCAATTCCAACTAAACGGGGAATCCTTTCCACGGTCGTCGAGCAGTCACGCACGTTGCCTTTCTTCAGTCGTCGCGATAGCCTTGCGGCTAGCGGACGTATTGATCGCTCCGGTTAGGCGGACCACCATTGCGATTGTCCGAAAGATACTCGCAAATCCTCCTAACCGTTGCTCTCCGAATCCTCTAACTCCTGTCGGAGCTTGGCCCCTAACGCCGTCTTTATAGTTCGGTATTCCACGTCGTTGATGTCACCCTGGTGATGCATTTCCTGGAAATTCGTGAGCAGTTCATTGGCCGTCAGACGGTCGTCATCGGCGTTATCGCGAAACCTTCCCACGACGTACCACCCTACTGTCACTAAGATCAGCAGCACCGTTGTCCAGATCACAAGCTGGGCAGGTGTAGTTAGAAGAAAATCCTTCATCGACGCGAGAACCGACCGATCAGCCGACTGATGCGCAAGGGTTTGCTGACGTGAGAACATCGAATATTATGCACATCCCACCCGTCGAGTCCAGGGTTTTTACTGTGTTGTGTCTAAAGTTGGTTACAGCCGGGACTTAGCGATTCGCATTAACGGGGACATGTTGTCGATATCATCGCGGATTATTTGAAAGGCGAATGACAAAGCTGCCATGGGAAAGACCGAACAACTCCGACGCGTCAAAGAGAGTGGAATCGTGGCGGTAATCCGGGCTCGCAGTGGCGAATTGCTGGTCGATGTCGCGGAAGCGCTGCTGGCGGGCGGCGTCACTGTAATGGAAGTCACGTTCACGGTGCCCGGCGCGTTGCGGGTGCTCGAACGCGTTGCGGACAAGGTCGGTGACCGAGCATTGCTGGGTGCCGGAACGATCCTCGACACGGAAACGGGGCGAGCTGCGATGCTGGCTGGAGCCGAGTTTATCGTCTCTCCATCGACAAGCGTTGACTTGATTCGACTTTGTCGCCGCTACGACAAAGCCATTATGCCAGGGGCTCTGACACCGACCGAGGTCGTAACGGCCTGGGAAGCCGGTGCCGACGTCATTAAAATCTTCCCCGCTGATTCCATGGGAGGTGCTGCCTACCTGAAAGCCCTACACGGCCCACTGCCGCAGGTAAATCTTATGCCGACTGGTGGCGTGGACTTGAAAACGGCTGCCGGCTTTCTGAAAGCCGGTGCGTTTGCGCTCGGGATCGGTGGCTCGCTAGTCGAAGCCAAGGCCGTCGAAGCCGGAGACATGGGGAGAATCGAGTCATTGGCTCGACAGTACGTGGACATTGTGCGCGCGACTCGTGAGAATGACGGGTAATGAAATTCGTCACTCGCCACTAGCCACTCACTTCTCATGCCCCTCTCCTTCACTTGCCCTCATTGTGGACTCGATACACTCGTCGATGACGAGTACATCGGTCAGCGCGGGCCGTGCGCTTCGTGCGGCAAGGAAGTTACGGTCCCGCGTCAATCGGCTCGTGACGGAAGCGTATCGGGCGCGATCGTGGTCAGGCATCGACCGATATCGGCGGGAATGATCGTGCTCTTGGTTTTCGGCGGCCTCGCATCGGTCGCATTAGTTGCGACGATCGCCTTCGTCGCATTGTTCCCAGCGATCGGCGCGGCTCGGACGCTGGTTTATAAGCGGAGTTGTGAATCGAACCTCGTTCGAATTGGCATGGCACTGCGAGCCTATGAAGCCGATCATGGCACTCTTCCACCAGCCTATATTCCCGATCCGAGTGGCAAGCCGATGCACAGCTGGCGGGTGCTGATCCTGCCGTACCTGGACGAACAAGGGTTGTATTCGCGTTACGATTTTAACGAGCCCTGGGATGGTCCGAATAACACGCAGCTCACCAGCCACATGCCCGATGTTTATGGTTGCCCCGCCGATCCAGACGCGCACACACTTGGCGAGACAAGTTATATGGTGATCACTGGCTCGGAAACGTTTTTTCCGGACGACAATGCGACCAGTATCAACCGCGCCCAGGACGACCTCACAACCTCGATCCTGGTGGTCGAAACACAGGTGACCGGAGTCACTTGGCTCAATCCCCGAGATTTGAAAGCCGATCGGATGCAGTATGTCGTCAACGGCGGCTTTGGCCAGGAGATGGGGAGCCATCACCTCGAAGGTGCGCACGTCTTGCTCGCCGACGGGACCGTCCTCTTCCTCGACGACGCTACTCCCGCCGACTAAGTCGAAGGCATGGCCACGATGAGCGGCAACGAACCGATCCCCTGGGACATTCTGCAGCAGTGACGCTCTTGTACGATGGCCTTCCAAGGCCGTCGACTGCTTCACGACGGCCTTGGAAGGCCATCGTACAGGTTTTGTGTGAAAGTCCGTGAGCCGTATAGATTCACGCCGGCATCTCATTCAGCTGCCGCTGCTTGCGTTTTGGCGGGCGCGATGCGAATGACTCGTTGAGCGATCAGTGTTCGCCCATGCATGTCGGTTTCGCGAATCTCGATCAAGTGCGTTCCTATGCACGTGGCGCTGGGAAGCGTCGCCTTCCACAAATGCGTCGAGCCTTTTGGCTTGGACATTGTGCGCCAATTGGCCGGCTCGCCAATCGCTTTGGCTTCGGCATCGTAAACCTGTTGCAACAGCGGATCGATCTCGCGGGTAAGTTGCATCGCGTTCCATGCACCATCTTTACCGACTCGCATCTCGACTTTGGATCGCTCCGAGCCGTTAAAGATATTGGCGTAGACGAGGGTTTCGCTCAGCTTGTCCACCGCCGCGACTTCGAGAGCGTGGATCTGCATCTGGTAATCGGCGGAGCGGCCAGCGGCTTTGAAGTCGAGCTTGTAGCTTGTGCCGTCGAACGAAATGATCGAATAGCCATTTGGCGCACCATCGGCCATCGCCGTGTGGGGGATACCACGTTCGTCCGGAGCGCCGGACCACCAACTGCCGCTGACGGTCACATTAATGATGTGGTGATGAGGCTCTGGTCCGAGCCAGCCGTCGGCCTTCTTAATGAAGCGATGCTCATGATGGTGCGTGTGGCCCGAGACGGAAATGCAGAACGGACGCTTCTCGATCAAGCGATACAACTCCGTGCGATCGTGGACGTCGACAAGCGGAACGTGCATCAAGAGCACGACGAGTTGATCCTCGGGGATCATCGCCAGGTCGTTGCGGACAAAGGTCATCTGTTCGTCCCCCAGCCCGCCGCGATATTGGCCCTTTCCGCCTGGAGTCGGATGGTACCATTGGATGTCGTCCAGCACCACGAAGTGGACCTGACCGTAATCAAACGAGTAGTACGCCGGCCCGTAGATGCTTTCGAACGTCTCGTCGCTCTGCTGATCCCCTTGGGCGTCGAGATTGATATCGTGATTTCCGATCACGTTGTACCAAGGAATTCCGATCAGCGCCACGGTCTTGTTGAGTGGCACGAAGACATCGAGATCATCGAAGACGATGTCACCAAGGGTTACTCCGAACGACGCCTCCGACCCAATCAGCTCTTCGACAACATCGTGCGCAATATAGTCGACTTCCCGTTGGTCTCGCGGTTGAGGATCACCGAACAGAATTGCACGAAACTCTCCCGGTTCCTTTTGTTCGTAGAGCGGGAAGTCGACAGACGCAGGCAACTCGCCCGTCGGAGCAACTCCCTTGAACTTTAGCTCGGGCGAGCCTTCCGGTTTGTGGATGTAATAGAACCGCGGAAGCTTGTCTTCCGACAGTGGCGTGCGATAGCCTTTCGGCTTGATGACAAACAGGATGTCATCGTTATCGACCGTCAACTCGTACTTGCCTTCTGCACTCGTTCGCACGACGTCTCGGCCGTTCGAGACTCGCACATCCGACAGCGGCCAATCGCCAGCATCGAACTTCTGGTTCGCGTTGGTATCGAGATAGACAGCGCCGGAGGCCACGCTCGTCTTCACTGATTCTTGGGCGGAACTGATATCAGAAACGGTCAGCGACGCACAAAATAGACCAACAACTAGAACCGTGGCAGGCGGCCGATTCATCGGGAACTCCAAAAAGTCAGGATAGGCAAGATGCAAGACAGCACTTCATTGTCAGCAGACGCAGCCACGTTGTAAAGCGACTTCACGTTCTCCGGCGTTAGCTCGCCTTCGCTGGGAACATCACGGCCAGCGTGTTTGATTGGTTCAATCTGCGGCGTGGGCAAATGAGTAGCATCAAACAAACGCCCTGGAATCACGGCCCATTTGAGTTGCGGTCCTCCCACCATCTGCTATCCTCGTTAGTCGGAAGACTCTTCAGGAACAACGCACTCTCCGCACATCTCGTCTCCAATATCTGGGAATTTTTCGGCGGCTTGAATTGTGTCATTGGTCGTAGGCGGTGGTGGGGATGCCGAGGAGTTGGAGGATGCGGCGATGGAGGGGCGTTAGTTCCGTCGTGATCGTCGTGGACGAAGACGGGGGCGAGGTCGTGAGCGTGTGACTCGACAACGGTGCGAAGTAATCCAACACGCGACGTGTCGTCGGGCGGCTGCAAGGGCGACCTTGGTGCGTCCGTCTTCAGGCGGCAGATGCTGTTGCAAGAAGGCGTTCAACCGCATGCGTTGAAGCAACCGCTGGAGGATGGGGAGCGCTCCGATCGAGTGCGTGACGAGTGTTGTGCCGTCGTGCGTGTGAGCGGTTCTTCCGGTGGCGGAGTGGCGGGGTTGCGTTGTTGATGGGGTGGTTGATTGCTTCGTGGCCTGGTGGTTTCGGGCGGACGGTTTGGCTTTCCGTTTCGACATGAGCGTGCATCCTTGGCGAGGTGGTGGTGAAGACATCGAGACGCCACCACGATAGGCAACACCAAGTGTCGCGTCGCGTCTGCGGCGCGGGCCGCCAAAAAGTTACGTCGCGGAGCATTGACGTAAGTCGAGTCGAACTCAACTTACGTCGATGTGATTTTTCGCAAGTCGAAATGTGCGTAATTTCCAGCGTGCTGGACACCTTGTCGCGCGCCTACAATCCGGCAAGTTCGCCACGATCCATGTCCCAATACGAAGGAGGTCCGCCCGCGCTTACGCGTATGATCGTCACCATTGGGAAGCCAGAAATCAGAAGTTATTCAGGACGAGATGTGCGGAAAGTGCGATGATTCGGAGCGTCGTCCTTCTTTTGTACCCCCTCTTTGTGTCAGCCTCAATGACAGAAAGATGGGGACAGAAAGAATCAACAAGGTTTGGTTGCGGCTATGCCGCGCCAAGAGTGAATGAGTAGGTGGATTCCAACGGCGAGCCTGACACAGAGCCGCGCAAGATCAGCCACTGAGCGCGAAGGTAGCGTTCCGCGATGTCGTCGTCGATTTGCGAGGAAAGCAACACGACGACCAGGCGACACATCGGGCGCTAACCGCACCATGCGGCGTACGGTAGAATGAGCCGTGTGAAACCTTCTCCTGACGATGCTCAACCGCTTCCAGCGGACGGTCAATTCGCCACCACGCAGTGGAGTTTGGTGCTGCGCGCTGGCAAGCGAGACGACGGCCAGGCCGAAGTTGCACTCGCCGAACTGTGCCAGCGATACTGGTTCCCGCTGTACGCCTACGTTCGGCGGCGATCGAAGGACGCTCACGATGCACAGGATCTCACGCAAGAGTTCTTTGCACGTCTGTTGGAGAAGCAGACGCTCGCCGAGGCGACTCCCGAACGCGGTCGGTTTCGCGGCTTCTTGCTCACGTCGCTAAAGAACTTTTTGGCGAACGAGTGGGACCGGGGCCACGCGCTAAAACGCGGCGGCGGGCGAACGCCATTGTCCTTCGATTGGCAAGCGGGCGAATCGCGGATGAGCTTCGATGTGGCGCATCAACTGACCGCTGAACTTCTCTACGAACGACAGTGGGCGCTCACGCTGCTGGAACATGTCATCGCGCGTTTGCAGGACGAATTTGTGGCGGCTGGAAAGTCGCAGCAATTCGAGCTGCTCAAGGGTGTGCTAACGGGCGATCGAGCTGGTGTGTCGTATGCCGCGATTGCGTCGCAGCTTGAACTGTCGGAAGCCGCCGCGCGGAAGGCGGCTCAGCGGCTGCGGGACCGGTATCGCGAGTTGCTCCGCGAGGAGATCGCTCACACCGTGGCCAATCCGGCGGACGTACAGGACGAAATCCGCCGTCTGTTCGAAATTCTGGCGAATTGAAGTCACAACTTGGCAGGTTTGCTTTAGAGATAAGTAGAATCCCAAACCACAAGGACATCTGCCATGAACGAACAAGCCCGTTGTCCCCAGTGTGATGCCGAAATTCCGCCTGGTGCGCCGGCAGGTCTCTGTCCCAAGTGCTTGTTCCAAGCCGGACTGGACAGCCAGCAACCCGTGGCACCCCAATTTCCGCCGACGCAGCCTTCGCCGCCGCCGTCCAGGTTCGAGCCGCCTGCGCCTGAAGAGTTGGCCGCGAGATTTCCGCAGCTCGAGATTCTCGCGCTGTTGGGCAGGGGCGGGATGGGTGCGGTCTACAAGGCCAAGCAACGCGGTTTGGACCGGCTGGTGGCACTGAAGATTCTGCCTCCCGAAGTGAGTGCTGACCCCGCGTTCGCCGAGCGGTTCACGCGCGAGGCCCGCGCCTTGGCCAAGCTGACGCACTCGAACATCGTCACCGTGTACGACTTTGGCCAGGCGGCCAGCGCTCGGCGCGGGTCTCCTGACCCCGCCGTTCCCGCGACCGAAGGTCTCCCGTCTTCTCGCGAACCGCAGGAGACCTTCGGTCAGCCAGGTGGCTCGGTCGGAGACCGGCCACAGCGCGAAGCCAGCGCTCGGCGCGGGTCTCCTGACCCCGCCGATCCCGGTGGCTCGGTCGGAGACCGGCCACAGCGCGGGGCGAACGGGTTGTTCTACTTCCTGATGGAATACGTCGACGGCGTCAACCTGCGGCAAGCGATCCAAGCCGGCGAAATGACGCCGCAGGACGCATTGGCGATCGTGCCGCAGATTTGTGCGGCGTTGCAGTTCGCTCACGACGAAGGGATCGTGCATCGGGACATCAAGCCGGAAAACATCCTCATCGACAAACGCGGCCGAGTGAAAATCGCCGACTTCGGCCTCGCGAAACTGTTGGGGCAAGACGCCAGCGATCATTCGCTGACCGCGACGCATCAGGTGATGGGGACGCTGCGGTACATGGCTCCCGAACAGATGCAGGGTTCGCGCGAAGTCGATCACCGCGCCGATATCTATTCGTTGGGAGTCATCTTCTACGAACTGCTCACCGGCGAATTGCCGATGGGCAGGTTCGCTCCGCCGTCGAAGAAGGTCCAACTCGATGTGCGGCTGGACGAGATCGTGCTGCGGGCGCTGGAGCAAGAACCGGAACAGCGCTACCAGCACGCCAGCGAGGTGAAGACGGATGTGGAGGCGATCTCGCGATCGCGGCAGCCGGAGAGTCTGGCACGCCCTGAGCCTGCGAAGGACGCGGCGACGGGATCCCAACTCGTTCAAGCCCCCGCCGACTGTCTGCTCATGGCGGCCGGCATCGCCTTCGTGACCGCGTGGGGAGTGGCTATCTTGATGGCGAGTCGCGAGAACGACATCACGACGCCGCTTGTAGGTGGGAATCTGACCATCGCATTGATCGTTCTCACGTACTATTACCTGTTGATCGGCGTCGGTGGTCTGCTGCTGCGGCGACTGCGAGCACGCCTCTTTGTGCTGCTGGCCGCCGTGATTGCTGGCTTATTCCTGCCGGCAGTCGTCGCATTGATTGTGATGATGGAATTGCCCCGTATGCCCGAGTGGCGCGTCGCCATTCCCTTGTGGCTCGGAATGCCGGCCGCGCTCTGGGTGGCCGTCACGCTTCTTCGAGACGATGTACGCCGGGCATTCGCTACGGCCGCCGAACAGCGAGCCGAGAAAACTGGGACAACTCCAGTTTCGTGGCACCACACTTCTGCCGAAATACAGATGCAGATTCGCGGGCCTGCTGTCCTGCTACACGACGACATCAAGGCTGCATTCCATGCCCAAACAAAATCGCAATCTCGACCCCAGACACCCGACCGAGTTGCCGATGCCGTCCCGCCGCTGGTTCCCAAACGTCAGAAATTGGTTCCCGTGCTGGCCACGTTCAATCTCGTGGGAGCGATTCTGCTGATGCTCGTATGCGCGATGGAAGAGCCGGCGGGGTTCGCCAGGCCCGTGCCACGACTCTGGAAAGTGTGGGAGACGGTCGATGCGGTGTTGGGATTTAGCATGGCGGCCGGGATGTTTGCGGCGAGCATCGGGCTGTTCCTGTGGAAGCCGTGGGCGAGGAAGCTGACGCTGGGAGTTTGTGTCTTCGGCTTGGCGTCGTTTGTGTTCGACGCTCCGTATCTGGCCCGCTTCGCACTCCCGGACGCCTACGCAGAAATCCAACAGACGGTGATCGCCGAAGGAGTCGAGCCCGATCTGCAAGACGTCGTGACGCTGAGTACGTTCGTCTTGATCTTCGGTGGCCTGTTCGTCTTCGGCCTGACGTGTCTGATCGGGCAGCTCGTGTACTTCACTCGGCCGCGAGTCGTCGCCGCGTTTGAATCGCAGGGCGAGACGTACGGCAAATTCGTCGAGTGGTTGTTCACGGGTGCTGGAGCCGTGGTCGGCGTGCTGAGCGTGTTCGGGCCGCTGGCTCTGCTGCTCGGACTTTCCGCGTTGTTCAATCAGGAGGGCGGCGAGCATTCGATTGACTCATCGGGCAATCGCGCTGATTCGAAAACCGGCGAAAGCTGGTGGGGCAACAAAGGCGAAGAGCACGTCATGTTCTGGGGCCCGAACAGTCCCACGGTCAGCGATCGACTTGCGGATCACCTCGGCCTCGATCCGTCGCAGCGCGAGGCGATGAACCAGGCGTTTCAGAGGCTCGTCCGCGAATTCAAAGCACTCGAAGAGCAGAACACTCGACACGAGACCGACGAGAATGGTCACCAGATCACGACGATCGCCCCGCTTCAGAAGCAACTCCCACAATTGCAGGAGCGATTCTGGTCCGAGTTGGACTCCGCGCTGGACGGCCGGCAACTGACGCTCGGCCGCAAAACTTTGTTTCTGAGCGCGGGCATGTTCAATTCAGGCGAGTTGGATTACCGGATCGAGATTTGGCGTGTGGGTCAAATCAATCCTTGGTACCACTGGAAGGAGAGTTCCCGCGGTACCAGCTACGGCGGCCCCTCATCGGATGGTGAGCCGTCGTCCGGCCCACACCTTCCCGAGAAGTTTCGCCGCTTCTGGAAGGAGCCAGCGACGAACAAGGCTGATGCGGCGACGAGCTTTGTGACTAGCCCGGTCGTCACGGTGATTGCGTAAACTATCGGTGATGCCGCAAACGCCCAAGTCCACAACCAATTGCTGAGAGGAGCCCAGATGGCACTGCCAGAGCCTTCAAACAAAGAATCGTCCAGCGGATACGCCGTGCCCTTGGGATGGGTCGCGTTCATCGCTGGCCTTCTTGGAATCGCCGGTAGCATACTGATCCGATTCGGCGTCCTGCCGAAAACGGATTACCCAGTTGGTGTCCTC
>Ga0326597_10004519_pt1 | contig 19584 bp, 18 predicted proteins | sample RVTome_12_FD_203789 | JGI IMG/M metagenome (GOLD analysis project Ga0326597, IMG submission 203789) | Soil microbial communities from uranium-contaminated site in the Upper Colorado River Basin, Wyoming, United States - RVT100D185 | ecosystem: Environmental > Terrestrial > Soil > Contaminated >... | reverse complement strand
GCCAAGATCGCCAGGGAAATCGAAGATCGAAAGGCTAACGTCCGCGATGACGCGCGCGTGGAAGCACGCAGCGCTTCCCCGCGTCGCTGTCGATCGCGCGGTTAGACGGAAGCCAGTACTGCCTTGCGTACCGGTTGGGGAAGCTCGATCGGCGCGAAGTAAGCTGCCGGATACAAATAGTCACCTCCGGACTCATCGATCACGCGGAGCTGCCGATGCCTCGCGGCATCGGGATCAGGAAGCACCTGATAGATCTTTCGGGGCTCGAGGGAAACTTCGTAGCCCTTGTTTTTCAGGCACACAACAAACTTCTTCGGTGACGTCTTCATAGAGAATCAATCGATGTAGCGCTTGATCTTGAACTCTTTGCGTCCAATGCCGTGAGCTTCGTACCAGTGTAACTCCGCCAGGCGGGTAGCGCCATCAGGGAGGCGCACACGGGCGATACCTTTTCGCTTTCTCCAGCGCCCGCGTCCGTAAATCTTGCGCAATCGTGCAATTTCCCGAATTGAAGAGCCGGCGGCAAAGGTTTTGACATGGGAAATGTCTCCGACAATCTCAAAGTCCATCAGGGCATGCTTTCAATGCACCGGGATGTCGGCAGGCTGCCGTCTAACGTATAGTGAACTTCCTAATTGTCGGTTAATTAGACACCCACGCCCGTGGCGTTGTCATCCTTCTCCCAAGATCAACCGTTTGTGACGTTGTAGTCACGGTCAGAAGCCAGAATAGGCTGCGTGGCTCGCAGAAATCTCGAAATAGGCTGCGTGTGCGGGAAGCGATGACTGACGAGTCAATGAAATCTGTCTTACCGGTCGTTCCGGCTGGCCGCCCGCGGCTGCTCGACCAGGTGCGGGAGACGATACGCAAGAAATACTGCAGTCGCCGAACCGAGGAGGCCTACGTGCATTGGATCAAGCGCTTCGTCTACTTCACGGGGAAACGCCATCCCGCCACGCCGGGTGAAGCAGAGGTGGCCGCCTTCCTGAGCCTTCAGCTTCCAGCTATGTTTTTGCCATGGTGGATCTGTTGAGCGACCGCGGATCGCGCGGGCGCCAGCGGCCGGAGTCCACGATCGAGAGAAATTCGTCGGTGAGGCGGTTGAACAGGTCCGGCTCCTCGACGTTCACCGCGTGGCCGGTGCCGGGCACCACCGTGAGCCGCGCCGCCGGGCACACGCGCTTGATGAAGAGCCCCGGCTCGAGGCAATTGTTGTCTTCGTCCCCCGAGATGATGTGCGTTGGTACCTTCATCCCGGCGAGGCCGCGTTTCAAGCTGCAGATCGTCGGGCGCCGCGCCTGCACGCCGCGCAGCGTGTTGGCGGAGCCGAGCGCGGAGTGGGCGGCGAACTCGTCGCAAAATTCCCGGAACGCACGCGGGTCCTTGTTCTGGAGCTGCACGCGCGCCGGGCCGATCTGGTATACCTTGATCGCCTCGGGCGTGCCGAGTTCCTCGAACCGGCGCGCCATCACCTCGGTATCGCGCAGAAATTGCGCGCGCTTGTCGGGGTCCGACCCGTAGCCCGCGCCGATCACGGTGAGCGAGCGCGCCATGTGCGCGTAACGCAAGCCGAAGTGCAGCGTGGCGTAACCGCCCATGGAGCAACCGACGATGTGCGCTTTTGCGATGCCCAAGTGTCGCATGACGTTGGCGATGTCGTCGGTCGCAATGGCCTGCGAGTACTGAGAGGGCGAAACCGGCGCATCCGATGGCGGGTAGCCGCGCGCGTTGAAGGCGATGCAGTGGTAGCGGCGGCTGAAGTAACGCAGCTGCGGCTCCCAGCTCCTCAAGTCGTGCGCGAATTCGTGCACGAACACTATGGGGAAACCTTTTCCGGCTTCTTCATAGTAGAGCTGGATGCCTTTCGAATTGGCAAAGGGCACTTTCATCTCCTGATTTATCACCTAGCGCAGCCGCTATGTCCCAACCACCCCGGCGTTCCACGCCACCCCTCCTTAGCCAAGGAGGGGAATCAAAATTATTCTCTCCCCTCCTTATCGAGGAGGGGTCGCACAGCGACGCGGCGGGGGTGGTGGAAGTCTCGCCCCTTCACGTCATGCTTTTCTCGCCATAGTCGACTTATTCAAAGACCTCGGATCGCGCGGGCGCCAGCGGCCGGAGTCCACGAGGTTCAGGAAATCCTCGGTGATGCGGTTGAAAAAGTCCGGCTCCTCGACGTTGACGACGTGGCCGGTCGCGCGCACGACGGTGAGGCGCGCCGCCGGGCACACGCGCTTGATGAAGAGTGACGGTTCGAGGCACGCGTCGTCCTCGTCGCCGACCACCACGTGGGTCGGCACCTTCAGCCGCGCGAGCCCGCGCCCCAGGTCGTAAATCGTCGGACGCCGCGGCTGCAGGCCGCGCAAGGTGCACGCGTGCCCAAGCGCGGAGTGCTCCGCGAAGCGGGCCCAGAACTCGCGGTAGCCGCGCGGGTCCTTGGCCGCAAGCTGCATGCGCGCAGGGCCGGCCTGGTACGCCTTCACCGCGGCCGCCATTCCCTTCTCCTCGAACAGGCGCGCCATCTTGCTGTTGTTGAGCAGGAACTGCCTGCGGCGGTGCGGGTCGGAACCGGAGCCCGCCCCCACCGCCGTGAGCGAAAGCGCGCGACGGGGGTAGAGCAGCCCGAAATTGAGCGTCGCGTACGCGCCCATCGAGCAGCCGATGAAGTGCCCCCTGGCAATGCCCGCATGCCGCATCACGCTGGCAATGTCCTCGACCGCGAGCTTCTGCGAATACTTCGAGGGCGTCGCCGGGACATCCGAGGGCAGGTAGCCGCGCGCGTTGAAGGCGACGCAGCGATAGCGGCGGCTGAAGTGACGCATCTGCGCCTCCCAGCTGCGCAAATCGCCCGAGAACTCATGCACGAAGACGATGGGCACGCCCTTGCCGGCCTGCTCGTAATAGAGCTTCACGCCATCGGAATCGGCGAAGGGCATGCGATGTCTCCTCTCAGGGGTTGTTCGTTATTCATTCGACCTTGAGCCCGGCTTCCTTCACGATCTTCGCCCACTTCCTGATCTCGGCCTTGACGAAGGCGGCGAATGTTTCCGGCGGCTCGCCTCCTGGCTCTGCGCTCATCGCCGCGAGGCGCTGCCTGACGTCGGGGGCGGCAAGCGCCTTTACCGTCTCGGCGTGCAGCCGGTTGACGATGGCGCGCGGAGTCCCCCGGGGGACGAACAACCCGTTCCAGCCCGTGAGCTCGTAGCCCTTCAACCCCGCCTCGTCGAGGGTCGGTACGTCGAGCACGGTCGGCGAGCGCTTCTTCGATGTCACCGCCAGCACGCGCAGCTTCTCCGATTTCACGAACGGCAGTGTGCTCGGGATGTTCTCGAGCATGAGTTGGATCTGGCCGCCGACGAGGTCGGCGAGCGCCGGGCCGCCGCCCTTGTACGGGATATGCGTCATCTGCAGCCCGGCCATGGACTTGAGCATCTCCCCGGCGAGGTGCGGGGTCGAGCCCGGCCCGCCCGAGCCGAAGTTGAGCTTGCCGGGATTCGCCTTGGCGTAGGCGATGAATTCCCTCACCGATTTCACCGGCAGCGACGGATGCACCACCAGTATCAGCGGCGCCGAGGCGATCACGGTTACCGGGACGAGATCCTTATCGGTGTCGTACGGCAGCTTCGACCGGATGCTCGGATTGACCGTGAAGGTGAGGCTCATCACCAGCACCGTGTAGCCGTCGGGCGCCGCCTTCGCCGCGAGGTCGGTGCCGATGATGCCGCTCGCGCCCGGCCGGTTGTCGACCACCACCTGCTGCCCCATGTTCTCGGTGAACTTGGCCGCAACCAGCCGGCCCATGATGTCGTTCGAACCGCCGGGCGCAAACGGCACGATCATGCGAATCGGTTTCTCCGGGTAATCCTTCTGCGCCTGGGCCTGCGCCGCGGGCAGCGCGAGCGCCACGAGCGAGCCGAGCAAAACGGCGTAACGCAATCGAAGCGTCATGTCTTGCCTCCTGCGTTGTTGTTCCGGAAGTCTGGCGTGCCGCAGTCAAGCACGAGTGTTGCCGGGTTCCCGCCTCGGCCCCGCGGGGCGGAGACGGAGATCCTATTCTACGCCCGAAGCTCCGCCCGCTGAGCGATGCGGATGCCGACGAGGACCGTGACGCCGCCGGCAAACTGCAGCCAGCCCAGCGCTTCGCCGAGCAGCGCCCAGGCGAAGAGCGCCGCCAGCACCGGTTGCAACAGCAGCCCGACAGAGGAAACGGTGGCAGGCAGGTGCGCCATGGCGTATGCGATCAGGCTCTGGCCCGCCGCCTGGGCGATCAGCGCGAGGCCGATGAGCTTCACCCAGCCTGTCAGGGTCGCGGGCAGGATCTGTTCTCCCGACAGCAGGGCGACTGGCAGCAGGGCGACGGCCGTGACGAGCCCGCTCCAGGCCATCAAGCTGGCAGTGGCGACTGACGCGCGCAGCCGGGTCACTGTGAGCTGATATGCCGCATAGAACATCGCAGTAATCACGCCGAGCGCATCGCCCGCAAGCTCCCTCGCGCCGAGCCGGAAATCGGCGCCGATCAGCAGCGCGACGCCGGTCAATGCGATCGCGAGACCCGCAAGGAACGCCGCTGTCGGACTCCTCCTCACCAGGACCCAGACGGCGAGGGTCACGAAGATCGGCGCGAGATTCGCGAGCAGCGTAGAGTTGGCGACTGAAGTGAGCACGATGGACCAGTGCCATACCGCCAGGTCGCCCGCGAAGAACAGCCCGGCGGCGATGATGAGACGCCGCTCCGCCGTGAAGCTTGCGTAGTGCTCGCCGCGTTGCACCGCCAGCGACCACGTCCACAGGAAGGGCAGGGCGAGCGCCACGCGCCAGAAGGCAGTGGCGACCGGGCCGGTCTCGCTTACCTTGACGAAGAGCGGTGCGGTCGCGATCGCCGTCGCGCCGGCGAACAGGGCGAGCAAGGCGAGCGCTCGCCTGGAGTCCTTCGAATTTGGAGCGGTTGATGTCAAGTAAATTTTCCGGCAGGGTCATCTGCCGGAAAATCTGGGCTTGCGCTTCTCGATGAAGGCGCGCATGCCCTCTTTCTGGTCGTGCGACGAGAACAGGATCTGCGAGGACTTGGCCTCGAGCGCGAGCGCGCTCGAGAGCGGCGCGTCCATCCCGGCGAGCACCGCTTCCTTCGCAAGCTGCACCGCCAGCGGCGGCAGCGCCGCGATCTGCCGCGCGAGGTCGATCGCGCGGCCCTCCACTTCAGGGTCGGGCACCACTTCGCTGACGAGCCCCATGTCGAGCGCTTCCCGCGACGAAAACAGCTCTCCGGTGAGGATGTACTTCATGGCCTTGTACTTGCCGATTGCGCGGGTCAGGCGCTGCGTGCCGCCGCCGCCGGGGATGATGCCGATGTTGACCTCGGGCTGACCGAAACGGGCCGACTCGCCGGCGACGATGATGTCGCAGGTCATGGCGAGCTCGCAACCGCCGCCGAGCGCGTAGCCGCTCACCGCCGCGATCACCGGCTTGGGGCAGCCGGCGATCGCGCGCCACAGTTTGTGCACGCCCCGCTGCAGCGCCTCGATGGTGCCGAGGTCGGCCATCTCCTTGATATCGGCGCCGGCGGCGAAGCTCTTCTCGCTGCCGGTCAGCACGATGGCGCGCGTCGTCGTGTCCTCGCCGCATTCTGCCATGTGCTTTGCGAGCAGCTTCCTCACCTCGAGGTTGAGCGCGTTGCGGGCTTCGGGGCGGTTGATGCGCAACAACACCACCCCTTCTGCAGGACGCTCCAGAAGTACAAGATCGGTCATTCTTGCGAACTCATTCGCTTGGTGACATGGTGAATCGTGACATGGTGAGGCGTGACGTGGTGAAGCGTGACATGGTAAGGCATGGCAGGTATTTGCTGGCTGTTGATTGAACACGCATTATCACGTCACGCAGTATCATGTCACGCCCCATCACGTCACGAAGTTCCATGTCACGCATTTATTGCTTGGCAAGTCCAAGCTCCACCAGCACCGCCTTCATGTCGGCGTAGTCATTGTCGAGGTCCTTCCTGAACTGCCGGCTGGTCACGAAATCGTCGGACCAGTAATTCCGCTCCAGGTCGGTCTTCCATTCCGGGACCTGGGTAGCCTTGCGCAGGGCCCCTTCCCAGTAGGCGACCTGCGCGGGGGCGAGTCCCTTCGGCCCCATGATCGCGCGCCAGCCGCCGAAGACGAGTTCCACTCCCTGCTCCTTCCAGGTCGGGACGTCCGCCAGCACGCCGCCGAAGCGCTTGGGCGCCGCCACGCCGACCACCCGCATGCGGCCGGCCGCGACGTGGCCCGCGGCATTGCCCGCCGCGGTGGTGACGAGGTCGATGTGGCCGCCGAGCAGCGCGGTGATTGCGTCCGCCGAACCCTTGAACGCGACCGCCTTAAGCTCGCGCGGATTGCCGCCGAACGCCTTGACCAGCAGCCCGGCCGCGACGTGATTGTGGCTGCCGAGCGTGGTGGCGAAACCGGTCGCGACCGACTTCGGGTCCTTCTTCAGGCGTTCGACGAGGTCCTTTCCCGTCTTGATCGGGGAGTCCGCGTTCACCGCGAAGACGACGTAGTCGTTGAAGAGCGAAGCGATCGGCGTGAAATCGCGATAGCTGATCTTGCTCAGGCCGACGATGTGATTGGAGAGGAGAGCGGTGGTGCCGATCAGAAGGGTATGGCCGTCCGCGGGGCGCTGGTTGACGTAGGTGAAGGCGATGTTGCCGCCGCCGCCTGGCTTGTTGACGACCGTGAGCGTCGCGTTGACCAGCTTGTTCCCGGTGAGGATGCGCTCGACCTGGCGCGCGGTCTTGTCGTTGCTGCCGCCGGGGGCGGAGCCGACCACGATCTCGACGTTTCTCTGCGGGCTCCAGGCCTGGGCGAGCGCGCTGGTGCTTGCCGCAACCAGCGCCGCCGACAGCAGTACAGAAATTCCTTTCATGGTTTCGTCCCAGGAGTGTGTCGGGCTTCGTCCCAACACACTCCTAATGCAAAACCGCCCGCACGCAAAACTGCATTTACAAACTCCAAATACATGCATTCGACACTCCTCCAGCAATCATTAGGTACCAACAAGGGGCATTTCTTCCAGTTCTATTCCAAATCTGCGGGCGGTTTTGCTTTTAGCAGCCTGTCAGAGAGTCTAGTCCGACAGGCTGCTAGGTTATTGCGGCTTCATGCCGGTCGCCGCGACGACCCTGGCGTATTTCTCGATCTCGGCGCGGATGAACCTGCCGAATTCCTCCTGCGTGCCGCCCATCGGCTCCAGCCCGTCGTTGATGAAGCGGCCCCTGAGGTCAGGGCTGGCGAGGATCTTGTCGACCTCGACATTCCACCGTGCCACGATCTCTTTCGGGGTCTTCACCGGGGCCATGAGGCCGAACCAGGTGGTCGCCTCGTAGCCCTTCACTCCGGACTCGTCAAAGGTCGGCACTTCGGGAATGGCGGTGAAGCGCTTCAGGCTGCCGATCGCGATTGCGCGCAGCCGTCCCGACTGGATGTGCGGGATCAGTGCGGGCACGCCGCTGAACATCATCTCGACGTGACCGGCCATCGTGTCGATGAGCGCCGGCGCGTTGCCCTTGTACGGCACGTGCACGATGTTGATGTTCGCCATCATCTTGAAGAGCTCCCCGGCCATCTGGTTGGAGCTGCCGAGCCCGGAGGAGGCGAAATTGAGCTGGCCGGGGCGCGCCCTGGCGAGCGCGATCAGCTCCTTCAGGTTCCGCGCCGGCACCGAGGGGTGCATGGAGAGCACATTGGCGCCCTTCACGCACAGGATGACGGGCGCGAAGTCCCGCAGCGTGTCGTACGGCGGCTTCGCCTGCGTGCTCATGTTGATGGCATTGGTGGCGCCGCCCATGAGTATGGTGTAGCCGTCGGGCGGCGCCTTGGCGACCAGCTCGGTGCCGATATTGGTCGCGCCCCCGGGGCGGTTCTCCACCACAATCTGCTGCCCGAAGACCTCGGAGAGCCTGGCCCCGATCGCGCGGGCTGTGATGTCGGTGTTGCCGCCGGCCGCAAACGGCACGATCACGCGCACCGGCCTGACGGGATAATTCTGCGCGGCAGTGGAGGCTGCGGCGAGCAACGCAGCGAGCGCCAGACAATGGACAGGAAGCCTCATCCTTCCTCCTCAAAACCCGTTAACGGAGAATAGACAGGATTAACAAGATTAACAAGATTTAAACAATAGACCACAAATGCTTCGGATCTGTTTCCCGATTTAATCCTGTAAATCCTGTAAATCCTGTCTATTGTTTTTCTACCTCGTTCACCAGCGGCTCGCCGCGGTGCCAGCGGCTGAGGTTATCCAGGAAGATCGCCAGCACCCGCTCGTCGTTGCCTGCCGCCGCCGCTGAATTGTGCGGGGTGATGAGCACATTGGGCAGGTCCCACAACGGCGACTCCGGCGGCAGCGGCTCGGTCTCGAACACGTCGAGGCAGGCGCCCGCCAGGTGCCCGCTGCGCAGCGCCCCGATCAGCGCCTGCTCGGCGACGATCTCCCCCCGCGCGACGTTGATGATGCGCGCGCCCCGGGGCAGCCGGGCGAGCAGGCCGGCGTCCACGAGTCCCCGCGTCTCGGGTGTGAGCGGGCAGGCGATGATGAGCCAGTCGCACCGCGGGAGCAGATCGGAGAGCGCCGCTGGCGGGTGCAGCTCGTCCACCGGATCCTCGGCCCGGCGCGGGCCGCGGCGCACGCCGATCACCTTGAGCCCCAGCGCGCGCGCGAGTCGCGCGATCTCGGACCCGATCTTGCCGAGCCCCAGGACGACTGCGGTCTGACCCCGCAAGTCGCGCGGCGGCGTTTTGCGCTCCGGGTTCCAGTGGTGGCTCCGCTGCGCGACGAGCCAGCGCGGGAAGCCGCGCGTAAGCGCCAGCAATTCCATGATCGCGGTCTGGGCGATCGGCCCGGCGGTCGATCCGGCGGACGTGGTCAGGCGCACCCCGCGCTCGAGCATCTCGGTGTAGATGGGATGGTCCACGCCGACATTGAACACGTGCAGCCACTTGAGCCGCGCCGCCTTTCTCGCCGCCGAGAAGAACTGCCGCGAATGGTCGGGGAAGACATCGCCGGAGAAGAACGCAGTCTCGACGCGCCCGCATGCCGCGTCGGAGAGGCGCGCCGCAGGGTCGGGCGGCAACGCGATGAGCTCGGCGCGGAAACCCGCGCGCGCCGCCGCTTCGGCGATTCTTGCGCCGTGAGCGGCGTGGATCTGGTTCGATACGAGCAGCGCGGTCACGCGATTTTCCGGACGGGACGCACCGGCCGGCCTCGCCCGGCGCGTTTTGGGGCTATTTTACCCACTCTGTTAACATTCGAATCACGAATCACCAATCACGAATCACGCGTTTCGTCGCATGGCCGACTCCACTCTCGAACTTGCCCGGCAGCTCATCGCGCGCCGCTCGGTGACGCCGCAGGACGCCGGCTGCCTCGACATCATCGCCGGGCGGCTCGCGCCGCTCGGTTTCCGCTGCGAGCGGGTGAGCGCGAACGGCGTGGACAATCTCTGGGCGCGGCGCGGCGAGCGCGCCCCGCTCCTCTGCTTCGCCGGCCACACCGACGTGGTGCCGACCGGTCCGCTCGAGCACTGGACGAGCGATCCCTTCACGCCCACGTTGCGCGACGGCGTGCTCTACGGGCGCGGCGCGTCCGACATGAAGTCCTCGCTCGCCGCTTTCGTCGCGGCGATCGAGGCGTTCCTCGCCGAGCACCCGCGGCATGCGGGCTCGATCGCGGTGCTGTTCACTTCTGACGAGGAAGGGCCGGCGGTGGACGGCACGGTGCGCGTGGTGCAGGCGCTGCGGGACCGCGGCGAGAAGCTCGACTACTGCATCGTCGGCGAGCCGACCAGCGAGGCGCGCCTGGGCGACATGATCAAGAACGGCCGCCGCGGCTCGCTTTCGGGCAACCTGGTGGTGAAAGGCGTGCAGGGCCACGTCGCCTACCCCCATCTCGCGAAGAACCCGGTGCACGAGTTCGCCGCCGCGCTCGCCGAGCTCGCGCGGACGCAGTGGGACGAGGGCAACGAGCACTTCCCGCCCACAACCTGGCAGGTCTCGAATATCAACGCGGGCACCGGCGCGAACAACGTGATTCCCGGCGAGGTGCACGTGAAGTTCAACTTCCGCTTCTCCACCGCGAGCACGCTCGAGTCCCTCCAGACGCGCGTCGTCGGCATCCTCGACCGGCACGGCCTGAAGTACGACCTCGAGTGGCGCTACGATGGCCGGCCGTTTCTGACGAAACCGGGGAACCTGGTGGAGGCCGTTGGCCGGGCGATCAAGACCGTTACCGGCATCGATACCAAGCTTTCCACTTCGGGCGGCACCTCAGACGGGCGCTTCATCGCCGATATCTGCCCGCAGGTCGTCGAGTTCGGCCCGACCAACGCCACCATCCACAAGGTGAACGAATGCATCCGCGTCGCGGACGTCGAGCCCTTGCGCCGCATTTACCAGCAGATACTCGTCAATTTGCTGGGAAGGTGACGAATAATGGTGACGATTAAGGGTGATGATTAAGGGTGACGAAAACCGCTGAAAGTTGATTGGTTCGTCATCACTCGTCACCTGTATCTCGTCACCTGTTATCTCGTCACCTGTATCTCGTCACCCTTATCTCGTTACTTCTTGAGCAATGCGCAGCGACCACGTTTACGAGCTGCCGAAGGACCTGCCGGTACCACAGGACGACGGTGCGTGCGACCACCTGGCCGGGATGACGCTGCCGCCGATCGGGGTGCCTTCGACGCGCGGCCGGGTGGTGGACCTGTCGCGGCTCGCGGGCACGGCGGTGGTGTACATCTATCCGCGGACCGGCCGGCCCGACCAGGAACTGCCGACTGGCTGGAATGCGATCCCCGGCGCGCGCGGCTGCACGCCGCAGTCGTGCGCCTTCCGCGACCACTACGAGGAGTTGCATCGCGCCGGCGCCGACCATGTGTACGGCCTCAGCACACAGGACTCCGCCTACCAGCGCGAGGCGGTGGAGCGGCTGCACCTGCCGTTCGAGCTGCTGTCGGACGAGAAGCTTGCCTTCGCGCGCGCCTTGAAACTGCCGACTTTCGAGGTGGACGGGATGAAGCTGATCAAGCGCCTGACACTGGTCGCGCGCGACGGCGCGATCGTGAAGGTGTTCTACCCCGTGTTCCCGCCCAATCAAAACGCAGAACAAGTCCTCTCCTGGCTGCGCGCTTCGGCGTAGTCTCCGTACCCCCTCAAAAGGATGGGCGCATCGCGCAGGCGAAGCCGGTCCGCCGTCATCCCGCAGGGCGATCGGCAGCCCAAGCCCGAGGGTCACGCGGCAAGTCATTGAAAAAACCCAGCATTCTGCCCGAAACTTAATTGGAAAACTAATCGGCACATTTGCTTGTATGTGTTGTTCCATAAGTATAAAATAAGTGCGTAAGAACAAGCGTTTAAATTGACCTACTAATCGGCAAACAAAGTGGCAAAAACAGCCGCACAGATCTACTCAGCGCCCCATCAGTTCGAGCCTCTGTACCCGGAAAAGGAACTCGCTGGGCTCCGCGCGCGCGCGGCGAAAGTCGTCGAACAATCGCTTCGGCTTTCAAGCAAAGTGCATGCTGCCACGACCGTTCGACTGCGCGAATTGCTGCGCGCCATGAACTCGTACTACAGCAATCGCATTGAGGGACAGAGCACGCATCCGCGCAACATCGAGCGCGCCCTGAAAAAGGACTTTGCCGGACAAGCCGAAATTGCCAGGCTGCAGCGCATCGCGCTTGCGCACATGGAAGCCGAGCAGGAACTTGAACAACTCGTATCCAAGGGCGATCGGCCGCTGACGAAGGCTTTTGCGTTACGCGCGCATGCGGCGATGTACGCTCGCCTGCCGGCACAGGATCGAGCGACGAAAGATGGATCGGTCGTCGAGTCCGGTGCAATACGAAGCGAACAGGTGGACGTGGGCCGCCACGTTCCGCCGATACCGGAATCCATTCCGCGTTTTCTCGATCGTTATGAGCAAGCGTATGCCGCCCAACGCGCGTGGGACGAGGAGATCCTGAAGATCGCTTGCGCCCACCATCGCCTGGCCTGGATTCATCCGTTCTCCGACGGCAACGGACGCGCGGCGCGGTTAGTGACTCACGCCGCGCTTTTTCCTGTTACGGGGGGACTGTGGTCGGTCTGCCGTGGCCTTGCCCGACGGCGCGACGAATACTACGGACGTCTCGAAGACGCGGACGAGCCACGCCGCGGTGACATCGACGGCCGGGGCAAATTGAGCGAGGAGGGGTTGCGGCGCTGGTGCGCATTTTTTCTTGACGTGTGCGGCGATCAGGTTTCATTCATGTCGCGGATGCTCGATCTCGACGAGATGAAAACACGCATCCGCGCACTCCTCGAATTCCGTGCTGCCACGGACAAGGCGTTGCGCGCGGAAGCGGTCGCGCCGCTCCATTATCTCTTCGTGGCCGGACCGCTCGCACGAGGCGAATTCAAGCAATTCACGGGGCTTGGCGACCGAACAGCGCAGGTGCTGCTTTCGCGCCTGCTCGCATCAGGTCTGGTCGAAAGCGAATCACCCTTGGGCCCGGTTTCGTTTGGCATGCCGCTTGATGCTTTACAGTTTCTCTTTCCAGATCTCTATCCCGAAGCCGCAGCGAGCCAGGATTGATCGCCCCGTGACCCGCCCGCCATTCGCCGAATTCAGCTCGCTTGCGATCCGTGAACTGACCGACTGGATCGGCGGGAACGCGCTGTGGTCCGAGCGCCTGAGCGAGGTGCTCGCCGATCATTTTCTTCCAGCCGCGGAGCAGGCCGGCCTCGACCGGCAGGAAGCGTGGGAGGGGCTCGGAGAATTCACTGGGCAGGTTTCTGGCGGCGCGCTCGAGGATCTGTGCACCCGCACTTATGACGATCCACCGCAGAACGTCGTCGGTGATTTCTTGAAGAAGCGCGGATTCCGCCTGCCCGCGCTCGCGAAAAGCTACCTTGAGGCGCTGCGCGATTCGGTGCCGGGCGTATACGAAGCCGTGGCTGTGCAGCCCGGGCACGGTGTCACGATCCGCGACCTGCTGATCGGGGGAGACCCGATCGACGTGATCGAAGTCAGCGGATCGCGCCAGATCGTGCAATGGGACAAGCTTGTAGCCCGCGTCGTCGAGCACGGAGGAAAGCGCGTCTTCACCGGTGGGGTTTTCCCACTTACCACTGAAAGCAGCAAAGCGGTGGTGAACCAATTGACAGCTACGCTTCACGGGGTAGTGGAAGAACGCGGCATGGTGCCAGAGATGTTCCGTGGAAGGGTGGCAAGCGTCATGCGCGATGCTGCGCCGAAGCTTGGCCGGGTACGCATCGCACATATCCTGGCGAGGCAGAACCGCCCGCTTCCGAAGCTCGTCAATCGCGATGGCGATCCGTACGAAGTCGTGGAAGCCCGCTATTCCCTGCTATCGGGGGGAAGAAAGGATGTCAGCGCCTGCCTCGATGCCGAGCGACGCTTGCAGCGTACGGGCGTGCGTCCGGCGAAATGGGACTGGGTGGCGAGCGCGTCGGAGCATCCCCGAGCATTACCAGCCGGGGCGGACTTCTTGCTTGAAAGCCATCCTGAGGGCGACACCGGGCGCGTCGTGCTCGCAAACTTAACGCTCACCGCGGAGCAGCTTGAGGTGTCGGTTAATTCGCGCCGCCGGCTGGAAAGGGCACGCGCGTTTCTCGAGCCGCTGCTCGGCAGACGGATCGGCGCACCTGAAATCTCGATCGGATCCGTGGAGGACGCGATGGCGCAGAGCGAGGACAAGCCGGCGCCGCGCCAGAGAACGGTACCGAAACGCGTGGAGCGCGAAATAACCGAACGCTATCTGGATAGCTATTACCGCAGATGGCTGGATGAGAAGATACCCGCGCTCGATGGCAGGTCACCGCGCGAGGCGGTGCGCCACGTCGAGGGACGCGAGCAGCTGGTTGCGCTCCTGAAGGAACTGGAAAACCGCGAGGCGCGACGCGCGAAGGACACCGGCGTGGGCTACAACGCGCTCTGGCTATGGCGCGATCTCGGAATTGAACACCTGCGGCGCTGAGCGGGCCTTGGCGCGCCGCTGAAGGGGTCGAGGATTTCGATCGGCGTCCGACCCTCACCCCCGCCCCTCTCCCGAGTGGAGAGGGGAGACTCGAGCTTTCCCTTCTCCTTGGGGAGAAGGGGAAGGGATGAGGGATGGGCGGCTAATGACGTTTGAATCTCAATCGAACTTCAGCCCCGCCTTCTTTGCGACATCGCGCCACTTCGCGAGCTCATCCACGATCAGCTTGCGGAATTCCTCGGGCGAGCTCGATCCCGGCTCGGTGCCGAGGCCGCGGAGCTTCTCGACGACCGCCGGTGTTTCCATTACCTTGCGCAGCGCGGCGTTGAGCTTGGCGATCACCGCTTTCGGGGTGTCCGCCGGCGCGAGGATGCCGATGAAGGTCGAGGCCTCATACCCGCGCAGCCCCGACTCGTCCAGCGTCGGCACGTTGGGCAGCACTGACGCGCGCCTGGCGCTCGCAACGGCGAGCGCCTTCAGCCGGCCGTCGCGGATGTAGCCGATCGAAGCGCTGAGCTGATCGAACATGGTTGCCACCTGGCCGCCCAGCATCTCGGCGAGCGCCGGACCGCTGCCCTTGTAGGGGACGTGCAGCAGCCGGACGCCGGCCATGGTGTTGAACAACTCGATCCCGAAATGGTTGGTTGTGCCGGTGCCGGCGGATGCGACGGTCAGTTTGCCGGGATTGGCCTTGGCGCGCTCGATCAGCTCCCGGATCGAGCCGATGCCGGATTTCTGGCCCGCCAGCACCACCAGCGGAACGACGTGCACACGCGAGACGGGCGCGTAGTCCTTCACCGAGTCGTAGGGGAGGTTCGGGACGACCACGGGGTTGACCGAGAGCGGACCGCTTGAGCCCATCAGCAGCGTATGGCCGTCGGGCGGCGCCTTCGCCACCAGGTGGGCGCCGACATTGCCGCCGCCTCCCCCGCGGTTGTCCACCACGACGGTCTGCCCGAGCAGCTCGCCCAGCGTGGGCCCGATAATGCGCGCGGTGATGTCCACGTTGCCGCCCGGCGGATACGGCACGATCAGGCGGATCGGCCGCGTTGGAAAATTCTGCTGCGCTCCGGCGGCGATTGCCGCAAGCGCGAACGGCACGATCAGTGCGGTCAGGATGGCTTTCCTCATACCTCTTCCTCCAGGGAACAGGACCTACACGATGCCACGCTTTCGAAAATCCGCGATTTCCGCCGTGCTGTAACGGTACTCCCCGAGTACTTCGTCGGTATGCACCCCCTGGTCGGGGGCGGGTGAGCGCACCTCGAACGGCGTCCCGGACAGCCGCACACCCTGCGCGAGGACCTCGATGTCGCCCAGAACGTGATGATGCGTCGGCGCAGCCATGCCGAGGTGCTTCACCTGGGGATCGGCGAAAACCTCGTTCATCTTGTAGATGGGCCCGCATGGCACGCCCGCCTTGTTCAATTCCTCGACCCATTCGGCGGAAGTGCGCTTGCTGGTTTTCTCCTCGATGATTGCAACCAGCTTATCCCGGTTCTTATGCCGCAGCTTGAAGTCGCTGAAATCCGGGTGCTTCTCCAGCTCCGGCATGCCGATCACCTTGCACAGCCGCGGATAAAGATTGCCCGAGCCGGCGATATTGATGTGGCCGTCCGCGGTCTTGAATGCGCCGGTGGGCATGTACAGCGGGTGATCGTTGCCAACCTGCTGCGGCACCTCGTGCGCCACCACCCAGCGCGCCGCCTGGAAATCGAGCATGGCGATCAGGGCCTGGAGCAAGGAGGTGCTCACCCACTGCCCTTCGCCGGTTTCCTCGCGCTCCAGGAGCGCCGTCACGACGCCGAAGGCAAGGTAGATGCCGGCGCTGGAATCCCCGATCGCGATACCCGCGCGCATGGGTCCCTCGCCCGGTCGGCCGGTGATGGACATGAGACCGCTCATTCCCTGGGCCACCTGGTCAAGCCCGGGGCGGTCGGAATAAGGCCCATCCTCCCCAAAGCCGCTGATGCTCGCGTAGACGATGCGTGGATTGATCTTGCGCATAGTCTCGTAATCGATGCCGAGCCTGTGTTTCACGCGCGGGCGGTAGTTTTCCACGATCACGTCGGCCGTTTCCGCCATGCGCTTGAAGATTGCCGCTCCTTCCGGCGACTTGAGGTTCAACGTGATGCTGCGCTTGTTGCGGTGCATGTTCTGGAAATCCGGGCCGTGGCGGCGGTCGTCCATCGCTCCTTCCTTGTTCCCCGGTTCCTCGATCTTGATGACGTTGGCGCCCCAGTCGGCGAGCTGCCGCACTGCCGTCGGACCCGAACGCGCGCGCGTGAGGTCCAGGACGGTAAATCGGGCCAACGGGCCCTTGCGTTGCTTCGTTGACATGACCATGCCTCTCTCAGATCCGATAGGCGAGTAGCCTTCTCGTTTGGGCCATATTTCAAGAAACGGCGCGGGCGGGCGTGAGTTCGCCGTATTCGAACTCCACGTTCTTTTCCTTCTCGAGCCGCCACAGGCGGTCGAGCAGCGCGCGCGCTCTTGCGTCGCCCAGCACCGGCGTCGTCAGCTCGAGGAACTTCTCGTTCAGCTCGGCATCCGTGAGCGGCATCTCGGGGTCGCCCTTGCGGGTCGGCTGGAAGTGGGCGAGCCGGCGGCCATCGGCGAGCTCGATCTCGACCCGCGCCGCGCGCCGGCCCGGAAACGCCCTGGAGAGCTCGGCGTCGGCCACGCACTCGATTCTCTGCATGAGCGCCCGCACTGCCGGATCGCCGAGCCGGTCGGGGCCGAACGCGTTCAGGCGCACGCTGCCGTGCACCAGCGCGTGCGCGACGGTGTACTGGATGCTGAACTTGGCCTGGTAGTCGCCCTCGGGACGCGGATTGTCGACGATGTCGAGGCCGCCCTTGTAGGTCGCAATGCGGACCTTGCGGACGTCGTGGTGCGTGAACCCGTGCTCGCGCTTCAGCGCCAGCACCGCGTCGAGCGCGGCGAAATTGTGGCCGCAGCAGCCGTGATTCTTGAAGGTGATGCGCGTGATGTGGTAGTCGGACCCGAGCCCGCGCGTCGCCCTCGACCAGTCGGGATTGACGCTCATCGCCGCGCCGAAGCCAACCTCGCCTTCCAGGATGTCGGCCACGCCGGTCACGCCCCGCGCCGCAGCCAGCGCGGCGAGCGCGCCGGCTTCCGCCGCGTGGCCGCCATGCAGCGGCTTTGCCATCGCCTCGGAACGGAACGCCTGCTGCAGGCCGGCGGCGAAAGTCCCGGCGTTGCCGAGCGCGTGCGCAAACTGCTCGCGGTTGCAGCCGAGGAGCGTCGCAACGGCGGCCGCCGCCCCGAACGTGCCGACGGTGCCGGTCGTATGCCAGAACCGGTAGTGGGAAGGCATCACGGCATCGCCGATGCGGGTGGACACCTCGTAGCCGACGATGACGCCACGCAGGAACCGCTCGCCATTCGCTCCCTGCGCCTGCGCCGCGGCGAGAGCGGCGGAAATGACCGGGCTCGCCGGGTGGTAGACCGCGTCGCGCCAGATGTCGTCGAACTCCACCGCGTGCGACGCGGCACCGTTGATGAGTGCCGCTGCCCGTATTGTCGCGCGGCGTCCCGAAGCGAGCCGCGCGCGGCCGTGATCCAGCTCGTCCGCGAGCGCCTGCTCGAGGAGCGTCGCGGGCGCAACGCGGCTGCCCGGCAGGAGTGAGGCATGCCAATCCACCACGGCGCGCTTGGCGTGGTGGATCACCTCTTTCGGCAGCTTGGCGGTCTGCTCCTTGACCGCATAGTCGGCGATGGTCTTGAGCAGCATGAGAGGCTCCTAGTTAAACGTCTCAGGTACAACGTCTCAGATGAAACGTCTCAGTTGAAGCGTCTCAGATGATGCGACCAACAGCTCTTGTTGAACACGCTTCCTCCGCGCCTTATCTGGGACGCACTACCTGGGACGCCTTACCTGAGACGCCCTATCTGAGACGCAGTTGTTACTTGTTCTCATTTTCGGCGAGGATGAGCAGCCCGTCCACGGCCACCACCCCCTCGCCCTCGGGCTTGACGATGAGGGGATTGATCTCGGCTTCCGTCACGCGCCGCTCGAGGTGCGCGAGCCCGGAAAATGCGCTCACGGCCCGCGCCAACGCCGCGGTATCGCCTCGCGGCAGGCCGCGGTAGCCGCGGATGACGGCAAGGCCCTTCACTTCCTCGATCATGCGGCCCGCCTCCTCCTCCGTCACGGGGGCGAGCCGCAGCGCAAAATCGCGGTAGATCTCGGCCAGCACGCCGCCCACGCCCAGCACCACCACCGGGCCCACCTGCGGGTCGCGCTTGTAGCCAAGGATCGCTTCCGCCAGGCCCTTCTCCATGCGTTGAACCAGCACTCCGTTCACCTTTGCTCCGGGGTGCTTCGCTCGCACTCGCTGCAAGATTGCCGCCGCGGCTCGTTTCAGCTCGTCAGGCGTGGCGATGCCGATCGCCACGCCTCCCGCATCGGTCTTGTGCGTGATGTCAGGCGAGAGGATCTTCGCCACCACCGGAAAATCGAGCTTCACCTCCTGCTCCGGCACCGTGATCGTCTCGGACGGCGCCGCCGGCACGCCCAGCTTGCCGAACACGCGGCAGGCTTCCTGCTCGTTCAGCCGCGACTTGCCGCCGAGCAGCGTACGGGCGGAGGCGACACGCGCGGCATCGGGCGCCGGCGCTTCCACCGGCGCGCGCCAGTCGCGCCAGGCGCGGATCGCATCCGCGCACGCTTCCGGCGTGCGGAAGCCGGCAAGGCCAGCCTCGTTGAGCAGCGCGAGGGACGCGTCGGCTTGCGGCGCGCAGAACACCGCCAGGGGCTTGCTCTCCCGCCTGGCCTCGAGGATCGGGTCGATCGCGATGTGCGGCTGGAACTGGGCGGAGCTCCCCACCACCGCCAGCACGAGATCGCAGTGCTTGGACGCGAGCAACTCGTTCAGCACCGCGCTGTAGATCTCCTTCTTCGCGCCGGCAAGCGTGAGGTCGGTCAGCCGCGCGCGCGTGATGCCGATCTTCTGGTGTGCGAGATGCGCGACAACCTCGTCGGTGGGGGGCACCACCTCGACACCGAGCGTGCCGAGGCGGTCCACGACCGTCGCTGCGCCGCCGCCCGTGGTGGTCACGGCCGCCACGCGGTGACGCGCGCCCGGTTTCCTGCCCAGGATCAGCGCCGGCAGCTCGAACAGCGTCTCGAGCAGGTCCACGCGCAGCATGCCGTTGGCGCGGAAAAAAGCGTCCGCCGTGTCATCCGAGCCGGTCATCGCGCCGGTATGGGAGCTGGCGAGCTCGACGCCGACCTCGGAGCGGCCGAGCTTGAACACCACGACCGGCTTGCCGGCGTCGAAGGCGCGGCGTGCGGCGCGTGCCAGGCGCTCTGCGTCGCGTATCGTCTCCATGAAGAGCAGGATGACGCGCGTGTCGGCGTCGTCCACCAGCAGGTCGGTGATCTCGCCCACCGCGAGATCGGACTCGTTTCCGACCGACACCAGCTTCGAGAAGCCCGTGCCGCGCCCCAGGCCGCGCGACATCAGCGCTCCCATCATGCTCCCGCTCTGCGACACGATCGCCGTCGCGCCGGGCCTGATCTGCGCGTGCTCGAGCACGGCGTT
>Ga0326597_10004518_pt1 | contig 19586 bp, 21 predicted proteins | sample RVTome_12_FD_203789 | JGI IMG/M metagenome (GOLD analysis project Ga0326597, IMG submission 203789) | Soil microbial communities from uranium-contaminated site in the Upper Colorado River Basin, Wyoming, United States - RVT100D185 | ecosystem: Environmental > Terrestrial > Soil > Contaminated >... | reverse complement strand
ATTCCGGGAAGATGCGCGGGTCCGGAAGAAGCCGCGATCCCCCGCCATGCCGTCCACGAAAGCGCGGAAACTTGACTTCGATCCTCGCATCGAAATAGCATAAGATAAACAAATATTTCATGCGATTCGGAGAGCGCGAAGACAAAACCGGACGGTGGCGGCGGAATTCCCTGAAGGAGAAAGGAGGGGGAAGCGGGAACGCCGGCTTGGGAGTTCTTCGGGAGATCAACCAATTCCATTTTCGGGAGGTCGTCTCATGAAAAAGGCAGCGCTTGTCATCTCGTCGATCGCCTTGCTGTTCGCATCGGGTTGCGCAACGAAGGGGTATGTCAAGACGCAGGTCGACCCGGTCTCCGACCGCATCGGCGGTCTCGAGGCAAGGATGAACGCCATCGAAAGCAAACTCGACCAGACCACGAAGGATACGGAATCGTTGAAAGCCCAGTCGCAAGCCAACCAGGCGGCGATCGCGGATACGAAAGCGATGGCGCAGAAGGCGGAGGCGGATGCGATGCGCGCCGGCGAAGACGCGAAGAAGGCCGAGGAAGCGGCCAGGGAAGCCGAAAAAGCCGCCGCGAGGGCCGAGAAGATGTTCCACCTGCAACAGAAGAAGTAGCGGCGCAATGTATGGGGAGGAGAGGCCGGGTCGAACCCGGCCTCTCCTTTTTCATGGGGTCGACCGGACCATGCTGAAGCGTGCGATGGTCGTGGCATCGCTGGCGGTCCTGATTTCCAATCCAATATCGGCTTCTTCTTTCTCGGCCAAGTATCAACGGGAAGGAACGGTCATCGGCAGGCAGAGATCCTACCTGGTCAAGACCGACGAATCGCTTCCGGAGATCGCCAGGCGATACGACCTCGGTTTCGGGGCGATTACCGCGGCAAATCCCGGTGTCGATCCTTTTATCCCCGATCCGGGACGGAGGATCGTCCTCCCCACCGAATGGATTCTTCCGGACGCGCCGATCCGGAAAGGGATCGTCATCAACATCGCGGAAATGCGTCTTTTCGTCTTTTCAGGCGATCGTTCGCCAATCATCACGACCTTCCCGATCGGAATCGGCGACCAGGGGAAGGAGACTCCGGTCGGGAAGTACACCATCATCGAAAAAATCACGAACCCCGCATGGTATGTCCCGGAGTCGATCCGCAAGGAAGAGCCCGATCTCCCGGCCGTCGTCCCTCCCGGCCCGGACAATCCGATGGGGAGCCACGCGCTGCGCCTCTCGAAACCGACCGTGCTGATTCATGGCACGCATCGTCCCTGGGGGATCGGAATGCGCAGCAGTCACGGATGCATCCGGTTGCAGCAGGAGGACATCGCCGTGCTGTTCGGGATGGTCAAACGCGGGACGCGGGTCACCATCGTCAACCAGCCCGTGAAGGCGGTGGCAAAGGGAGATCGTGTCTACCTGCAGGTCCACGACTACGAGGATGGCAGGGATCTGTACCGCGAGGCGCTGAACGTGCTGGAAGCGAATAACCTGACAAACCGGGTCGATCTGAAAAAAACCCGGAAGGCGTGCCGGAAGCGGACCGGCCTCCTGGTGAACGTTTCGAAGTAGCGGACCCGGAAACGGTCTCGGGAACGCCTCCGATCTTCATTTCGCGGTGGCCGGAGCGACCTTCTCCAATGTTTTCATCAATTTTTCCGCACTCCCGGGCGTTTTGACCTCCTTCCCCGAGAGGATCCCCGCGGGACGAACCCCGTCCTTTTCGTAATAGGCGGCATTGCTCTTGTCGTCCACCTGCAGGGAGGATCCCTCCAAGGAGATGCCGGCGAAGAGTCCACGGCTCCGGGAGTAGGAATAGATCTCCGCCTTCAGCTCGATATCGGTGGCCGCCTTCGCCACCCGCCCCACCGGGCCTGCCGCCACCCCCGCGTCGGCGCCCAGGGTGTATTTCCCCTTCATGATGCCCTCGATGCTCCGGGGGGATTTGAAAACAAGTACGAAGTCGGTGGATTCGGCGCCGATCTGCCAACCGATGCTGCCGCTCATGAGGGAGATGAACACCGGATTGCTCCATGCGCCGCCTTTCTCGCGGACGACGAGAACACCTCGGCCGTACTGTCCTCCCACCACGAACCCGACCTTGATGACGCCGGGGACGATGGCGATCCCCTGGGCATCCGCCAGCAGGGAGGGGGGGATCGCGCTCTCGGGAATCTCCATGATCTTCGACAATACCTCGTAGGCGGACTCGACCTTTCCCGCCTCCTGGCTCGCCGCGATCGAGGATCCCGAAGGAAGCGCCAGGAGCAGGACCAGGAACGCTGGAACCACCCGGGAAATTTTCGTCATGGACGCTCTTCTCCTTTCACGCCGGATCACGAACGATCATACGATGAGATTTACGGAGGCAAGGTTCCTTCCCCGATGGCCACATCCTTTCACCCCTGCTCCCCCGCGTCCGGGGGGGGCCTGCGGTAACCTTTTCCATGGGCGTTCCGCCGTTAAAAGGTAACGGGCCGATCAAGGCCGATCAAGGAGGGTACGATGGAAGCAATGCGCAAGGGATTTGTCACGCTGGCCATCCTCACGGCGATTGCCGTGGGAGGGGCGGTCGTTTCCGGAAACGCCTTGGCCGATCGCGGCGGAGATCGCGATGGGCGGCGCGCGGGCGAAGGACGGGATGGCGGGTGGAAGGGGCACGGTCAACCGGGCCACCGGCTGGCGAAGGCGCTCGACCTGTCCAGGGAGCAAACCGGGCGGGTCAAGGCCATTTTCCTGAAACACCGTGACGAGAACGCCCCGCTTCGCAAGGAGATGGCATCGGAGCGGAGGAGATTGCGGAACCTGACCCGGGCGGACAAGACGGACGAGGCGGCCATTCGGGAACAGGCGAGGAAGATCGCCGCGACGAGCGGAGAGCTCGCCGTCCACCGGGCCAGGGTGGCCCAGGAAGTGCGGGCGGTACTGACGCCGGAGCAGATCGTGAAGTTCCGAACCTTGCAGGAAAAGCGGGACCGGCGGATCGACGGGATGATGAAGCGCGGGCAGGAAGGGGAGCCGAAGGGAGAGTAGCGCTTGTGCGCTTTGGGGGTGCCGATGGCGGTGCCGGACGAGGACGCCGACCTCGTCCGCTCCGCGATCGGAGGCGACGACGAGGCGTTCGCGGAGCTGGTCCGCCGGCACAAGGGGGCGGTCCTTCGCAGGGCTGCCCGCTTCGCGCGCGACCACGCGGAGCTGGAGGATCTCGGACAGGAGACGTTCCTGAGGGCCTACCGGGACCTCCGCTCCTTTCGCGGCGACGCCCCATTCGGGCACTGGCTGTCGCGGATCGCGGTGCGCGTATGCTACGACGCACTCCGGAAACGGCGCCGTGAGGAGAAGGATGTTTCCCTGGAGGACCTGGCGGCTCCGGTGGCGGATCCCTCCACGGGGAACGGTCCTTCCGCGCAGTTTGCCCGCATCCTCCTCGACCAGGCGATGTCGCGCCTCAAGCCCGAGGACCGGCTGGTGATCACGCTGTACGAGCTGGAGGACCGGTCGGTCCGGGAAGTAGCGGCGTTGACGGGATGGAGCGAAACGCGGGTGAAGGTGCGCGCTTTCCGGGCGCGGCAGGCGCTGAAACGGAGTATCGGAGGGGACGATGGACGATAAACGGCACGACCGGGGGGACGTGGAACTCGACCGGTATTTCGCGCTGGCGCGCCAAGCGACCCCGGACATCTCCGGGGTCGAACGGGGCTTCGAGACGCGCGTGATGGCGAGGATCCGGGAGTCGAGGGAAGTGCAGGAGCCCTGGTATGACTGGGCATGGCGGCTGGCGCCGGTCTTCCTGGCGCTGACCCTCCTGCTCGCGGGCTGGAGCATGCTCTATTTCCCGGTGCATCCGGCCGATCCGGTAGCGATGCTCGACTCGGGATCCCAGGAAGTCGCGCTGCTCGACAATCTGACGGGAGAGTGACAGCCATGAAACGATGGAAATCGATCCTCGGCGTCCTCCTGGTCTTCCTGCTCGGCGCTCTCGCGGGCGCGGCGGTCGTGCATCGCGTCGACCGTCAAGGCGCCGAGGCGGTGATCGAAGGAAGGGGCGGCGCCACGGCGGACCTCATCGTCAGGCGGCTTTCCCGGGCGCTCGACCTCGACCCCGCCCAGAGGGACCAGGTGCGCGCCATCGTCACCGAGACACGCCGGGAAATCATCGAGATCCGGAAGCCGGTCCAGGTACAGGTCGAGGCGACGATCGAGCGCTCCCGCGCGCGGGTTCGCGCAATCCTGCGCCCGGACCAGCAGGAGAAGTTCGACCGCATCCGTGCCGAGCGCCGGAAACGAAGGGGTCGGCCGGAGTAGTCCAGCCTACGGCACCCACGGTGCGCACCTCCCGGGGTGGTGCACCGCATGTCGACTTATGCCCGCCTGAAGTTGTTGCCCCTGAGAAGTGCCTGGAAAAAATTGATAAACAGTTTGGGCCGGAAGAATTCACGAAGGATATGAGAGTAAGGCGCATCGCCCGTGAAAAGGTGCCAGTAAATCAACGAGAGAATCTTTGAATCATAACTTTTCCCCCTTTCCTCCATTAATATTTTTATATTTACTCTTGAAATAACACTGCTGTTACTGAAAATATCGTACATACCGAAGAGGATTTTCCCATATATATTATCGTAGAAAAAGAATCTACGGCAGAGACTGTAGTAATTTCTTTTAAAATCTTCCGATGAAAGGCCATGATGCAATGCGGTTGAGGCAGCCCATTTCGCAGTGAAAAAGGCTGATTCTATCCCGTTTTTCAAATACCTTGATGCCGCGGCATCCCCAATGATTACAAATCGATCGGAAAATGGATTTCGTGCGATGTTTATGGGAAGCTTTGGGTGGCAATGGCACTTAAATGTGTAATTTGTCGGAAGAAAAGAAGCGATTGCATCTTCCTTCAACGAATTCTCGACATCAACCCTTTTTACGTTTTCTCCAATTCCCGTCACCGTGATGAAATTGCCTTTGGGAGTAAGCGCGATATATTTTATTTTTGGATTGTCCGTACTGAATATATGTATCTTGTTCTGGATTCTCTCTATTGCGAAATCATCAGACACTTCGATTTCCGTCTGGCATGCCGACCAGCACTTCGGGGCCTTGTAGTCAAATTTCAGATTCTCCACAATTCTTGAATTTACCCCGAACGCCCCGACAAGAAGATCCCCCTCCCACTCCTTGCCGTTTTCCCCATAGATCAGGGAAATTTTCTCTTTCGACCCTGCGATTACTTTCTTTACCCTCTGATTGACAAACCGTGCCCCTTCTTTTACCGCAAAATCAAGAAGAACCTGGTCGAAACCGCGGGTTTTCTCCTGAGAAACAACGGGTCCGGCCGACCGGAACACCGTGTAAATGCTACTTGAGGGATCAACATCTATAAATCCGGTCTCGCCCTTCAAGTGCATGACGTAACCGGTGACTTTATCCTTTAAAACCTCCCTTGGTATTACAAAATCCAATTTCGTCAGATTATTGAATAGAGTACTGCTTATTGCGCCCGCGCACATGTTACATCCTCTTGCACCCGAATCAGTAAAAAGCTTGCTATCGAATATAGTTATATCGAACTTGCGTCCTTTTTCCGATCCCATCCGCATGAGATGAAGTGCGAAAAAAGTCCCGGCGGGTCCTGCACCTATGATTCCCACTTTGCTGTTATTTTTTAAAGGTTCGATGATCATGAGAAATAGTTTAGTATCGCAAGATATCTTGGGGCAAGGGAATTAGGGGCCCTCGCGTCGATCGACGTGCGGGGGGAGCGTTCGGCGAATTTCGGGTTCGACCGGTCAGGCCCCGGTCTTTGACGGGATCAGCGGCCGGACATTCCCCTCCTGGACCCCGGCGGGTTCCGCGCCGCTCTTCATCCGTGCGCGCCCGTCGAACACCGCCCCTTCGGAGATTCCGAGCTTCGGCGCGTGGATCTCCCCGACCATCGTGGCCTTCTCCTTCAGTTCCACCGCCTCCGCCGCCTCGATGTTCCCCTCGACGGATCCCCCGACGACCATCCCCCGGGCGCAGGTGTTCCCCAGGATCTTCCCGGTCTCTCCGACGACCACCCAGTCGGCCTGGACATCCCCCTCCACGATTCCGTCGACGCGGATCGTTCCCTTCACGCTCACCTTTCCCACGAGGCGCGTGTCGATTCCTACGATCGTCTCCAGCTTCTGTGAACCTTTTCCGAACATGGTCACCTCCTGGTGAGAAATCCGGCCGGGTCCGTGGGGCGGTTGTTCTTCCAGATTTCGTAATGCACGTGCGGACCCGTGGAAACTCCGGTGGAGCCGGACATCGCGATCGCTTCGCCCCGGGCGATGCGCTGACCGACCCGGGCAAGCGCCTTCCGGTTGTGCGCATAGGCCGTGCTGAACCCGTGCCCGTGCTCGATGACCACCACGATCCCGCTGTTCTCCGTCCATCCGGAGAAGCTCACGATCCCGTTTGCCGTCGCTTTCACCTCGCTGCCGGACGGGACGGAGATGTCCACGCCGGTGTGGAACTTCTTTTTATCGTGCACAGGGTGATTCCGGTACCCGAAGGGAGAGGAAATCGTCCCAGCCACAGGCCAGCCGACGGGCGTGGCGAGATGGATGTCCTTCTGTTCGGCGATATACCTGCGGATCTCCGAGACGGACTGCATCGCCGCCTCGATCTGGCTCCTCAACACCTCCATGTCGAGGGATCCGGTGTCGCCGGGATCCGCCGACTCCAGGACGGCGGATTTCGACTCGAGGGAGAACAACCTGCGGAAATCCTTTTCCGCCTGTTTCAGGGAAAGCATCGTCTCCTTCATTTCGAGGAACTGCGCGGAGACGAGCGACAGTCTCTCCTGCATCCGGTGGTACTCCACGGCCCGGACCGACACGGCGACGACGAAGGCGGTCCCGATCAGGAACAGGCAGACCGACGCGGCGACCGCGACCACCGGGACCCGGATGCTGACGGACCTTGTCCGGCTGTGGGGAACCAGCAGGATGGTCACGGGGGTGAGGATCCGTTTCAGGAACATCCGCGCGCGGTTCATTGCGACCTCCTTCAAGTCGAGGACCGACACTCCTTCGCGGTGGGAGGACTCCCTTCCTTCGTCCCGGGTCGGACCAGGAATGCCCCCCCTTGACAGGGGTGTCCCTCGCCGGCACCCGATGGCGGCACACCGGATACCGCTGGACGGTCGAATTCCTGCAACAGGCATTCCCAAAAGGACCACATACAACCCATTGAAATATCAACGATGTATCATCCTGTCGGCACGCAGCGATTACAATATTCGAATCCGGGCGGATGAGGATTACAGGATTGCGATTCCAGGAAGTTTCTCCGTTCCGGAGGAACTTCCCCCCGGATCCTTGCCATTTCATTCACCTTATCGCGGAAATCCACCGAATTTTCTAGTAATAAAACGCAATTTCCTGGCGGCATGCCTATTGCTGATACTTACTGACATATCCGAACAAATTTCGTTTCGCCGGATTGGCTCCATGGAACGGAACAACTATAACGTTCGGTCTATTAAATAATTGTCTGCTGCAAGCCATCGATTTCCCGCCAGCGGGAACGGGGGGTGAAGATAACGTTATTGAGATTCAAATTTACAGGAAAGAAAGTGTGGGAGGGCAATGCCCGTGCGAAGGTCGGAGCGGCTCCTCAGAGCCCCCTCATCCATTCGGGCCGGAGCATGTCCGGGGTGGTGCCCATCAAGGCCTTGTCGATGCGCATCAGGATCCCGTCCTTGTCCCCGGGCAGCGTCATGCCCGTGATGGGGAGGTAGTTGGACGCGTGCTCCGTGCCGAACCTGCAGCGGGCGAGCTCGAGGTCCTCGACGAACCACCGGAGCTCCTGCAGGGACTGTTTCCTGTCGATGAGCTTGAACCCGCCGCCCATGACCTTCTCCTCGTAGTCCCGCCCGTTCGGCCCTGTCATGAGGGTGAGCGTGGCCAGGAACTGCGGATCGATGGCGTTGACCACGCGCGCGGAATCCTTCGCATGGTCATAGCTCCCATCCACCCCGCCGAGCCCCAGGATGATGAAGACGGACATCCGCAGTCCCGCCTGTAGGGCCTTCCTGCCGCCCTCGACGATCTGCCCGGCGGTCGCGCCCTTCCTGACCCGCTTCAGCAGTTCGTCGTTCCCCGTCTCGATCCCGAGGTAGAGGAGATCGAGTTTCCGCTCCTTGAGCATCCCCAGCTCCTCGGGCGTCTTTGCCATGAGGTTCGCGGGGCCGGCATACGCGCTGATCCGTTGGAGGGAGGGGAACCGCCGGTTCATGAGGTCGAGCACCTTCACGAGGTAGTCGGTCGGCGCCGCCATCGGGTCGCCGTCGGCGAGGAAGATCTTCCTGGCGTCCGGGTACCACCCGGACATCTCGACGACATCCCTCTCCACCTCTACGAAGGGGCGCACCTGGAATTCCTTGGTCCCGTAGGAGGTGCAGAACAGGCACCGGTTCCAGGAGCAGCCGAGGGTCACCTGAAAAATGAGGGACCTCGCCTCCGATGGCGGCCTGAACAGCGGCAGGTCGTATTCCATGACGATCTTAGGTTACCATCTTCGAAGGCACCTTCGCGCGGAGAGGAGGATGCGATGCCCGCGGATGCGCACCTCGTCGAACTGCGCGCGCTGACGAAGAGCTACCCCGAGGGCGGAGGCGAGCGGGTCGTGTTCCGTGGTCTCTCCGCCGGAATCCGCCGGGGGGAAACGGTGGCCCTCCTCGGTCGCAGCGGCTCCGGGAAATCGACCCTCCTGAACCTCATCGGAGGCATCGACCTCCCCACCGCGGGCGAGGTCCTCCTCGACGGGACGAAATTGACGGCACTTTCCGAGCATCGGCGAACCCTGTTCCGTCGCCGCCACATCGGCCTCGTCTTCCAGTCGTTCAACCTCATCCCCACCTTGACGGTGATCGAAAACCTTCTCCTCCCGCTGGAACTGAACGGCAGGACCGGAGGGCGGGCGCGCGCGGCGGCGCTGGACCTCCTCGCGAAGATCGGCCTCGACGACCGGGCCGGGACATACCCGGACCGCCTCTCCGCCGGAGAGCAGCAGCGGGTCGCGGTGGCCCGCGCGGTGGTCCACGACCCGGTTCTCCTGCTGGCGGACGAGCCGACGGGGAGCCTCGATGCGGAGACGGGGATGCGGGTGCTCGAGCTCCTCGTCGGGCTTGCCCGGAACGACCGAAGGACCATGGTCGTCGTGACGCACAGCGACGCCGTGGCCCGGGCCGCCGACCGGGTGCTCGTGCTCCGGGACGCCCGCCTCCTCGAGGAGACGCGCAAGGGAAGGGGGGCGACGTGATCCTCAGGCTTGCCGGCCTGCGCCACCTTTCCCGGCATCCCCTTCAGCTGATGTTCGGCGTCGCAGGCGTGGCCCTCGGGGTGGCGGCGGTCTTCTCGATCGACCTCGCCAACGAGAGCGCCCGTCGCGCCTTCCGTATCTCCGCGCAGACCGTCGCCGGGAAAGCGACCCACCGGATCGTCGGGGGTCCTTCCGGACTGGAAGAGTCGCTATACGCGACGCTCCGCCTCCAGGGGAGGATGCGGACGATCGCCCCGGTCGTCGAGGGGTACGCCCGTATTCCCGGGCTCACCCTCCACATCCTCGGGGTCGACCCGTTCGCCGAGGCCCCGTTCCGGGACTACACGCAGGGGACGGCGGCGGGCGCCGACATCCCCCGCCTTCTGACGCGCCCCGGGGCGGTGCTCCTTCTCGAGGAAACGGCGAAGCGGATAGGAGTCTCTCCGGGGGACGCTCTCCAGCTGCGGGTCGGCCCCGAACCCGCCCGCGCCACGCTGTCCGGCTTCCTCCGTCCGGGGGACGACGTGACCCGACAGGCGCTGGAGACCACCGCCGTGGCGGACATCGCGACGGCCCAGGAGATCCTCGGGAAGGAGGGACGTTTATCCCGGATCGACCTCCTGGTCCCCGGGGGGGTCGAGGGGGAGGCGACCCTTTCCCGGGTCCGGGAGATCCTTCCCCCGGGAGCGGAGATCCTTCCCGCCGGCGCCCGCGGCAGCGCCATGGAGCAGATGACCCGGGCCTTTTCCCTGAACCTGAGCGCCTTGAGCCTCCTCGCCCTCGTGGTCGGCATGTTCCTCGTCTACAACACGATGACCTTTTCGGTCCTTCAGCGCCGGCAGCTCGTGGGGACGCTGCGGGCGCTCGGGGTCACGAGGGGGGAGGTGTTCGCGCAGGTCCTCTCCGAAGCGGCGGTCCTCGGCGCGGTGGGTACGCTCCTTGGGCTTCCCCTCGGATTCCTCCTCGGCAAATTCCTCCTGGGGATGGTCACCCGCTCGATCGGAGACCTGTACTTCGCCCTCTCCGTCGGGGAGGTTTCGGTGACGGCGGCGACGCTCCTCAAGGCGGTCGGGCTGGGGACCTTCGGCGCGGTCGCGGCGTCCCTGGGACCCGCTCACGAGGCGACCTCCACCCGGGCCCGGGACGTGATGCGCCGTTCCTCCATCGAGACGGGGGTCCGCAAGATCCTCCCGGCGGTCTCTGCGGCGGGGGCCGGCCTGATCCTGCTGGGCGCGGGGGTGCAGCTCTATCCCTCCCGGAGCATCCCCCTGTCCTTCGGCGGTCTGTTCTTCATCGTCGCGGGGTACGCGCTCCTCGCGCCGGGCGCGACCACGGTACTGGTCCTGGGGATCCAGCCGGTTCTGGCCGCCGCGTTCGGCACGCAGGGAAAGATGGCGTCCCGGAGCATCTTGGCATCGATCAGCCGCACGGGTGTGGCGGCCGCCGCCCTTGTGGTCGCCGTATCCACCACGGTGGGGATCGGGATCATGATCGACAGCTTCCGCCGGACAGTCTCCGACTGGCTCGATCAGTCGCTCCGGTCGGACATCTACGTCTCCTCTCCGGAGGAACGGAGAGGTCCCGGACGAACACCCCTCCCGCGGGACCTGATCGAGGGGGTATCCTCCGCCCCCGGGGTCCACCAGGTCTCCCTCGTCAGCCGAATGACCCTCGAGTCCCCCTCGGGGTTCACCGAGCTGTTCGTGATGCGGATCCCCCGGGAGGCATTCGACGCCTTCCGCTTCCGCGAGGGAGAACCCCAAACCGCATGGGAGGCGATGCACGGCGGCGCCGTCATCGTCTCGGACCCGTACGCGTACCGGCACGGATTGCGAAAGGGGGACACGGTGCGCCTGCGCACCGACCGGGGAGAGCGGGAGTTCCCCGTGGCGGGCGTCTATTACGACTACAGCTCGGACCAGGGGCTGGTGGGGATCCTCGGGGAGACGTACGGGCGGTTCTGGGACGACCGGGGCGTGGATTCGATCGGGGTCCGACTCTTGCCCGGAGCCCCGATCGAAGCAGCGATCGGGCGGATCCGGGAGATCGCGGGCGACCGACCGTTCCTGGTACGCTCCAACCGGTCTCTGCGGGAGGCGTCGCTCCGGGTCTTCGACAGGACCTTCGCGGTGACGAACGTCCTGCGTTCCCTCACGATCCTCATCGCCTTCGTCGGGGTCCTGAACGCGCTGATGGCGATCCAGATGGAGCGCGGCCGGGAGCACGCGGTGCTCCGGGTCCTCGGGCTCACCCCCCGGCAGACGTGGGGACTGGTCGCGGGGGAGTCCGCCGTGATCGGCCTGGTCGCGGGAGTCCTCGCCGTCCCGCTCGGGGCGGCGCAGGCGCTGGTGCTCATCCGGTTCATCAACCGCCGCTCCTTCGGATGGACGATGCAGACCTTCGTCGACCCCTGGCTCCTGCTCCAGGCCGTGGCGCTGGCCCTGGCCGCCTCCCTCCTCGCCGGGATCTACCCGGCGACCCGGCTGGCCCGCTCCTCCCCGGCGGGAGCGCTGCGGGAGGAGTGAATGCCGCACCGCCGGGTCTTCGGACTGGCCGCGCTGTGCGCGGCCGCTCTCCTCGCGTCCGGCCTGTTCCTGTGGCACGCCCTGGCCCCGCGCCCCGCGCCCTCCTCCCCGCCCGCGTCCGTGACCTCGCTGCTCGGAGGGGAAGACCCTGGCGGGTTCGCCCGCGCAACGGCCCCCCGCGAATTCCGGTTCCCGGCCGACCACGGCCCGCACCCGGAGTTCCGCCATGAGTGGTGGTACTTCACCGGCAACCTCCGGGCGCCCGGGGAGCGCCGCTTCGGATACCAGCTCACCTTCTTCCGCTTCGCACTCTCCCCCTCCCCCCCCGACCGGCGGTCGCGGTGGGCGACGGCCCAGGCGTACATGGCCCACTTCGCCGTCACCGACGCGCAGGGAAACCGGTTCCACCACTTCGAGCGGACCGGTCGCGGCGCCCTCGGCCTTGCCGGGGCAACCGCGCGCCCGTTCCGGGTGTGGCTCGACGACTGGTCCGCGGAGGGGGCGGAGGCCTCCACCCTGCCGATCCGGCTGCGGGCCGCGGAACAGGAGGCGTCGGTCGACCTCTTCCTCGACACCACGAGGCCGATCGTGCCCCAGGGGGATCGGGGATTCAGCCGGAAGGGCGCCGGTCCGGGAAACGCATCGCACTACTATTCGATGACCCGGCTCGCGACCCGAGGAACCGTTCGGGTCGACGGCGTTTCGTTCCCGGTGGAGGGGAACTCCTGGCTGGACCGCGAATGGGGGACCGGTTCGCTCGAGAAAGGGCAGGCGGGCTGGGACTGGTTCGCCCTCCAGCTGTCGGACGGACGGGACCTGATGTTCTACCGGCTCCGCCGCGAGGACGGCGGGACCGACCCGTTCAGCGCCGGCACGCTGGTCCTCCCGGACGGTTCGTATCGACCCCTCTCGCCCGACGACGTCCGGATCGAGGACCTCGAAACCTGGAGGAGCCCGCAGAGCGGAGTGCGCTATCCTTCCCGCTGGCGCCTCCTGCTCCCGCTCGAAGGGTTGGAGCTGGAAGTCTTCCCCCGCATCGTGGACCAGGAACTGCGGACCGCCGTCCGGTACTGGGAAGGGGCGGTCGGTATCCGTGGAACCTCCCGCGGGGAGCCGGTCGGGGGGGAAGGGTACGTCGAGTTGACGGGGTACGGGGAAACGGCCGGGCGATGACCGGGCCGATCGCTTCGCCGCCACCGGCGTGCCGGTACGATGTTTCCGGGAGGCGCGCGGGTTCACGCCGTATTTCCGGGTACAATCTCACGAGGTATCTTCGCGCGGAGAGGAGGATGCGATGTCCACGGATGCGAAGCCCGTATCGGCGACCCGGCTGGTGATGGCGCAGGAGATGACGCCGCAGGACGCGAACCCCGCGGGGAACGTCCACGGGGGGAATATCATGAAGCTGGCCGACTCGGCCGCCGGCGTGGTTGCCATCCGGCACTCGGGCAGGAACTGCGTCACCGCCGCCGTGGACCACTTCGAATTCCACGCCCCCGTCTTCATCGGCAACCTCGTCACCTTTCACGCCTCCGTGAACCATGTGGGGCGCACCTCGATGGAGGTCGGGGTCCGCGTCGAGGCGGAGGAGCCGCGCACGGGGAAGAGGACCCACACGAATTCGTCCTATTTCCTGATGGTGGCGCTCGATGACGAGGGAAAGCCCGTCGAGGTGCCGAAGCTGGTTCTGGAGACCGCGGAGGACCGCCGCAGGAACGAGGAGGCGAGGCAGCGGGCGATCGCCCGGCGGCTGTGGAAGAACAAGTAGGGGCGCCCGGAACGGCAGGGTCACTCCGTCGAGGCGGTCTGGCCGGGAGCGTTCAACGCGGTCCGCGCCGTGTGCCACGCCAGCGTCGCGCACTTGACGCGCGCGGGGAATTCGCGGACCCCGGCGAGCGCCTCCAGTTTCCCGAGGGATCCTTGCGCGCCTGATCCGGGACCGGCGACCCTGTCGTGGAATCGCCCGAACAGGACCTCGGCCTCCTTCTCGGTCTTGCCGAGAAGCGCCTCCGTCATGAGGGATGCGGACGCCGTGGAGATGGCGCAACCGTTCCCCGTGAACCCGATGTCCCGGATCACTCCCCCCCGCACGTTCACGTAGACGATCAGGCGATCCCCGCAGAGGGGGTTGTCCCCGTTCGCGATCCGGTCGGCGTCGGGGATCTCGCGGAAGTTCCGCGGGCGCCTGTTGTGATCGACGATGATCTCCTGGTAAAGGGACCGGATGTCGACCGTCACCGGAAGACCTCCCGGGCCTTCCGGATCCCGGCGGCGAGGAGATCCACCTCGGCCGGCGTGTTGTAGAGGCCGAACGAGGCACGGGCGGTGGAGGGCAGCCCGAGGAGGTCCATGAGCGGCATGGCGCAATGGTGGCCGGCGCGGATCGCCACGCCCTCGTGGTCGAGGATCGTCCCGATATCGTGGGGGTGAACACCCTCGAGGACGAACGAAAGGATGCCGGCCTTCTCCCTCGCGGTCCCCACGATGCGCACTCCCGGGATCCTCCCCACCTCTTCCGTCGCGTACGCGAGCAGCTCCCCCTCGTGCGCGGATATCGCCGGGAGCCCGACCGCGTCGAGATAGTCGATGGCGGCGCGCAACCCGATCGCCCCGGCGATGTTGGGCGTGCCCGCCTCGAACTTCCAGGGGATCGCATTATAGGTGGTCTTTTCGAACGTGACCCGCAGGATCATGTCGCCGCCGCCCTGGTACGGCGGCATCGCCTCGAGATGTTCCTCCTTCCCGTAGAGCACGCCGATCCCCGTCGGTCCGTACAGCTTGTGGCCGGAGAAAACGTAGAAATCGCACCCGAGCGCCTGCACGTCCACGGGGGTGTGCGGTGCCGCCTGGGCTCCGTCCACGAGGACGGGAACGCCTTGGGCGTGCGCCATCCCGATCATCTCCCGCACGGGATTCACCGTCCCGAGGGCGTTCGACACGTGGGTCACGGCGGCCAGGCGCGTCCGGGGAGAGAGCATCCGCCCGTACGCCGCGAGGTCGAGCTCCCCCGAAGCGAGGACGGGCGCGACCTTGAGACGAGCCCCCGCCCGGTCGCACGCCATCTGCCAGGGAACGATGTTGGAGTGGTGCTCCATTCCCGTGACGAGGACCTCGTCCCCCTCCAGAAGGTGCACGCGGCCGTAGGTCTGCGCCACCAGGTTGATCCCTTCGGTCGCTCCCCGGACGAAGACGATCTCCCGGTCCTCGCGGGCGTTCAGGAACCGCGCCACCCGGCCCCTCGCCTCTTCGTACGCCTGTGTGGCCCGGTCGGAGAGGGCGTGGACGCCGCGGTGCACGTTCGCGTTCGAGGTTTCGTAATACCGGCGGATCGCCGCGGTCACCGCCCGGGGCTTCTGCGTGGTGGCGGCGTTGTCGAGGTAGACCAGCGGCTTCCCGTGAACCTTTCGCGCCAGGATCGGGAAATCGCCCCGCGCGTGGGAAAGGCCGGGAACGGTCGGGGTCGCCGTATCCGCCCGGAGAGCGCTACCCCGGTTCATGGAGGAACTCCCGGATCCGGCTCGCGTCCGGCAGCCACGCGAGCAGCTTTTCCTCGTAGGCCCGCCGGACATCGGGGAGGTCGAACCGCTCGAGAATGTCCGCGGCGAACGCGTAGGCGAGCAACCCCCGGGCCGAGGACTCGTCGATTCCCCGAGACCGCATGTAGAAGACCTTCTCCTCGTCGAGCGGCCCCACCGTCGCGCCGTGGGTGCACTTCACGTCGTCGGCGTGGATCTCGAGCTGGGGGCGGCTGTCCGCCTCCGCCTCCCTCGACAGGAGCAGGTTCCGGTTCGCCTGCCGAGCGTCCGTCTTCTGCGCGTCTTCCCGCACGATCACGCGTCCGCGGAACACCCCGCGGGATCGCCCGTCGAGGATGCCGCGGTAATATTCCCGGCTCGACCCGTCCGGCTTCGCGTGGTCGATCGTCGTGAAGTGGTCGACGTGCTGCTCCCCGTTTCCCAGATAAAGCCCGTTCAGCAGGCACACCGCGTCCCCGCCGTCGAGTACGGCGTGCACTTCGCTCCGGGAGAGGCGCGCCCCGAGGGAGACGGAATGGGCCGCGAACCGGCTTCCCGTCCCCTGCCGCGCGCGAAGCGACGAGACGTGGTACGCGTCCGGCCCGTCCTCCTGCAGCCGGTAGTGCGCCACGGTTGCGCCGCCGCCCGTCGCGATGTCGGTCACGGCGTTCACGAGGCACCCGGCGTCGGAAAGGCCCGCGTACCGCTCCACGACCGTCACCCGGGACCCTTCTCCCGCCACGATCACGTTCCGCGGATGGGCCATGACCGGTCGTTCACCGCCGGAGGTCAGGAACAGGAGGTGGATCGGCTCCGGCACCTCGACCTCCTTCCCGACGTGCAGGAACGCGCCGTCCTCCATCAGCATCGTGTTGAGATCGGTGAAGGGGTTCGCGGGCGAACGGAAAAAATACGGGACGAGAGCGTCCCCCCCGCCCGACAGGGTTTCGGACAGGCTCCCGAGATGCACCCCGGGGGGGAGAGGCCGCCGCACGGAAAGGTCCGCGCGATACCGTCCGTTCGCGAACACGAGGACGTTCCCGGCCGCGTCTCCCGGGAGAGCGCCCGCGACGTCGGATGGAGACAAACCGCCATCGTCCCGCGACGGGAGCTCGAAGCGACGCTCTTCGATCCCCGCCACGCTCGTGTATTTCCAATCCTCGTTCTTGACGTCCGGGAACCCGGTGGCGACGAATCGCTCCTTCGCCTCGTCCCGAAGCCGGCGCAACCAGCCAGGCCTTCCCTTTCCGTCCTCCGCTCCTTCGAACGCGGCAAGGTAGCGATCCCTCGCTTCGGCAGGCAAGGTCACGGGCGCGCCTCCTCTCCGCCCTCCGCGCCCGGTCCCTGAACCCAGCCGTACCCGCGCTCCTCGAGCTCCAGCGCGAGTCCCCGCCCCCCGGACCGCACGATCCGCCCCTCGACGAGAACGTGCACGAAGTCGGGCACGATATAATTCAGCAGCCGCTGGTAATGGGTCACGACGACGATCGCCCGCTCCGGGCCGCGGAAAGCGTTCACCCCGGCGGCGACGACCTTCAGGGCGTCGATGTCCAGCCCCGAGTCGGTCTCGTCGAGGATCGCGAGCCTCGGTTCGAGCACCGCCATCTGGAGGATCTCGTTCCGCTTCTTCTCTCCCCCGGAAAACCCGTCGTTCACCGCCCGCAGCAGGAGGCCCTCGTCCATCTCGACCCGGCGCAGCCGCTCGAGGACCGTGTCGCGGAACTCCACGACGTCGAGCTCCTGGAACCCGCGGTGCCTTCTCACCGCGTTCAGGGCCGCCTTCAGGAAGTAGAGGTTGCTCACTCCGGGGATCTCCACGGGGTTCTGGAAGGCGAGAAACACCCCTTCCTTCGCCCGTTCCTCGGGGGGCATCGCGAGAAGATCTCCCCCCTGGTAGCGGACCGTTCCGGCCGTCACACGGTACTCCTCCCGCCCGGCGACGACGTTGGCCAGCGTGCTCTTGCCCGATCCGTTCGGGCCCATGACGGCGTGGACTTCTCCCGCGTGGACGGCCAGGTCCACCCCCCGCAGGATCGGTTTCTCCCCGATCGCGGCGTGCAGGTTTTCGATGGACAGCATGGGGGTTCCGTTCCTCATCCGACACTCCCCTCGAGGCTGATTTCGAGAAGCTTTTGAGCCTCCACCGCGAACTCCATCGGGAGATTCCGGATCACCTCGCGGCAGAAGCCGTTCACGATCATCGATACCGCGTCTTCCCGGGAGAGGCCGCGCTGCTGGCAGTAGAAGAGCTGGTCCTCGCCGATCTTCGACGTGGACGCCTCGTGCTCCACCCTGGCCGTCGGGTTCTTCACCTCGATGTACGGAAACGTGTGCGCACCGCACCGGTCCCCGAGGAGGAGGGAGTCGCATTGGGTGAAATTCCGGGCGTTCTCCGCCGTCTTGAGGACTTTCACCAGGCCCCGGTACGTGTTCTGCCCGCGCCCCGCGGAGATCCCCTTGTTCACGATCGTGCTCCGGGTGTTTTTCCCGATGTGCGTCATCTTCGTGCCGGTGTCGGCCTGCTGGAAATTGTTCGTGAGCGCCACCCCGTGGAACTGCCCGACCGTGTTGTCCCCCTTCAGGATCACGCTCGGGTATTTCCAGGTGATCGCGGAGCCGGTCTCCACCTGCGTCCAGGAGATCCGGGAGTTGTTCCCGGCGCACAACCCCCGTTTCGTCACGAAGTTGTAGATTCCGCCCTTCCCCTCCTTGTCGCCCGGGTACCAGTTCTGCACCGTGGCGTACCGGATCTCCGCGTCCTCGAGGGCGATCAGCTCGACCACCGCCGCGTGGAGCTGGTTCGTGTCGCGCCGCGGGGCCGTGCACCCTTCGAGGTAGCTGACGTAGGAACCCGCGTCCGCGACGATCAGGGTCCGCTCGAACTGCCCCGTGTTCTCCGCGTTGATGCGGAAGTAGGTGGACAGCTCCATCGGGCAGCGCACCCCCGGGGGGATGTAGCAGAACGACCCGTCGGTGAAGACGGCGGAGTTGAGGGAGGCGAAGTAGTTGTCGTTGAACGGGACGACGGTCCCGAGATACTTTTCCACGAGGCGGGGGTAAAGGTGGACCGCCTCGGAGAAGGAGCAGAAAAGGATCCCGAGCTTCGCCAGCTCCTTCTGGTAGGTTGTGGCCACCGAGACGCTGTCGAAGACGGCGTCCACGGCCACGCCCGCGAGGAGCTTCTGTTCCATGAGGGGGATCCCCAGGCGCTCGTATGTCCGCAGCAGCTCCGGGTCGATCTCTCCGAGGCTTTTCGGCCGGTCCTTCATCCCTCGGGGGGCCGAGTAATAGACGATGTCCTGGAAATCGATGGGGTTATAGCGCACGGTCGACCAGCGCGGCTCGATCATGGTTTGCCACTGCCGGTACGCCTTGAGGCGGCGCTCGAGGAGAAATTCGGGCTCGTTCTTCCGGGCGGAGATCGTCCGGATGACCTCCTCGCTGATGCCCTTGGGGATCGTGTCCGCCTCGACCGGAGAAACGAATCCCCAGCGGTACTCCTTGTCGACCCAGTCCTTGACCTGGTTTGCGGTGTTTTCCATGTTCGCTCCATGATTTTCCCCGGATGCATCCTATACATTACTAAAATAGTCATGTTTACCCACCCCCGTCAAGGAGCGGGGGGAGAAAAAATCCCCGGGGAGGGAATGTATAATCACGGGGTCACCGGGAAGACAACGGGAAAGGTACGGGAAGTGGCAGCGATGGAAGGCCGTGGAAGGATACCGGAGGGCGGGAGGAAGCGCCCGGGTTCCCGCCTGTTGCTGGGGATCGCGCTCCTCGCCGGGACCCTCGCGGCGATCTGCGGGGGAGCGCTTCTCGCGGATCTCGCGCTGGACCTGCTCGGCGTCGCCTCGCCGCCGGTGCGGCTCGCGGTGAAGGCGATCGCGATGGCGGCCGCGCTGCCCGCGGGGTTCTACCTCGTCGAACGCGCGTTCCTGGCGCGGTCCTCGGCTACACCCCGGAAAACACCTGGGCCTTGACGCGGGCCATCACCAACTCGAACACCTCGCCCGCGTAGGAGTGGATGTTGCGCCGCATCTCGATCAGGTACCGCTCGACCTCGGGCCACGCCTCCCGGATCACCGCTCTCTGGTCGGCGTAGGCCGCCTCGTACTCCTGCCGCATCCTGTCCTGAAGCCGCACCCGCTTCGGCCGGTCGTCCGGATACGCCTTTTTCGGGAGGAACTCGTAGATCGGCTCGAAGATGCGGACGTCGGTCTCCTCCAGGTGGAACAGCTCGATGTTGTCGATCATCACCACTTCCTTCC
>Ga0326597_10004517_pt1 | contig 19588 bp, 12 predicted proteins | sample RVTome_12_FD_203789 | JGI IMG/M metagenome (GOLD analysis project Ga0326597, IMG submission 203789) | Soil microbial communities from uranium-contaminated site in the Upper Colorado River Basin, Wyoming, United States - RVT100D185 | ecosystem: Environmental > Terrestrial > Soil > Contaminated >... | reverse complement strand
CGCGATATTCGGAAAGCGGGCTTCGAGATCGATCGTGTGGAGATCTATCCCGATTCCTCGCTCGCGGTCAAAGCGTCCTAATGTGAGCGGAAGTTTGAATCTACCGGTAGCCGAAGTCGCGAGACTTTGGGGAGCAGCAGAGAGCCTTCATGGCGAGATGCCTTTTGTTTTCGTGGTTGCTCATCATCATCGTGAGTCGCCCGACATTTGCTGAAGGCGAGTGGGAGATCACGCGCGAAAGTGAGCAGGCGCTGGAACGTGGCTTGGAGTGGTTGGCCAAGAATCAGGGGCGCGACGGCAATTGGTCGTCGAACGATGTTGGGCTGGTCAGCTTGGGCATATTGGCGTTCCTGGCGAACGGCCATGCTCCGGGGCGAGGTCGATATGGCGAAGTGGCTCAGACGGCGCTCGACTACGTGATCGACAACGCGAAGCCGACTGGCCTGCTGAACATCTCAAATTCGCAACGCGACATGTACAATCACGGCTTGTCGACGTTCGTGCTGGGACAAGCCTACGGCATGACGACGGCTCGTGATCGGCGACTGCACACGACGCTCGATCGCGCATTGCGGCTGATTCAAGACACGCAGTGCGGCGACGGCGGTTGGGATTATCGCGCGCGGCGATTAGGACGCGGGCATGATCTGAGCCTGGTCGTGATGCAAGCCAAGGCGTTGCGAAGTGCCGCAGACAGTGGCTTGGACGTTCCGCCGGAAGTAATAGAAGCAGCCATCGGCTCGGTTCGCGAGCACTACTGGCCCAAGCATGGCGATCGATCGGTCGACGAAGCACAGCTGCAAGTCGGACCAGGGCAATTCGCATACAGCAAAGGAGGAGGAGGCGAGACGATTGCGATGGCTGCCGCCGGTGTCGTCTGTCTGCAAGAGTTTGGCAAGTACGACGATTGGCGAATCGGCAAGAATATGGACGTGATTCTGGCGGCGATCGAGGAGTTGCCGGAAGCGCGTCGTAACGGGACGTTGCCGTTCGATGCCTACACGCTGTACTACGTGGGCCAGGCTCTTTATCAAGCCGGAGGCCCGGCTTGGGACGAGCACTACACGACGCTCCGCGACTATCTCGTGCTTTCGCAGATGCTCGCGCCGGGAGATGACGCCGTGCATGGTTCCTGGCGCGATAACGGTGCCAACGGCGGCGGCAAGGTCGGAGGGAAGCCAGGCGATCTGTTTGGAACCGCGGTGGGGTGTTTCATTCTGGCGATGCCCAATCGATATCTGCCGATTTTGCAGAAGGGTGAAGCAAAGAGTGTCGGTGTTCGCTCCGCGAACAAACGTCCTTTCGCGGAGCGAAAGGCGACTATCGAGGCAGTGCCATGAACTGGCTCCCATCACTTGGCGCTTGGCCGTTTGCGGTTGCCGGAGTCGCGGCGGCGGCTGGTACGGTGCTGATTCACTTGCTGAATCGACGACGGTATCAGGTGCTGCCGTGGGGAGCCATCGAGTTCCTGCAACAAGCGATCAAAAAGAACCGACGGGTCATTCAGCTCCGCGATGCGATCCTGTTGACGTTGCGAACCCTGGCCGTGCTGTTATTTGGACTGGCGCTCGCGCGTCCTCACTACTCGCAACGCGACACGCCTGCTGGCCCGCGACCGATCCACGCCATTGTCGTGATCGACAACAGCTTGAGCATGTCATACCGGACACTCGAAGGATCGTTGCTCAACCAGGCAAAACAAACTGCCGTCCAGCTCGTCGAGCGACTGCCATCAGGAAGCCGCGTCTCGGTTCTGGCATCCTGCGGAGATGATTCCTTCACCTCGCAAGAGCCGATGGTCGACCTGCAAGATGCACGCTCTGCGATTGAGCAAATCGAAATTGTCGATACCGCGGCGAACATGAGCGAGATCCTCACGAGGGCCCAGACGGCTGCTGGCTTTGAAACCAACCAACCGCACCGAATCGTCGTCTTGACCGATCAACAAGCCACGACCTGGGCCGACGTTCCGAGGGCGGATGACATCGGCGAGCTGGAGCAGCTGCAGATTGTCGACATCGCGCCGCGACAACGCGACAACACTTGGGTGGCGGAAATCGGAGTGCAAGACGGATTCGCGGAAGCTCGCACGCAATCGACCATTCGTGTGACCGTTCAGCGGAGCGGCGGCAACTCGGTGCGACATGCCGAAGTCTCGTTGCTGGTCGACGAACAGCTGGTCGGGTCGAGAAGTATCGTGCTTCAGGCGGGGCAATCCTCGCAACTCGTCACCTTTGAACACTCGTTTATCTCGAATGTGACGCACGATCTGGCCTACGTACCAATCCAAGCCGTAGTGACTCCGGATCGACTGACGATCGACGACGTGCGTCAGGCCCTCATTCCCGTGCTGCGGCGACTTTCGATCGTGTTTGTCGATCAATTCGGCGCGAGTGAGGAAGACGTTCGGCGCGGTCAGCTCGGCGAAACGCGAGCGGTGCGACGATTGTTACAGAGTGACCGAGAGGATGATTTGCGTGAAGTTGCTGTTGGGCAGCGTCACCTAAAGTTCGACGATCTTGATGCGAAGGCGATCGAGGATGCTCGGCTAGCTATCGTGGCCGGCGTGGGAAGTCCCGATGGGAAGGTTCCTGTCCTGCGGAAATTCGTGGAAGACGGGGGCCAGCTGTTGATTGCGGCAGGCGGCGACTTCTCGGCGCGGAATTGGCAGGAACTTGCTTGGCTCGATGGAAATGGGATTCTTCCTGCTCCGCTGGCGGGCACAACGATTGGCGCAACGCCCGACGAGACGCAAGGAGAGTTGACGCCCACTCGGTTGTCGTTCGAGAGCCTGCGTCACAGCCCGTGGCTTCGGCTGCCTGGAATCCCTGATGGAGTCCTGCGCGATCTTTATGACGAGCCGCTCTTTTTCAAAGTGATTGAAGTCGACGCGTCGCGGGACTTCGCTTCTGCGTATCGAGTCGTCGCTCGACTCGAAAGTGTGGACGGGCCGCCGTTGCTCGTCGAGCGCGACATCGACCGAGGCCGTGTGTTGTTCATGAGTTCGGGGCTCTCGTCCGATTGGAATACGCTCTCGAAGTCGAACGCGGTGGTGATGCTTGACCGACTCGCGCGAGAAATGATCCGCTCGACGATCGCCGATCGTAACCGTGCGACCCGATCCGGCATTCAAGTCGAGCTGCCTGTTTCCGCTCGCGATTCAACGGTGATGCTTCAGCGACCGGATCATGGAGTCGCGGTTCCACTCGAATCCGGCTACTTCGACCGCGATCGATTCGGTGTGACGATCCGGGATGCCTATCGTCGCGGCGTCTACAAAGTGACGGCGATGCCCGACGACGTGAACGGCGTTCGCCAGTCGGCGGACCCGATTTGGGACGCGGAACTTGCCGTGAACGGGGATGCCGCCGAATCGGATTTGACCGCCGCGGACGATGCCGCCATCTCCGCACTGGCGCAACACGTCACCGTTAGCCTCGCACATTCGGGCGACGAGGTCAGTCTGGCCGAGACGCACACGATCGCCCATGGATTGTGGTGGTGGTGTACGCTCGTTGCGCTAGGACTGATACTGGCCGAGACGCTGACACTTGCCACGGCGCATCGCCATCGTCGCTCGGTTCGCAAGGCGGAGTGGGCGACATGACGCTCTACATCGGCTGGCTGTTTGGGTTCGAGAACGTCCGATCCATCGATTCGATCGGCGTAACGCTCGCTGCGCCGTGGGCTGGCAATCAACTGTGGATACTGTCTGGTTCCTGCTTGCTTGCGATCGGCGTGGTCGTCGCGTTCTATCGGCGTTTCGAGACTTGTAAATCAAAGCCGCTGCGAATCACGCTCACGACAATCCGAGCAGCAGTGTTGTGCTTGCTGCTCGTGACGCTTGCGGCACCGTTGCTGCACAGTTCGGCGACCATATTGCGATTGCCGTTGGTGTATCTGGTCCTCGATGATTCCGAAAGCATGAGCCTTGCCGACTCGCGCTCGGTCGATGCCACATCCGCCACTCGAAGCGACCAATTGCGGCAGCTCTTCAGCGAGCAAGGCGGTGCCCTGATCCGACGACTGGAAGAGGAGGTCCCCTGTCGCGTCGACGCGTTTAAGCTCTCCGGTGACACGGCGAAGTCACTCGTAAAGATCGATCGTCATGCGATTGAGGCCGAGCTGGTTGGAGATGGCAAGACGACCCCCTTACTCGACGCGTTGGCCGCGATACCGAAGCACGCGCGCGCGGAGCGAATCGCGGCGGTGATTGTGTTCAGCGATTTTGTTGACACGTCGGGCGATGCAGTGCGTGACGAGCTGAATACTGCGATGGCATCCATCGGCAGTCCGATACACGCGGTCGGGCTTGGTGCGACGGAGCTGATCGACGTCGCCATCGGCCTCCGTACGGAAGTAAAGGTGAAGCTTGGCGAACCGGCGACGGTGACGATCGACCTGCGACAGAGTGGCCTCGACCAACAACGGGCCGCCGTCTCGTTAGAGGTCCGGGCGTTGCAATACGAAGCTGCGGACGAAGGACAAGCGGTTCAGCAAGTCGGTCAGCGGACGCTGACACTGGACGCTACGACCACGACGCTCACGCTGCCGTTCACTCCCGAGACCTCTGGGTTCGTAGAACTCATCGCGAAAGTCACTCCTTTCAGTGGCGAAGTACTGCTGGACAATAACGTCGCGACAAGCCAGATCGGTGTCATCGAGGACTACCTGCGAATTACCTATGTCGACTTCGAACCGAATTGGGAGTGGCGATTCATTAAGGAAGTCTTCGGGCGCGACAAACTTGTCGGCCGTGACGGCTTCCGCACTCATCTCGCATCCGCCGCCACAAACGTTCGCTCCGATAACGCGCTGTTCAACAACGAACTTACGTTGCCGCGAAGTGAGTTCTTCGCGAACGATGTGCTTTTCGTGGGGGACGGGCCGCGCGAGCTGTTCACTCCGGAGTTTTGTGCACTGACGGAAGAGTTTGTCAGTCGACTGGGAGGCGGCTTGGTTGTCGTTGCTGGTCCTAGGTTCGGCCCTCAACAGCTCGCCGAGACGCCGCTCGCGAAGATGCTCCCAGTCGTCCCGGGTGCCGACGCACGCCTGCGCGATCAGGCTGAGTTCACGCTCCAGCGGACGAGTGAAGCCTCGCTCTACCCGTTCATGCGGCTCGCCGATTCGCAGGCGGAAGATGCCGCGGCATGGAACAATTTGGGAAAGCTTCCATGGTATCAGCCAGTCGCCGGAGTTCACGAGCTTGCGGAAGTTCTCGCGGAACATCCGACTGATCTTTGCGACGACGGCAAGACACGACAACCGCTGATCGCGATCCGGCCGTACGGCAAAGGGCAAGTTGTCTATATCGGCTTTAACGAGATGTGGCGGTTGAGGAAGCGATATGGCGATCGCTACTATCAGCGATTCTGGTCGCAATTGATTTACCGGCTGGGGATGAGTCACGTGGTCGGTACGGAAAAACGATTCGTCGCTGAATTCGATCGCTTTACGTACCGCGTCGGGGATGAAGCCGTATTCGCCGTCGAAGCCTTTGATGACGAGTACCAGCCGTTGGGGCTGAGCCAGCTCGCCGACGGGTCACTTCTCGGCGAATTGACGGTTCCAATCACAGGCGGCGAGGAAACCCGCAGGCTCTCGATACCAGTCACTCGGCCTGGGCATCTCGAAGCGGTGATCCCGCTCGCGGTCGCAGGACGCTATTCGGTTCGCATCACCGATCCGATCAGCGGCCGCGCCCATGAGCGAAGCTGCGTTGTCTCGGATATATCTGTTGAACGGAGACAAATCGTACGCAACACGGAATTGCAACGTCGGATCGCAGCTGCCACCGGCGGCAACGTATATGATGTGTCGGAAGTTGACCAACTGATTCACGATCTCCTGCTGGAGCCGACGTTGGAGCAAGAACATCGGCAAATTGCCCTCTGGAACACGCCGGTTTGGTTCTTGCTGGTGGTTGGGCTAATGCTGAGCGAATGGACGATTCGAAAACTGGCGTTTTTGCGATGAGCGGACTGCAAACATTTCGAAGCCGCCTCGGCAGACTGAGATCCCGTCGCGCGTGGGTGCGTTGGCGAACGGCGATCTGTCGCGCGTTGGTGCTCGGCATTATTGCCTTCTTCGCACTTCTGTCGATCGACTTTGCGCTGCGATTGGAAACTGTTCCGCGTCTGATTGTCGTTTTTCTCACGCTTGGCGTGTTGGCTTGGCGAACCCTTCGTCACATCGTCCCTGACCTTTCGCACGACGAGACCGTTGTCGATATCGCCCTGTTGTTAGAGCGTACGCACGGAGTGGACAGTGATCTTGTTGCCGCACTGCAATTCGATGCAACCGCGAACGAGCGCGCTGGTTCAGCGGAGCTGCAAAGGGCTGTCATCGAGAGTGTCGCGAAGATTTCCGAGACACTGGACTTTCACTCGGCGGTTCCCAGCGAAGACGCACGTCGAGCTGGGCGGTACGCCGCGGTTGCCGTCTTGTCAGTCGCCGTCTGTTGGCTCGCCTTTCCGAATCATGCCAGTGCGTTTTGGAATCGGCTTTGGTTAGGACAGGCAAAGTATCCTACGCGGACGCGAATCGACGAAGTTACGATCAACGGTCGGATGGACGCACCCCGCGTTGTCGAGGGTGAAACCGTCGTCTTTCGCGTGAAGTGTTCCGGAATCACGCCGGACGAAGGCATTGCGAGTTTGCGAGGAATTGAAACTGGTGATTCGACCAGCGTCGTACTGAAGCGCGTCGACGAAGCGAGTGATGTTGCGATTTACGGAGCGGGCGGTCCTGCGTTGAACGAACCAGTGGAGTATTCGCTTCACTTCGGCGACGCGGAAACGGAATCCCGCCACATCGCTCTCGTTCGGCGGCCGCTCGTCGAGCTGACGACCGAAGCCGTTGCTCCGGCGTATATGCAACACCAGACCATCCGGCAACACGAGCATTACTTCCAAGTGTTGGAAGGTTCCGCCATCGAACCGTCGATTCGCTGCACGAATGAAAAGCGTTTGACAGAGGCTCGATTTGAGTTGATCAAAGACGGCGAGCGGGCGGAAGAAGTCGAAGCCATCGCCTTCGCAGCGACGGACGATTCGGGAATGGAGTGGCATCTCGATCCAGAGGCGTCAGGGCTGACGCGAGTCGTGAAGGAGTTTCAGTTTCGTGTCGTCGTGGTTGATGAAGACGGGCTTGGGACTTACCATCCGATCGAGGGCGCGGTGCGCCTCAAATTGGATCGTCCCCCCACGGCCACGCTCGCAACTTTGCATCACGCCATCCTGCCAAACGCTCGTCCGACGATCACTTACACGGCCGAAGATGACTTCGGAGTTGAGTCGATGTTTCTGCGTGCGCGTCGTGCCGAAACGCGAACAGCGGATGCGGAAGCACAGGAAACCACCTCCTTTACACTTCCTTTGCCAACGGCGCAAGGGGCGACGCGAGCGACAACCGTCCCAGCCGAATACGTTCTCGACTTGAGCCCTCTAAAGCTCGTCGCACGCGATAAATTGCTCGTATGGCTCGAAGTCACAGACTATCGTGGTGATTGGCCGGGAGTGTCTACGTTATCCGAACCGATCGAGTTGGAGGTGACGGACGAACGAGGGGTGCTGGACGCGATCCTTCGCTCAGACGCCGATGCCGAACAGATGCTAACGGATGCGATCGAGAAGGAACTCGGCTTGCGGGGTGATCGATGATTGTGAAGACTCGGCCCGAAGGGTCACAAACATATCAGCCTAGGGCAAGGCAATGCGAGTCTTGCGAGCGTGCCGCCGCCCTGGGTACGTCGTCAATCGGGTCCGTAAGCCCTGAAAGGGCGATACAAGGACAACAGGCGACTCTCGACTTGTGTCGCCCTTTCAGGGCTTCCGTGCGTAACCAAACCCTACTACTACCCAGGGCGACGCGACGCGGCTGCGCCGCGACGCTCTGCCCTGGGCTGACATGTGGCTGCCCCTTCGGGGCGGAAGTTCCACAACGCAGGCTTTGGACGGTGCCGGTGTGCTTGGTGATGATCATCATTCTCTCAGCGATCGGGACCGTCTACGGACAACAAACCGTCCGACTGCGTGAGCGAATCGACGAACATACACAGGCCCGCGCGTTGGCGAGCCAATTGGTGGCAACAATCTTCAATGTCCAGTTGCGTCACCTCGAAGAGAACGGACTCGCAGAGCTGCCGCTCTATGCGGAAATTTGCGCATCGCGCGACAAGATCGATCTCCTTGCCTCCACGGAGATGGAGCAACTGGGTCAATTGCTGCAGAGGCTTCAAAGCGAAGATGTCGACGGGCGCGACGAGTTGCTCGCCGAAGCCCGCACGAGCGCCCGAGGAATCGCCGTCGCGATGATGGCCGAGCGTCAGCGGCTTCGCGGGCGTTTGCGAACTTCTCGAACGAACATCTTGCTGCGCCAGATGATCGCTCTCGAAAAACAAGCGATCGTCGCGACGGACGGGCTGAACTCGCAGCCCGGCTCCGATCGACAGCGACTCGCCGAGCAACTCGTCCAATCGCACTTGGATCTTGCGGTCTTATTCGACCAGCTAATGACGATGCTTCAGCAAGCCAAGGCGACGCTCGGACAGGATCGAATCTGCGCGGTTGCTGCGATCGATCATTTGGCGGCAGAGCAGACGAACGTTCGTATCGTGGAAGCGGCGGAATTCTTAAAGTCGGGCAGCTACGGAGATGCTCGTCAAAGCGAGCAGCGAATCCTCGACGCACTCGAAGAAGTGCAGCGGCTCATGCAACAGGGAGATAAACTCGAAGAAGAAGCTCGCCGAAAAGCACTCGAAGCGATCGCGAAGACAGTGAAGGAGCAACAAGAACTGCGGCGGAAAACGGAGACTACGGAACTGCTCGACGCGAAAGAACGCGATGATCTCGCGGCCCAGCAACGCCGCATCGCCGAGCAGCTCGAACAACTCCGCGAACCGCTCAGTCAACTGGCACAAGTCGGCGAACAGATGCTGGCGGCTGCTGATGCAGCCGATCAGGCAGTGAAACACCTCGGCGATGGCCAGCAGGAGCAGGCGATGGAGCGTCAGGAGACCGTATTGAATATGCTCGAAGATATCGCCCAGCATTTGAACGCCGAGGCCCTCGATCCCGATGCTTTGGCAGATCGCGCGGCCCAACTGGAAGAGCTGAGGACATCGTTGAACGAGCTGGTCGAGAAGCAAGCGGAAGCGAGCGAAATGGCGGCGAGTGATCCGGCTTCCGCCGCGGAACTGGAAGCGGCAATCGCGGACTCGCTGGCAGAAGCGGATGATGCAAGCCAGTTGAGCAGCGATGTCGAGACGCGACTCGATCAAGCTCAAGAGTCGGTGAAAAAGGCTCAGCAGGCGCTTGAGGACGATTCGCCCTCGGCCGAACAGAGTCGACTCGAAGCGGTCGAGAGCGCCGAAAAAGCACTCCTGGAGGCCGCCGCCGAAGTTCAGTCGAAACTTGCCGATGCGCAACAAGCGATGGAGGCGGCGAACCCTTCCGAGACCAACGCTTCTTCGGACAGCACCTCGAAAAATGAAGCGTCGAGTGGTACAACCCGTGATTCGGGATCGACAAGCATCTCGGAACAGGCATTGGACGCCGAGTCGCGGAGCTTTCAGAATGAAGCTTGGTTCACGAGACTGCCCGCGGATCTTCAGAACAGAATTCGCGCGGCGACACGCCGCCCAGCACCGCGCGGCTACGAAACGAGATTGCAACGATACTTTCAGAGTGGAGATTAGATCCATTGTTTAACCGCGAGCCGGAGGTGTGCGCTCCAGGCACGGATCGCGCAGCCTCCGGCTCGCGGTTAAACGACTGATCGGCAAGCAACGGCTTGGACGTACTAACGGAGAGCGTATTTGGTGACCATCGAGCAAACGATCGAACGAGAACAAGGGGATGTCGCCGCCGTCCAGCGGTGCCAAGCCTCGTACCACCGGCTCCGCGACGAGTTGAACAAAGTCATCGTCGGTCAAGGCGAGGTGATTGAGCAGGTCTTGATCACGATGCTGTCGGGCGGGCATGCGTTGCTCGAAGGCGTGCCGGGTCTGGCGAAGACGTTGCTCGTCAGCAGCTTGGCCGAGTCGCTGCATCTGACTTTCCGGCGAATTCAGTTCACGCCCGATCTCATGCCGAGCGATGTCACGGGAACAGAAGTCATTCAAGAAGATCCCGAAACGCGCGAGCGCCGCTATCGCTTCCTGCCGGGTCCGATCTTTGCGAATCTGCTGCTGGCCGACGAAATCAACCGGACGCCCCCCAAAACACAAGCCGCGATGCTCGAAGCCATGCAAGAGCGGCAGATCAGCGCGGGTGGCCAGCGACATCGGCTGCCGTCACCGTTCTTCGTGCTGGCGACGCAGAATCCATTGGACCAAGAGGGGACTTATCCGCTGCCCGAGGCGCAACTCGATCGCTTCTTGATGCACATTAAGGTCGGCTATCCCAGTGGAAGCGACGAATGGGAGATCGCCCGACGCGTTACGTCCGGTCAACTCGGCTCGATTGAACCGTGCATGTCGGGGGACGAGATTCTCGAGCTGCAGGAGCTGGTGAAGCGAGTTCCCGTCAGCGATCAGGTGCTCGGATATGCTTGGGCACTCGTGCGTGCTTCGCGTCCTGGCACCGACGAAGCACTCGAGTTCGTGAATCAATGGGTCAGCTGGGGCGCGGGACCACGCGGATTGATTACGCTCATCTTGTGTGCCAAGTCGCGAGCCGCGTTGAACGGTCGCCATCACGCCACGGTCTCGGATGTCGAAGCGGTGGCGAAACCCGCATTGCGGCATCGAATCGCGGGTAACTATGCCGCACAAGCGAAGCACTTGAATAGCGAAGCACTGATCGAGATGTTGTTGGATGCCGTGCCGTCGGACAAGCAATACGAAGTTCCGCGAGAGTGAGGAGACAGGAGACGGGAGTCAGAATTCAGAATTCAGGAGTCAGGAGTACGAAAGCGAGAGTAAGGATCCAAGGCAGTGACTCCTACATTCCGAATTCTGACTCTTACATTCTGGATTCTGACTCCTGAATTCTGTCTCCTCCCAATCCAAAACTTCCATGCGCACAATCTTATCCCGCTACATCGATCCCGCAGTGCTAGCCCTCGTTGCTGACCGCCACTTCGAGCCTCGCGATTTGATCGTGGGCAATATGGCCGGGGCTCACAAGTCGCCGCTGTCGGGGTTTGCCGTCGAGTTTGCGGGGCATCGCGAGTATGTGCCCGGCGACGATCCGAAGCATATCGACTGGCGTGTCTTCTTCAATCGCGATAAGTACTTCGTCAAACAGTACGAGTTGGAAACGAATCTTGTCTGCAACTTCGTACTCGACACGAGCGCGTCGATGCGCTACGGCGAAACGACCGAGCAGAAACTTGCGTATGCGTCGCGGCTGGCCATGACGCTGGCCTTCTCGGTGGTGCGTCAAAGCGACAAGGCGTCGTTGGCGTTGTTCGATGACCGCGTGCGGCAGTTCGTCCCGCCTGGAAACTCGCTTGAACAGATTCTCCGAATGGGAGATCAAATAGATCGGAGCGCGGCGACTGAGAAGACGAGGCTCGGCGAATGTTTGGGTGAAGTCGCCAGCCGGCTGGGCCGACGCGAAATCGTGATGATCTTTAGCGACTTCTTCGGAGACATGGACGAATTGGAAAAGGGCATTCAGCGTTTGCGCTATGACCGACACGAAGTTCTGTTATTCCACGTGTTGCACGAGGACGAGTTGCGTTTCCCGTTCGAAGGCATGCTGCGAATCGTCGGCCTCGAAAACGACGACAGCTTTCCACTCGCCGCCGAGGACGTCCGCGGCGAATACCTGAACTTGCTCCAGCAGTTCCGCGAGCGCGTACAATTGATTTCGGATCAGAGTCACTGTGAGTACATCCTGACAAGCACCGCCAACCCGCTCGCCAATTTGCTATCGGACTACCTGAATGAGCGGAGCAGGCACCACGGTGTCCGCTGACCGTTTAACCGCAAGCCGGAGGCGTGCGTTCCGGGCACAACTAGCGCACGCCTCCGGCTCGCGGTTAAACGAAACACTGGCATAAAGTCAATTCGCTTTGGAGATCGGCGTTTCGAGCAGATTATCAACGATCTGGTTGCCTTCACCTCTCTCCACTTGAATGGAGAAGCTGTTGGAGTCGGTCCGATCGTCGCGGACCAGGCAGTCGGAAACGCGGCTGTTGCGCAGATTTCGCAGCAGCAATCCGCCCGTGTCGCAATCCAGAATCGTGCAGTTCGTGATATTGAACCGCTCGCCGTTTTCGATCAGCAGCCCTGCCGGCGAACGCCACACGTTCGTGATGTGCAAGCCTGTCAACGTACAGTCGACGCTGCCGCGAAACACCAAGCCATTCTTCGCGTCCTGGGTGTTGCCGTAGTTGTAGCGCGGATTGCGGTCGAAGTTGTTTGGCCCGACAACGATGTTCGAACAATCTTCGACTAACAGATTGTGAGCGTAGCCTTGCCAGAAGGTGTTGCCAGTGATCGCAACTCCGCGACAGTCTTTCAAGTGGACGTTGACTTGCACGTCACTCAGCACATTGCCGGTGATCGTCACGTTCCCTTCGCGAACAAGCTCCTGATCGCGACTCGGCACGCTGCGGCCGATGATGCGGATGTTCGCGGAATCCGGCGACGGATTATTGTGCTGAATCGTACAGCCGGTGATGGCGACCTCGGCGGTGCCTGATGTACTGCCGCTGCAATCGATCAGCACGTTCGCCGTCGCGGCCGTATCGGGGCTCATGTTACTTTCCAAATCGCAGCCGCTGATGTGAATATTGCGGACGTTTCCCCCTCGTGATACGACGCCCCCCATCGCGTTGTAACTGATGTGACAGTTGGTGATGTTGGACTGATGCAAGTTGACGTCGTCGTAGAAGATGCCGACACCACGGTTGTCGTAGATGTGCGAGTCCGCCACGATCACATTGCGATTACTCTCCAACAAGTGAATGCCGTGCAGCACATGGCGGATGTGTGTCCGCGTGACGGTCAGCTGCATCGTGCCAACCGCCGCGATGCCGCTCGCTTCGAGATGTTTACCGACGATCGCGATGCCATCGACCAGCGGCATTCGCTGGCGATCCCATACATCGTCCGTATACCCTCCCGGGTCGGCCGACTTGAAGTGCGTGCCCACGAATTTGATGGCCGGGCCGGGACCTCGCATTTCGATACGTGCGACGCCGTTCCCGTGAAACGAAGTGTAGCCGACTTTGTCCAACTCGATCACAAGCGGCTTCGTAATTCGATAGACACCTTTCGGAAGGTCAATCTCGCCCAGCCCGGAATCGATCGCCTGTTGGATCGCGGCCGTATCATCCGCGAGTCCGTCGCCGACTACATCAAACTGAAACAGTTGTACACGCGGCGATTCGGACGTCGCGGGGCGAGATTGCTGGAGCAACGCGGCGCGTAAGGTGAAAGCGAGCGGTGCCAGGAGCAATGCAATAAGAACGATCTTTCGGCGGTGTTGTAACATAGCGTCGGCCTCTGGTTTTTGGTGTTATTTCCGTACGTCAGCCTTTCCAGGCTGACAGTCAGGCTGGAAAGGCTGACGTACCGGAAAGCCTGACGTACCGGCGTTCACTCGCCGCTCAGCTGTTTAATCACTTGTTCCGCCAATTTGCGCATGTCTTCGTCGGGACTTTCGAGCAGCGTTCGCAAGGCTGGAATCGCGTCCTTGGCGGCTGGTCCGATTCCAGCGAGTGCTAAGGTCACGAAGTACTGCGTTTCGCCCGTGCTCATTTCCACGAGCTTGCTGAGTTCAGGGACAGCCGGTTTGCCCGCGGCGCCAAGTCGTTCAAATGCCATCGAGGCTTCCCAAGGCGAGTTCTGGTCTTGCAAGACGTTCAGCAGGATCGGCAAGCTCTCTTCATGCGCTCCCGTGATCTGCCACAAGGCGGCCGCCGACTCAGCTTGAATCGAACGGCTCGCATTTTGCATCGCCTTCCTGACCGCCGGCACGCTTGGGGCGGAGAGCGTTCCCAGCCGCCCGAGCGCAATCGCGCCGGCTCGACGAACGACATAGTTTTGATCTTCCAGCATCTTCGTCAGTGGATCGATTGCCCGCTCGCCGACCGTCGCTCCCAGGATGCCGAGCGCGTCGGCGGCATTCGATCGCACGGAAGCGACAACATTCGCAGTCAACTCTGTCAGCTTAGGCACTGTCTCCAATGCCTCCGGGGCACCAATGGCAGCGATCGCTCGGCAAGCCCAGTATTGTGTGTGAAAGTCGTCGCTGTCCAACATCGCATCCAGAGACGGGATCGCGGAAGCGGCCCGCTTCGGATCGAGTCCGATGATCGCGTACATGGCCGCGATTCGAGTTTCCGGTTCGTTCTGAATCAACAGCGCGACGAGCGCGGGAACCGCCTCCTTCGGCGGTGGACTAATATCATGCAACACGACCGCGGCGGCTCGGCGTCCGGTTCGATTGTCGGCACTTAACTTGGCAATCAAACGCGGGACACTCTTCGGTCCCAGCTGTCCCAAGGCGCGCGCGGCGAAGGCCCACACCGGCACTTCGTCCGAGCGGATTTCGGCATCATCCAGCCGGATGAGCAGCGCGGCGATGGCCGCTTCGTCATCGCTGCCGATGTGTCCCCAAGCGATCGCGGCAGCCGCACGGGCATCGGGACTCGGATCGTCGAGCGTCTTGATCAACGCCGGGACCGCGTCGCTCGCGTCTTTACCAAGTTCCGCAAGCTTCGCAGCCGCTTCGACGCGCGCTGACTCCGACGATGTTTCTAACGCCAACAGCAAATCGTCGAAGGTCCGCGCCGGCTGTTGTGCCGCGCAAAACGGAGCCACAAGACAAAGTAAGCACAAGCCGACAGTCAATATTCTCCGAGGCATAGCACGTTCCTTCCGATTGGATTGGTGATCGTCCAACGAGTCACGCCCAGCATAATGCCCGCGGATCGTTGTTGAAAGCTTCGGCATCGAACATTGTCGGCCTGGCAAGAGTTCGTGAGCCCCAGGTTGCGGATCACGACCTCTCGAATCAGAATGTATGGTTCGGCATTACCGTCGCGCGGCAGAGCCGCAAATCCAAAATCGCAAGCACCAAATCTCAAAAAAGAAACATGTCTGACAAAGCACCTTGGATCACGTACCGCCCCGAGTTGAAGGTCCTCGACTGCACCGTGCGGGACGGCGGTTTGATCAACAACCACCAATTCACCGACGAGCTAGTCCGGGCCGTCTACGACACTTGCGTTCTGGCCGGCGTCGATTACATGGAAATCGGTTACAAGAACGCGGCCAGCCAATTCCCGAAGTCGGAATTTGGGGCTTGGCGTCACTGTGACGAAGAGGATCTGAATCGCGTCGTCGGCGACCACGATGAGGAAAGGACCGGGCTGAAACTGGTTGCGATGGCTGACGCCGGGAAGAGCGATTGGAAGGAAAAGATCGTCCCTTGCGATCAAAGTGTACTCGGGATGATCCGAGTCGCGTTCTATGCGAATCAGGTCTCCGAAGCGGTGGAGATGATTCAACATTGCCATGGGCTGGGTTACGAGACGTCAGCCAACTTGATGGCGGTATCTAATATCACCGAATCCGAGATCGATACGGTTCTCGAATCTATTCGTCCAACACCGGCTGGCACGATGTGCATCGTCGATAGCTTCGGACATCTGTACCGCGAGCAGATCGATATGCTCTACACGAAATACGCAACTGCACTCGAAGGGACTGGCAAAGAGATCGGTATCCATGCCCACAACAACATGCAACTCGCGTTCGCCAATACGCTTGAAGCGATCATTCTGGGAGCTAATCGAGCGGATGCCACGATGGCCGGATTGGGGCGCGGTGCGGGGAATTGCCCGATGGAGTTGCTACTCGGATTCCTACGAAACCCGAAGTTCAGGTTGCGCCCCATCATTAAGCTGCTTCAAGAGTTCATCACGCCGCTGCGCGACACTGTCGAATGGGGGCCGTTACTCGCCTTCAACCTAACCGGCCAGATGAATCTGCACCCGCGAGCCGCGATCAAATTCCGAACGACCCAAGACAAAGACGACTACGTCAAGTTCTACGACGAGCTGATCGCGGATATCTAACGAGGCAGCGTGCTTCGTTTAACCGCAAGCCGGAGGCGTGCGCTCAGGGCACAACTAGCGCACGCCTCCGGCTTGCGGTTAAACGACTGATCGACAACGACTTATGGACTGCAGCTTGATCGCAAAGTGGCACCCTTGAACTAATCCGACCACGATCAAGGATCGAAGGAACTTTCGGGCAAGCTCGCGCTCAGTCGCTCGATTTGGTGCCGGGAAGCTTGCACGCAGGTAATCGGGTCGGCTTCATCGGGAGCGTCGGCAAAATTCGACAACAGCTCTTCAAAGCGCCCAAGGGCCGTTTGCGGTTCGGTTTTCGTGAACTTCATCGCGTCGACATACGCCTGTTGAACTTTAGTCAGCGCCTGATTATGCGCGACGAGGCGAAGCCGAGTGAAGAGATACTGACTTTGAAGGTCGAGCAGCCAGTCGTGTACTTCGCCGTAGCGAGCATCGTCGCCGTGCGAGGCCAAGAAGCTTTCCATATCATCCTCTAAACCTTCGAGTGTTCCGGCCTGGGCGTTCCTTGCAATCTTGTCATACAACGTGTCGGGATGCGACATCTTCCAGACTCCCCAGACGACGAATCCCAACAGGGCCACCAGCGCCGCGACCAAGCCGGCGGTTTTGGCGAGATTGGCGGGTTCCATGGGCGAGGTGCGTTCTTGCTGTCGGCGCTGTTCGTCGAGCGTCGTGAATCGATTCTTGCTTGACGAGGGATCGGCAACGGTTTCGCCGCTGGACGGCGCAACAGCGGCCTTGGCGAGCTGCGAGTCCGACGTCACGACCGTTGCGTCGTTCCAGGAGTAGCCATCTGCCGGGACGTGGCCGATGTGCGGCTCGATCGACGTCGGTGCGACTTCGGTTACGGGTGAGCATCCGGGCTTGGATTCGCTGGTGATTTGATCGTCGGGGGAAACTTGCGGCAGCGGATTGTCGGTGACCGTCGGGTGTTCGACGACGGTGATTGCCGATAGACTGTGCTCCATCGCTCGCAGTCGATTTGCCAGCACAAGCGCCGTCGGAATTCGGTCCTTCGGCTGTTTCTTAAGAAGTTGATCGATGATCTCTTCGAGTTCGATCGGGACTGTCGATGCGTAGCGTCGAATGAGCGGCGCATCGTCGTACCGCAAACGATGCAGGACTTCGGGAATCGAGCCGCCGGAAAAAGGTGGTCGCCGCGTCAGCAGCGTGAACATCACGGCTCCCAAACCGAATAGATCGGTCCGATGGCTGACAGGAAGCCCTTCTGCCTGCTCGGGAGCCATGTAGTCCGCCGTCCCGACGACGCTGCCGTCTGCGGTCAGATGCGTCGCTCCAAACAGTTTCGCGATGCCAAAATCCAATAGCTTAATCTGGTGGTCTCGCGTGCGCAGCAGGTTGGCGGGTTTGAGATCACGATGGACGATGCCGTGATCGTGAGCGTGCTTCAACGCTTGGCATATCTCAATCCCGATCCTCAGCACTTCAGGCCACTCGAACTTGTGATTGGCTTGAAGTTCTTCTTGCAGCGTGTGGCCTTCCACCAACTCCATCGCATAGAACAACAGTCCATCCTGTTCACCGTCACCAAACAACTCGACGATGTTGGGATGCTTCAGTTGCTTCAGCGTTTCAATCTCGCCAATGAAGCGTTCGCGAAAGTTACCATCATCGGCGAACACCAACGGCAGCGCCTTGATGGCCGCTCGTTGACCAGTCTCGTCGTGAACGCCTTCATACACCGTCCCCATGCCGCCGCGGCCCAACATGCGGATGATTCGATAGGGACCTAATTGTTCGATCATGACGGACGTTCACAATTCACTTCGTTTCGTTCCAATAGATCTTCACATTGTGCGTCTGCCGACCGACGGCCACGATATCCGTCCGCCCATCGCCGTTCAAATCTCCCGCCGCGAGATCTTCGATCGCCACGCTGCCGGGATCGACGATCGTTCGCTTCCAGGTCGAACCCGTCTCATCCTGCGGGTCGTAGATTCGTAAGCCGCGACGATGTTCGTCATTCACGTCGTCACGGACGCCGATGATCAACTCGTGCGCCGCGTCATCGTCCAGATTGGCGCACACGACGGCGTGGCCCCACTTGAGCTGGTCGTCGAGCACCTGCCGCTTCCACAGCCACTCGCCGCTCCCGTCGTACTCGGCGTCCGGCTTGGTATAGACAACCACCTTGTCGCCGTGCCAAGGCTCGATCGTTGCGATGTACGGTTGATCCGGGCCGAGTTGGCCCGATTGGATCTCGCTCGCGCCGCGATTCGGCGAGGACGCCTGGTCGCCGGTGCCGAGATGAACGCGACCCCAAGTTCCGTCGTCGCGCCGATACAACGCGTTTACTCCTTCAAAGCTGGCGGTGAGCAAACGTGTTTTACCGGCTTGTCGGATAGGCCAGAAGTTGTGCATGACGTGCAACTCGTCGGTGATGACTTCCGGCTTCCACTGGCCGTTCAGCGGATCTTTGGGAACTTCATAACACAACAGCCGCACGCCATTCTCGGCGAAATCGGGTCCAGTCGTATCGCGACCCTTCAGTGGTGCGACGATCAATTCGTCTCGACCGTCCGCGTCGAGATCCGCGAATCGCATGCGATGCGTTGTCGGTTCTTCACCGATCGCGTGGTAGGTCCATGCATCGTCGATGGTCTTGCCCGGCGATATCCAACCGATCGTTCCACCCGACGCGGTGTTACCGGGTTGCCAGTCGAAGCCGATGGCAAAGTCGAGCCGCCCGTCGCCATCGATATCATTGGGAGCGAAGCAGACGTTGTCATTCTGTTGTGACGGGGTGTCGAGCATGACGTGCTCGTTCCAATTCGGATTCTCCAACCACAGCAGTCGCTTGCTATCAACGATCACAATGTCCAAGCGATCGTCGTCGTTCATATCGATTAACCGCACCGCGTAGCCGACCGTCAGCCGGGTTGGCAACTCCTGCTCCCGAAAATCAAGCTCGCTAGCAGCGCTGAAGCTTGACGCAGCGGCAATAATAAGTAGACCGAGGCAAACTCGCGACACGGTGTCCATCGGGAACGCTCTCATGACTGTGACTCCCAAGCAGGGCAGGCTGGCCCACCAACACGACGGTGGGCACAGCCCACCGTACAAACTCGATCCGGACTAGTAGACACCAAGTGTTTTTGTGAAGCAACTCCGCCGCCGATGCGTGACCCACCGACCGGCTGGTTGCGTAGTTTTCGTGGCTCGAGTAATGTTATCAGTTCGACTTCATGCATGGAGCAAAGATGAAGACGTTCCCCCGCCTCGCGAATCGACCTGCGTTTCTAACTCTTCGAGTTGTTCTGGCCTGGGCGATTCTTGCCGCCACGCCGCTGCTGGCCCAGGAGATCGAGCAGCAAGGTGTCGGCAAACATCCGCTTGACCCAGCGTTAGATCGCGCAAAGGAAGCGCTGAAGTTGATTGAGGAGACGGTCAACGACTACACAGCCACGATTATCAAACGCGAGCGGATCAACGGAACGCTAAAGGAACATGAGTTCATCTCCGCGAAGATTCGCAACCGCAAGGTCGAAGACGGCAAAGTGGTTGTGCCGTT
>Ga0326597_10004516_pt1 | contig 19593 bp, 16 predicted proteins | sample RVTome_12_FD_203789 | JGI IMG/M metagenome (GOLD analysis project Ga0326597, IMG submission 203789) | Soil microbial communities from uranium-contaminated site in the Upper Colorado River Basin, Wyoming, United States - RVT100D185 | ecosystem: Environmental > Terrestrial > Soil > Contaminated >... | reverse complement strand
GAGACCTACTATCACCGGCTCAATCCGGCGCAGGGCTTCGGCTTCCAGCGGGTCTTCACCGAGGACGGGACGCTCGATGAGTCGATGGCCGTGCGCGACCACGACGTTGTCCTCGTGCCGAGGGGCCATCATCCCTGCGGCGCGCCTTACGGATATGAAATGTACTACCTCAACGTGATGGCGGGACCGCTGCGCAAGTGGCGGTTTCAGAACCATCCCGATCACGACTGGATCTTCCGGCGCGACAGCGGGTGAGGCGGGCCGGAGCGGAGATGGTGCGGGCGGTCGACGACGGCCACGGGGCGCGCGCCGAAACGGCGCGCCCGGTCCGGCCACCCGTTCGCGTCATGCCGGGCAAGAAGGTGAGACGCCGATGAACGACTGGATCAAGGTGGCGCTGATCATTGTGGTCGCGATCGCCGTCGCCTGGGGCATTTACGCCTGTTCCGGCCCCGCGCGGTTCGGCGTGCCGATCCCTCGCTGATCGTGTTCAGGTTGCAGGCGAACGGCGGGCCGGTCGGGCGGCGGCACCAGGTCAACTGAATGTCACGTCTTCGCGAATTGTGATCTTGATCACAACCGCGGACCCGACCCGGCACCCATATTCACCCCAGGAACTCTCGAACCCCGGGTGACGCCATGTCCACCAACACCATTCACGCGATGGTCCATCTGTCGGGTCACCGCCGCGGCGCGACCGAAATCCTTCGCGACGGCCGGGTCCGGTTGTCGCGCCAGGAAGGAGTCGGACTGAGCGTTGTCGGCGACGACGCGGAGGAGTCCACCCGATCACGCAACGACATCGTCGCGGCGCTGTCCCCGCTCGGCGATGGCTACCTGGTGGAGGCGATGCCGGGTCACGAGCTCTGGGTGAACGGAGCACGCGTGACCCGCAGGCAGCTCGCCTGCGGCGACGTTCTCGAAGTCGGCCACAATGGCGGAATGTTGCGCTACCGTACCTTCGAGGGCGGTACGATCCCGCGCCGCTCGATGTCGGATCTGTTCGCCGACTGCCGCGATGGCGCGCGCTTCGAGCACGGCCCGCTGACACGGAAGACCGGTGTCCTGATCGGCGGCATAACCCAGGAATTCCTCGGCAGGACGACCCTGCCGTTCCGGATCGTCGTCTTGATGTCGATGGCCGCGATCTTCGCGGTGACAGGCGCGCTCTATCAGCAGAACCTGGTGCTCGAACAGCGGATGGCGCAGGGCGAGAGCGAGACGCAGGGGCTGGTCACGCTCGTCCGCGAGGGTGAGAGCAAGGCGATCTCGGGGGCGGATCTCGATCGACTGCGTGGCGAGCTGGCAAGCGGTCTTTCAACCGCGGTCGATCGCGTCGCCGCGGTCGAGCAGCGGGTCGGCGCCGCCACGCGGGTCGTCGCGCAGGCGGCGCGCTCGGTGATCTTCCTCCAGGGCGCTTATGGATTCGTCCACGAACCCAGCGGCCGGCTGCTTCGCTATGCGCGGGCCGGGTCACCGGGCGGCGCGGCGGTGGCCGTCGCCGGTGGCGAGGCGGTGACGCTCGATGGCGACGGTCCGCCGGTCGAGCTGCAGTTCACCGGCACGGGCTATGTGGCCAGCGAAGACGGGCTGATCGTCACCAACCGCCATGTCGCCGAGCCGTGGCGCAGCAGTGACCTCGAACCGGTCGTCGAGGCCCTCGGGCTGGTTCCGGTGATGAGCCGGTTCGTCGGATTTCTGCCTGGGCAGGCGCGGCCATTCGAGGTGGCGCTTGCCGGTGTCAGCGAGAGTGCGGACGTCGCCATTCTCCGCTGCAACAATCTTGCAGGTGCGGTTGCACCGCTACGCGCCAGTACCGTCGCCCCGCGGCCCGGGGACGAAGTGATCGTGCTCGGCTTCCCGACCGGCGTGCGCGCCATGCTGGCACGGGCCGGGGCGGGCTTTGTCGAGGAACTGCGCGCTTCGGGCGATGCGGATTTCTGGACCATCGGCGAGCGACTGGCCAAGGCCGGGCACATCGCCCCGCTCGCGACCCGCGGCATCATCGGCCAGGTTTCCGCCAATGCGGTCGTCTATGACGCCGATACCACCCATGGCGGCAGCGGCGGGCCCGTGCTCAACATGAAGGGCGAGGTGGTGGCGGTCAACGCGGCGATCCTGAGGGATTTCGGCGGCTCCAACATGGGCGTTCCGGTGCGCCGGGCGGCGGCGCTGGTGCGGGATGTTGCCGAGATGCGGGCGGCCGAGGTGCTGTCACAATAAGATCGGTGGCTCGCGGGCGGCTCGCCGGCCCGCCCGGATCGACCCGATCACCGACCCCTGTTTGCCATGGCTCTGCCCGCTCCGGCCGCGATCCCCGGCTGAACCGGAAGACCCGGTGGAGACGCGTTCCGCCGGATCGGTACGGACACCTCGCCGTCAGGCGCTTGACTTGGGTCAACGCAACTGGACGGGTGGCGGGCAAGGCTGGTCCGTTCGCCGGAGGAGTGATGGTTGAGGCCGTATTCCGGACCGAGTCACTGACCAAGACCTATCGCACCGGCGAGGTCGAGGTCCGGGCCCTGCGCGGGGTCGATCTCGAGCTGTTCGGCGGCGAGATCGCGGTGCTGCTCGGGCCGTCCGGATCGGGCAAGTCGACGCTCCTCAACCTCCTCGGCGGGCTCGATCACGCGTCGGGCGGGCGGGTGATGTTCCGGGACCGGGTGCTGAGCGAGCTCGACGACGCCGGCCTCACGGCCTACAGGCGCGAGCATGTCGGCTTCGTGTTCCAGTTCTACAATCTCATCCCGAGCCTGACGGCGCGCGAAAACGTGGCGCTGGTGACCGAAATCGCGACCCGGCCGATGCGGCCTGAGGACGCGCTCGGCCTCGTCGGGCTGGGCGAGCGCATGGATCACTTCCCGGCCCAGCTCTCCGGCGGCGAGCAGCAGCGGGTCGCCATCGCCAGGGCCATCGCCAAGCGGCCGCAGGTGCTGTTGTGCGACGAGCCGACCGGCGCGCTCGATTCCAGGACCGGAGTACGGGTGCTCGAGGCGCTGGTCGAGGTCAGCGAGGAACTGGAGACGACAACCGCGCTCATCACCCACAACGTCGCCATCGGCAAGATCGCCCATCGTGTCATCTATTTCGCCGACGGACAGATCGCGCGCACGGAGACGAACGAGCACCGGGCGTTGCCGAACCAGATCAGCTGGTGATGCGGTGTCCGCGCTCGACCTGAAACTCATGCGCGACCTCACGCGCATGTGGCCGCAGGCGCTGGCCATCGCGCTGGTGCTGGCGGCGGGTGTCGCGACACTGATCATCGCGGTCGGCGCCCACCACTCGCTCGACGACACGCGCAACGCCTATTACGAGCGCTACCGGTTCGCGCATGTGTTCGCGAGCGCCAAACGGGCGCCGCGCGAGCTCCTGGGGCAAATCCGCGAGATCCCGGGGATCGCGGTCGCGGAGGCGCGGATCGAGGCGACCGCGCTGATTGACATCGCGGACATGGCCGAGCCGGCGACCGGGCGCATCATTTCCGTGCCGCCCGGGCGCGGGGCGATGCTCAACGCGCTCCATGTGCGCGAGGGCCGGATGCCCGAGGCGGGGCATGAAGACGAGGTGGCGGTCAGCGCGGCGTTCGCCGACGCCCATGGATTTGCGCCCGCGGACCGGATTTCCGTGCTGCTCAACGGCCGCAAGCGGGACTTCAGGATCACCGCGATCGTCCATTCGCCGGAGTTCATCTACACCATCGGTCCCGGCAATCTGGTGCCGGACAACCGGCGGTTCGGGGTGTTCTGGATGCCCCAGGATGCGGCCGAGGCGGCGCTCGATCTGGAGGGCGCGTTCAACAGCCTCACCGCCCGGATCATGCGCGGCACGTCGACAAGCGAGGTGATCGACCGGATCGACGCTCTCTTGAAGCGCTATGGCGGGCGCGGGGCGTTCGCGCGCAAGGATCAGATCAGCCACGCGTTCATCGATGCCGAGCTGCTGCAGCTCGAGGTGATGGCGCGGGTGATGCCGCCGATCTTTCTCGCGGTCGCGGCATTCCTGATCAACATGACGCTGGCGCGGCTGATCGCGCTCGAGCGCGAGCAGATCGGGCTCCTGAAGGCGATCGGTTACGGGCGCGGCGCCATCGCCGGGCACTATCTGAAATTCGCGCTGGCGATTTGCCTGCTCGGGCTCGTGGTCGGCATTGGCATTGGAATCTGGCTCGGGCGCGGCCTGACCGAGCTCTACGCCGAGTTCTACCATTTCCCGTTCCTGCACTTCTCACGCTCGCCGCGGCTCTATGTCCTCGCGACCGTGATCGCACTCGTCGCCGGTGCCGGCGGTGCGGCCAGGTCCGTGTGGTCCGCGGTCCGTCTGCCGCCGGCGGTGGCCATGGCGCCGCCGGCGCCGCCGCTCTATCGCCGCACCTTCATGGCCGGGCTGATCGGGCGGGCGCCGATCTCGCAACTGTCGCTCATGGTGCTGCGCCAGATGGCGCGCTGGCCCGCCCGGGCGGCGCTGACGACGATCGGGATCGCCCTGTCGTGCGGCATCCTGCTCGGCTCGATGTTCGCGATCGATTCGGTCGAGACGCTGATCGATGTCACGTTCTTCCGCTCCGACCGCCAGGACGCGACCGTGACCTTCACCGATGTGACGCAGCGCTCGGTGGTCGAGGACGTTCGCCATCTGCCGGGCGTGCTCACGAGCGAGCCGTTTCGCGTCGCGCTGGTCCGAATCCGGTCCGGCCATCGGGAACGACGGACATCGCTGCTTGGCAAGCCGGTCGGCGCCGATCTCAGCCGGGCGCTCGACGGCGGGCTCCGGCCGATCACGCCGCCGCGGCACGGCATCGCGCTGTCGCGCACGCTGGCCGAGCTCCTCCATGTCCGCGTCGGCGACCGGGTGGAGATCGAAGTCCTCGAGGGGCGCGGCCAGACCGCCGCGGCCGTGGTCCTCGAAATCGCCGAGCGCTACGTCACCACCCAGGCGATCATGGAGCTTGGCGCGCTCAACCGGCTGCTTGGCGAGGCACCGGTGGTGACCGGCGTCCATTTTGCCTACGACCCGGCCGAAGCCGAGCGCATCTTCGCCGCGATCAAGAGCATGCCCAACGTGGCGGCCATGGCCATCCGCCGGCACGCGCTGGAGAGCCTGCGCAATACCCTGGCCGAGAACATCGACATCATGACCACGGTCTATCTCGCGCTCGCGAGCGTGATCGCCTTCGGCGTGATCTACAATTCGTCCCGCATCCGGCTGTCCGAGCGCGCGCGCGAATTCGCCTCGCTGCGGGTTCTCGGATTCTCGGCAAGCGAGGTTTACTGGGTCCTGTTCGCGGAGTTCGCGATCCTGATCCTGGCCGCGATCCCGTTCGGCTGGGTGATCGGCTACGCGCTTGCCTATGTGACGGTGGAGGGCTTCGAAAGCGAGCTGTACCGGATCCCGCTGGTGATCGGGACCGACAAATACGCGATCGCGGCGCTCGTTGTGCTCGCGGCCGCGGCGGTGTCTGCTGTGATCGTGCGCCGGCGAATCGCCAATCTCGATCTTATCGCGGTTCTGAAGACGAGAGAGTAGGCCATGTTCTCATCGTGGGGCAGATCGGTCGTGGTTCTGGCGCTCGCCGCCATCGTCGTCGGCGGAACGGTCTATGCGATGTGGCCGCGGCCGGAGCCGGTCGACCTCGCCTCGGTTCTGCGTGCGCCCTTGGAGGTCACGATCAACGAGGAGGGAGTGACCCGGATCCGCGACGTCTATGTCGTCTCGGCGCCGGTCCCGGGACGCTTCTTGCGGACACCGCGCGAGGTCGGAGACCGGGTCGTCGCCAATGAGACACTGGTCGCGGTCATCCGGCCGACATTGCCGACGTTTCTCGATCAACGGGGACGGCGCGAAGCCGAGGCACGGGTCGGGGCCGCCGAGGCCGCGGTCAAGCTTGGAGAGGCGGAGGTGCGTCAGGCGAAGGCGGAATGGGAGTTCGCGAGCGGCGATCTCGCGCGCGCCGAGCGCCTCGCCAAGACCTCGACGATCTCGCAGCGCGCGCTCGATCAGGCCCGGCTCAATGTCGAGGTCAGGGCGGCGGTCCATGCCAGGGCCAGCGCCGATCTCGCCGTCCGCCGCCAGGAACTCGAGAGCGCGAGAGCGCGGCTGATCGAGCCCGGCGACGAGGCTGCCGGCCGCGACGACACGAATTGCTGCATCAACATCCGCGCGCCGATCGACGGCGAGGTGATGCGGATCGTGACCGAAAGCGAGCAGATCATTTCCGCCGGAACCCCGCTCCTCGAAATCGGCGATCCGGGCAACCTGGAATTGACGGTCGATCTGCTGTCAACCGACGCGGTGCAGGTCCGGCCCGGCGCGCTCGCCATGATCGAGCGCTGGGGAGGCGAGGCCCTGCTCAGGGCGAGGGTGAGGAGAATCGATTCCGCCGGCTTCACCAAGGTCTCGGCCCTCGGCATCGAGGAACAGCGGGTCCGGGTCACCCTCGATCCGGTCGGCGACGAGGAGATCTGGTCGCAACTCGGCCACGACTACCGTATCTATGCCCGCATCGTCGTCTGGCAGGGCGACGATGTGCTGCAGGTTCCGCTGAGCGCCCTGTTCCGCCACGGCGACGACTGGGCCGTGTTCCGGGTCGCGGGCGGCCGGGCGCGGCGGGTCGGCGTGAGCCTCGGCCAGCGCAACGACCGGGTCGCCGAGGTCACCGGCGGTCTGGAGGCGGGCGAGGAGGTGATCGTCCACCCGAGCGACGTGGTCGATGATGGCGTCGCGGTCGTGGCGCGGGCGCCTTAGCCCGGACTTGTCACACCGTCACGGGGCTTCAGAATGCGCCCAGCAGCGCCGCGATGGTGCCGGCGAGAAAGCCGAGGCAGCTCAGAAAACCCGCGACCGGGACCCAGGCCCAGACCCGGAACGCGCCGGCGGGCGGGGCGCGCCGGGCGAGCTTGAGCCTGATTAGCGACAGGTTGACCAGAGTGAACGATGTCAGGACCGCGAGCGACGTTGCTTCCGCCAGCGCCTCGAGGGGGATGAGCAGCGCCAGCGTCAGGATCACGGCGACGACAACCGCGGTGGAAAACAGCGGCGTGCGGGTTCGCGGATTGATCCGCGCGAAGATGGCGGGAAGGCTTTGCTGGCGGGCGAGGCCGTAGAGCACGCGCGCCGACATCACCATCTGGACGATGATGCCGTTGAGGGTCGCGACGATGGCGATCGCGGTGATCGCGGCCGGCGTCAGCCCGGTGGTGCGCGTGAACACCAGCGACAGCGGCGCGCGCGAGGCCGCCAGTTCTTCGACCGGACCCGACCAGACCGCGACAAAGGCGACCAGAACATAGACCACGGTAGTGCCGGCGAGGGTCAGAAAGATCGCCCAGGGCAGCACGCGCTCGGGGTTTCGCGTCTCCTCGGCGAGGTTGACGATGTCCTCGAAGCCGATGACGGCGAAGAACGCCAGCAGTCCGGCGCTGAGCGCCATGGCGAGCGCCTCGGTGTCGCCGAGCGACGGCAGTGCTTCGACAAAGCTGGAACGCAGGCCGGTCTCGGCGCCGAACCCGCCGATGACGATGGCCGCGAGGCCGCCGATCTCGACCACCGTGAACAGCCCGGCGAAGGCGACCGACTGCACGATGCCCCAGGCGGCGATCGCTCCCATGACGATCACCACGCCGGCGATGAGGATCGCCCGCGGAAGCGCAAGAAACTCCCCGAGGTAGCCTGCGGCGCCGACGCTGATCGCCGATGCCGAGACGATGCCGGCAAAGACCACGAGACCGCCGGCGAACAGCGACAGCGCGCCCGAATTGAAAGCGCCGCGCACATAGGCCGCTTCGCCGGCGCTCACCGGATAGCGGGTCGAAAGCTCCGCGAACGAGGCGGCGCTGAACCCCATGACCAGGGCGGCGATGACGAACGAGAGCGGCGCATGGACCCCGGCCCGCCCGGCGGTGGCCCCGATCAGGACATAGATGCCGGCGCCGATGGTGACGCCGAGGCCATAAAGGACCAGGAGCGGCAGCGACAGAGCGCGCCTGAGCTCGGCCGGATGGCCGCTCGCGGGCAAATCAGGCGTTGTGGTCGTGCTCGGCCCGGATGTGGTCATGGCGCACGCATCAGGCCGATTTCGCCGACCGGCCCCGATACGGAAATCGGGACCGGCGCGCGGGACCCAGGATCGTCCCCGGTCACCAGGTCGCGGCGCATTCAGCCGATCTCGAACTCGCCGACGACCGGGGCATGGTAGGAGTCCGGAGCCGCTTCGACGAGCGTGTAGGCGACGAGTTCGTCGCCCAGCATCTCGTTGTGGACCTCGATCGCGCGGTAATGCGCCATCAGCGGTCGCGAGACCAGGAGGTGGTCGAGCATCAGCCTGCGGCCGCGATGAATCACGGTGAACCGCTGCGAGGCGGGCAGCGAGTGCTCGATCAGCACCAGCGAGCGGCCGGCGAGCCGGCCATTGCCGGTGTCCTCGACATCGGCGAGCAGGATCCTGAGCGGCACCTCGCGCTCCTCGGCGTTGAAGTCGCCGGCGAGAGCGATCAGAGCGGCGGGGTCCGAGTCGAAGATCGTCTCGATCACCAGCCGCGCCTCGAGCGCCTGACCCGATCGCTTGATCGCGGCCAGGAAATAGCCCTCCGCCCAGCCGCCCACGCTGTCCCAGGAAAACGGTCCCGATTTCTGGCCTTCGATGAAGGATGCGAGCGGCGCGCGCAGATGGGCATTGAGAACGTGCAGCGACGGCCCGCCGGGCAGGGCGATTTGGGCGTGGAGGATCGGCCGGTCCCACGGCACTGGCGATGCCGCTCCAGCCGGCTGGCTTGCGCTCACGAGGGTGTGGCGCGGCGCCTCGACGAGATCGTTCTCATACTGGGCGATGCGACCGATCGGCCAGCGGCTCAGCACGACGAGGTTGTGCCTGTCGCGCGGGCCTCCGGTTGCGCGGTTCACGGTCGAGGCCCGGTGAAAGTCCTCATAGCCGGTGCCGTCGAGGAGCGCGGCCAGCGCCGTCAGCGTGCGGGCATCGCTGGCCGCGATGCGGCGCGCGTCCACCTCCTGCAGGCAGACGACGTCGGCATCGAGACGGGCAAGCTGGGGGCGCAGAACCTCGGCCCGCGCCGCGAGCGGGATCGCGGCGCCGGCCACGTCGGTCAGGTTCTCGACATTGAATGTCGCGATCCGGACCCGGGTCATGGCGCCCGGCCCGCGGCCGGACGGTATTGCGGCCGCAGGACCACATAGAGCGCCGGGATCACGAAAACCGTCAGCAGTGTCGAGGAGGCAAGACCGAACAGGAGCGAGATGGCGAGCCCCTGAAAGATCGGATCGAGCAGGATCGCCACCGCGCCGATCATCGCCGCGAGCGCGGTGAGCAGGATCGGCTTGGCCCGGATCGCCCCGGCATCGATCAGGGTTTCGTGGAGCGTCCTGTCCGCGCCCGCGCCGTGACCGATGAAGTCGACCAGCAGGATCGAGTTGCGGACGATGATTCCGGCGAGCGCGATGAAGCCGATCATCGAGGTCGCGGTGAACGGCGCGCCCAAAAGCGCATGTCCGAGGACGATGCCGATCAGGGTGAGCGGGATCGGGGTCAGGACGACGAGCGGCAGCCGGAACGAGCCGAACTGCGCGACAACCAGGACGTAGATGGCGAGCAGCGCGACCGCGAACGCGGCGCCCATGTCGCGAAAGGTGACATAGGTGATCTCCCATTCGCCATCCCACAGCAGGCTCGGGCCCGACTCGTCGGCCGGCTGGCCGTGCAGCCGGATCTCCGGCTTGCCCAGTTCGCCCCAGTCGTGCCGGGTGATCAGGCTGGCGGCGTCGATCATGCCGTAGACCGGGGCCTCGAAGTCGCCGGCGAGCTCGGCCATCACCATGACCGTCGCCCGGCCGTCGCGGCGAAAGACAGGCAGCGAGCCGGTCTCCTCGGCGATGGCGACGACATCACCGAGTTCGATGACCGACCGGTCGCCGGGAATGGCGTTGGCGGGAACAGGCGTCGATGCCAGCCGTTCGGACCAGCCAAGGGCGCGTTTCGGGAGCTGCACGGCGATCTCGACCGGATTGCGGCCTTCGCCGCGATGGGAATATCCGATCGGCACGCCGTCGAGCAGCATCGAAACGGTGTCGTAAACGTCGGCCTGCTCGACCGAGAAGAACTCGAGCCGGTCCTGGTCGATCGCGATCCGCAGGCGCGGGCGCGGCGCCGCGACCGAATCGTCGACATCGACGATGTAGGGCACCTGGCGGAACAGTCCGCGGACCTCGCGGGCGACGGCGCGCCGGGTCCCGGCGTCGGGGCCGTAGATCTCGGCGAGAAGCGTCGCCAGCACCGGAGGTCCGGGCGGCACCTCGACCACCTTCAGCGCGGTGCCGTCCACCGTCTCCAGCGCCCCGAGGCGCCGGCGCAGATCGAGCGCGATCTCGTGGCTGGTCCGGTCGCGTTCGTCCTTTCCGGCGAGGTTGATCTGGAGATCGCCGAGCTCCGGCGACCTGCGCAGGAAATAGTGGCGGACGAGGCCGTTGAAATTGAACGGGGCGGCGGTCCCCGCATGGGCCTGGATCGAGCGGACTTCCGGCAGCGACTGCGCCAGCCGCGCCGCGTCGAACAGGGTTCGCTCGGTCGCCTCGAGGCTCGATCCCTCGGGCAGGTCGACCACCACCTGCAACTCGGATTTGTTGTCGAACGGCAGGAGCTTGACCGTCACGTCGCGGGTCGCGAACGGCACGCAGGCAAGCACGGTCGCGATCCCGGTCGCGGCGAGGAACGAGAGCGCCCGCCCGCGCCCGGCGATCAGCACCCCGGCCACCCGGCGATAGAGCCGGCCGAGGCGACCTTCCGCGTGCCCGCCATGCGCCGCGGGGTCGCGGCCCGCGCCAAGGCTCGCGAGCCGCACCATCAGCCATGGCGCGATCACCATCGCGACCACGAACGAGAAGATCATCGCCGCCGAGGCGTTCGCCGGGATCGGCGACATGTAAGGCCCCATCAGGCCGGAGACGAACATCATCGGCAGCAGCGCCGCGACGACGGTGAGGGTCGCGACGATGGTCGGATTGCCGACCTCGGCGACCGCCTCGATCGCCGCCTGGCGGCGGGGGCGGCCGTCGTTCATCGCCCAGTGGCGGGCGATGTTTTCGACCACGACAATCGCGTCGTCGACCAGGATGCCGATGGAGAAGATGAGCGCGAACAGGCTGACCCGGTTGACGGTGTAGCCCATCAGATTGGCGGCGAACAGGGTGAGAAGAATCGTCGTCGGAATGACCAGCAGCGTGACCGCCGCCGCGCGCCAGCCGATCGCAAACGCGATCAGCACCACGATCGAGGCGGTCGCGAGCGCGAGGTGGAACAGGAGCTCGTTGGCCTTCTCGTCGGCGGTGCGGCCGTAGTCGCGGGTGATCTCGACCTCGAGGTCGGCGGGGATCAGCCGCCCGCGCATCGCCTCGAGGCGCTCGAGGATGTCGCCGGCGACCACGACGGCGTTGGCGCCGGCGCGCTTGGCGAGCGCGATCGAAACCGCGGGCGTCCGCTCCCAGCCGCCCCCGTCCTGGCGGCCGAGGGTCCAGACGCGGTGCTCGCGCGGCGCCGGGCCGACGACGATGTCGGCCACGTCGCGCACATAAACGGAGCGTCCGTCGCGGGTGGTGACAAGCAAAAGCCCGATGTCGGGAATGCCGGACAGCGTCTGGCCGGCCTGGACGGTGCGCATCTCGCCCGCATCGCGGACCCTCCCCGCCGCGAACGAGCGGTTGGCGCCGCGAAGCTTGGACACGAGCTGCTGCAGCGTGACGCCGTGCAGCGCCAGCCGCTCGGGGTCGGGCTCGACGCGAATTTGGTCCGGCCGGCCGCCGACGATGTAGGTGAGCCCGACATCGTCGACCTTGGTGAGCTCGCTCAGCACCTCGTCGGCGACACGGTGCAGGCCGCTGTCGTCCCAGCGTGCCGCGCCCCCGGGCCCTGGCGACAGGGTGACGACGACGATCGCGACATCATTGATGCCGCGGCCGACGATCAGGGGCTCGGGAATGCCGATCGGAATGCGATCGAAGTTGGCGCGGATCTTCTCGTGGACCCGCAGGATCGCATCGTCGGCGTCGGTTCCGACGACAAAGCGCGCGGTCACGGTCGCGCGGTCGTCCTCGGTCTGGCTGTAGATGTGCTCGACACCGTCGATCGCCTTGACGATTTCCTCGAGCGGCTTGGTCACCAGCTCGACCGCGTCGGTGGCGGCGAGGCCGTCGGCGCGGACATGCACGTCCACCAGCGGCACGCTGATCTGCGGCTCTTCCTCGCGCGGAATGACGATCAGCGCGATCGTCCCCAATGCGATCGCCGCGAGCAGCAGGAGCGGCGTCAGGGGTGAGTCGATGGTCGACCTCGTCAGCCGGCCGGACAGGCCGAGCTTCACTCTTCGACCAGGATGTCGCCGGCGCGCACGCCGGACAGGATCTCGACCGCCGCATCGCCGCCGGAAGCGCGCACGGACGCGCCGCGCTGAACCGGGACGCTGGCCGCATCGCCGCCGGCGCGCTTCATCTGGACGTAGTCGACGCCGAACCGGGTCTCGACGAAGCGCTCCGGCACGATGAAGGCCGGGCGCTCGCCGGCCGAAATCCAGACCCTGACCCGCTCGCCGACGAAGAAGTCCCCCAGCCCGTCGACGACCGCGTCGGCGATCACGCGGCCATCCTCGATGCGGGGATAGACCTGGGTGATGGTGCCGCGCCGGGCCATGGCGCCGCCGAGCTCGGAGTCTCCAAGATGCACCGTGTCACCCCTGGCCAGGAATCGCGCATGGCGCTCGGGCAGGTGAAGGCGCAGCACGAAATCCTCGTCCGCGATCATGGCGACGGTCTCGCCCGGCAGAACGACGCTCCCGGCTGTCACCGGTACGTCCAGCACCCTGCCGGCGCCGGGCGCGACCACCTCGCCCTCGGCGAGCTGCTGCTCGATCACCGAGCGCTCGGCCTGGAGCGAGCGCAGTGCGTTCGACGCGACGTTGGCGGCGGTCCGCGCCTGGTCGAGCCGGGCCTGGGCAACGGTTCCACGCTCGAACAGCGACTGGGTGCGGGCGAGATCCGTCCGCGCCTGCTGGAGCTCGGCCCGCGCGCCCTCGATCCGCGCCTCGAGCGAGGCCCGCCGCAGCACCAGCTTCTCGTCGCCGATGGTGGCGATGACCGCGCCGGCGCTCACCTCGTCGCCCTCGTCGACCGCGAGGGTCGCCACGGTGCCGCCAATCCGCGCGCGCGCGGGCACCACGTTCGCGCTCTCGACCGTCGCGAACACCGCCTTGGAATCCACGATGGTCGTGAGCTCGACGCGGAAGTCGGCGGCCGCGATCGGGGTGGCGGCGAGGACCAGCGCGAATACGCACGGACCCGGACGATGCCGCATGGTGAAGACCCCCGTCGCGTGCCCGCCGCGGTCAGCGGAACGCATTTCCCGGCTTGAGGCCGAAGGTGCGAAAGACGATCGCCGCCGGGCAGAATCCGGTGAACGCGGACTGGATCATGTTGAGCCCTGCGAAGGCCGTCAGCAAGAACCAGTATGGCGAGACGAAGTGGCCGAGCGCCAATGATGCAAGAACGATGGTGCCGGCAAACGCCATGACCGCGCGATCGATGTTCATGTCCGGGTATCCCTGGTTCGCCGGCTTGAGGCCGCGGGCGGTTGATCTGTTCAGGCGCCATCGATCCGCTCGCGGGCGATGGCATTCGCGAGCCATGCTCGCCGGCCCGCCGAAAAAGCGCATTGACGTGCGTCAACTCGGGGCGGCGATTCCGCGCGCGGGCGCAACGTCGATCGGCATCGAGGCTGATACCGGCCGGGCGCGGCATCAATGATTTGCAGATCACACCCGTGTGAGCCATATGACAGGCGGGTTCTGATCGAACCGGGTCAAGCTGGACGACGCCCATGGCAAAGAACGACCTTCCGCCCAACGGGCGCATGCCGTCCCAGCCGCCGCCGCAAAGCCCGTGGATCTGGCTCATCTTCGCGGTGGCGCTGGTGCTGCCGATCCTGCTTTACGATTCGGTGCCGACCGAGCCGAGGGGCGAGGCGGTCAGCTATTCGGCATTCAAGGGTCTGGTCCGGGAAAAGCAGATCGAGAGCGTGGTTCTGTCCGGCTCGGAGATCGAGGCGACGCGAACCGGGTCCGGCACGGCGCCAACCCGGACGGTGATGACGCGCGCGCCCGCGATGGGGGATGGCGAGCTGCTGGCGCTGCTCGAGGAGAACGGCGTCGAGATCATCAATGAGCCGGAATCGGACGGCAGCCTGCTCGTCTCGCTGCTGCCGTGGCTGATCTTCATCGGCATCTGGATTTTCATGATCAACCGGATGCGCGCCCTCGGCTCGCCGCTCGGCGACAGGTTCAAGGACTTTCTTTCAGGCGGCGCGTCGAAGGAGGAAAAGCGGCGGCGGCGCGTCACCTTCGCCGATGTCGCCGGCCAGGAAAATGCCAAGCGCGAGGTGTCCGAACTCGTCGATTTCCTCAAGAGCCCGGAACGGTTCCGGGCGGTCGGCGCCGAGCCGCCGCGCGGCGTCCTTCTGGTCGGCCCGCCGGGGACCGGCAAGACCCTGCTCGCGCGGGCGCTCGCCGGCGAGGCCGGGGTGCCGTTTTTCTCCACATCGGCGTCGGAGTTCATCGAGATGTTCGTGGGCGTCGGCGCCGCCCGGGTGCGGGCCATGTTCGAGGAGGCCAAGAAGCGCGCGCCGTCGATCATCTTCATCGACGAACTGGACAGCGTCGGGCGCACGCGCGGCGCCGGCTATGGCGGCGGACATGACGAGCGCGAGCAGACGCTGAACCAGATCCTGGCCGAGCTCGACGGCTTTACCGGCCGGGAGGCCGTTGTCGTGCTCGCCGCCACCAATCGTCCCGATGTCCTCGATCCGGCGCTGCTGCGGCCGGGCCGGTTCGACCGGCATGTCACGCTGTCGCTGCCGAGCCGCGACGAGCGGGCGGCAATCCTGAAGGTGCACACGCGGGGTGTGCCGCTCGGCGGCGACGTCGACCTCGACCACATCGCCGCCGGCGCGCCGGGCTTTTCCGGCGCCGATCTCAAGAACCTGGTCAACGAGGCCGCGATCAGCGCCGCCCGCGCCGACCGGAAGTCGGTCATCGCCGCCGATTTCGACGAGGCGCGCGACAAGATCGTGCTCGGAACGGTCCGTACCCTCGCCATCCAGCCGGAGGAGAAGCACCGGCTGGCGGTCCATGAGGCCGGCCACACCGCCGTCGCCTACTACACCGCGAACGCCGATCCGCTTTACAAGGTGACGATCATTCCGCGCGGTCATGCGCTCGGCGGAACCCACCTCCTGCCCGAGGAGGACCGCCATACCCTGCCGGAAGACTATCTCAGGGCCCGGCTGGCGGTCATGCTGGGCGGACGGGTGGCCGAAAAGGTGCTGATCGGCTCGGTCAGCTCGGGAGCCGACGACGACATCAAGCAGGTCACCCAGCTCGCCCGCGCCATGGTCGGGCGGTGGGGAATGTCCGAGGAGCTCGGGCCCGTCGACATGCGCGACAGCGAGGAGCACCCGTTCCTCGGCCGCGAACTCGCCCAGCCACGCCGGTTTGCCGACCAGACCGCCGCGAAAGTCGACGAGGCGGTCGTGGGTCTGATCCACGGCGCCGAGGCCGAAGCGCGCGCGGTGATCGAAGCTCATCGGATCGAAATCGGGCGCCTGGTGGCCGAGCTCGAGGCCCGGGAAACGCTCGGCCGCGACGAGATCGAGGCCTGCCTGGCCACCGGGGCGGGCAAGGCCGGAGCCGTCGCCGCCACGGGGTAGGGCATCCTGCCCACTCACCATCTCGCCGAACCTGCCGGATCGCGCGGGTCCGGTCATCCGTCGCGGGGAGCCGGTGCCGCCCGACCGCGAAACGCTCTATCATGCGCCGCCCTGGCGAGGGCGAGCGACCCGGCCGAAGGCCCGGCCGATGAGGATCAGCCAGAGGGAGGGGCCCCATGCCGCGGGCAACCATCGACGGAATATCGACCCGCTACGAGGTGGAGGGCTCGGGCCCGCCGCTTCTCATGTATGCGCCGGGCGGCTTCGACGGCAACCTCGAGAAATGGCGCACCGCCGGCAGCTACCAGCGGATCGGGATCTTCGACCGGCTGGCCCGGCACTACACCTGCATCACCTTCGACCGGCGCGAGGTGGGCCTTTCCGGCGGCCGGCTCGAGCGGGTGACCTGGGCGCATCATGTGCGCCAGGGCAGGGGCCTGCTCGACCATCTCGGGATCGACAGGGCCCATTTCATGGGCGGGTGCATGGGCTGCTCGCCGGTCGCCATGTTCTCGGTCATGAACCCGGAGCGGATGGCGAGCATGGTGCTCTACTGGCCGGTCGGCGGCGTGCGCTACCGGATGTCGACCCAGGCGCGGTTCGCGACCCACCTCGCTTTTCTCGACGACCATTCGCTGGAAGATGTCGTCGCGCTGGCGAAAGGCGGCGGCGGTGCCTTCGACAAGGGCTTCGGCGCCGATCCGAGGATCGGTCCGTGGGGTTCGGTTCTGCGCCACGATGATGACTTCGCCGGGGAATTCGTGAGGCAGGACCCGGCGCGCTACCGGGCTCTGGTCGCGGGAATGGCGCGAACCCTGGTCGACCGCGACACCGCCCCCGGGCCGCAGCCGGAAGACCTGATGCAGGTCGACATGCCGGCGCTGATCATCCCCGGAAAGGACCCGGCGCACGCGACCTCGGCGGCCCGCTATCTCGAGGAGTGCCTCGCCGGCAGCGAATACTGGGACGTACCGCCCGAGCGCCAGACCGCCGAAACCGCGCCCGACCGGGTGCTCGAGTTCCTCGCCAGGGCGGGCTGAGCTGCAGACCGTTCCCCGCATGCGCGGGAGCGTCCAAACCGGATACGATCTAAACCACGGCGAGCCTCAGCTCGCCCACGCCCTCGACGAAGCCGTGCAGCCGGTCGCCGCGCTCGACCGGGCCGACCCCCGATGGCGTCCCGGTCATGATCACGTCGCCCGCCGACAGCGTGAACAGCTCGGAGAGATAGGAAATCACCTCCGGCACTTTCCAGATCATCTGGTTGAGATCGCCCTGCTGGCGGGTCTCGCCGTTGACCTTGAGCCAGATGGCGCCCTGGCTCGGATGGCCGATGTCGGCCGCGCGCATCACCGGCCCGCACGGGCCGGAATGCTCGAACGCCTTGCCGACCTCCCATGGCCGGCCCATGTCCTTGGCGACGCCCTGAAGGTCGCGGCGGGTCATGTCGAGCGAGACCGCATAGCCGTAGACATGGGCGAGCGCATCCCCGAGCGCGATGTTGTCGCCGCCCGAGGACAGGACCGCGCTCATCTCGATTTCGTGGTGAACGTCGCTGCTGAGCGCTGGATAGGGAAAGTCGGCGCCAACCAGGAGGTTGTCGGGGTTCTTCTGGAAGAAGAACGGCGGCTCCTTGTCCGGATCGTGGCCCATCTCGACCGCGTGGGCCGCGAAGTTGCGCCCGACGCAGTAGACGCGGTGGACCGGAAAGGAGGCATCGGTGCCGACCACCGGCACGGCCACGGCGGGCCGCGGGGCGAAGACATATGACATGGGTTGTGGAACCTCGATCAGGATCGATGGCGGCTTCGATCGGAGTGGCAGAACGGAACGCCGGTCAGATGCGCGTCCCGGCGTAGTACTCGACGCGCTGTTCGGCCCAGCCGACGAGCGAGGAAAAGCCGAGCGCGAACACAAACAGGACCAGCGTCAGGGCCCAGAATTCCTCGAACTGGAAGTTGTCGGAAAAGGTCCTGAACAGGCGCCCCAGCGCCACCACCGCAATCAGAAGCTGGCCGATGACGATGCCCTTGACCGCGCGGATCAGCCCCATCCGGATTCCGGCCAGGATCTCGGGGAGCGCCGCCCAGAACACGATCTTGGAATAGAGCTGCCAGCGGCCGGCGCCGAACGACCGGCCCATCTCCGGCAGCGAGTCCGGAATATGGCGGACGCCGGCGTAGGTATCGAGCGCGATGATCCAGATCGCGAACAGGATCACCGTGACGATGACGGTGGTCTGACCGATCCCGAACAGCAGCATCAGCACCGGCACCAGCGAGGACAGCGGCGCGCTGGCGAACACGTTGACCCACATGCCGAGGATCTGGTTGGCGATCCGGCTGAGACCCATGAGAAAGCCGATGATGATTCCGCCGACGACCGCGGCGGTCATGCCGATCACGAACGACTCCAGGGTCTGCAGCGCGGCGCGCTGGAAGTCGGGGCGCTGGACCAGCACCACGAGCTGTTCCATGACCGACGTGAACGGCGGCAGGATGTACGCCCATTCGTTCTGGCCGACGATCTCCCACAGCGCGATCCAGATCAGGAGCGAGAAGACCGGCGGAATGCGGTATCCGAATACTGACATCGGCGCCCCTATTCGAGATACTTCTTGAGGTTGGCCCAGATCTCCTCGACGGTGTCGAGATAACCCTTCTCGCGGCGGATGTCCTCGGGGCTGAGGTCGCGGCTGATGTCGGGGCGGATGATGTCGTGGATGCGCCCCGGGCGCGGCGACAGCAGCACGATCCGGTCCGACAGATAGACCGCCTCCTCGATCGAATGGGTGACGAAGATCACGGTCTTGTTCTCGACATCGAGCAGGCGCAGGAGGTCCTCCTGGAACTTGCGCCGGGTCTGCTCGTCGACCGCCGAGAACGGCTCGTCCATCAACAGAACGTCGGCATCGACCGCGAGCGCCCGGGCAAGGCCGACGCGCTGGCGCATGCCGCCCGAGAGCTCGTGGGGAAACTTGCCCTCGAAGCCCGAAAGGCCGACCTCGTCGATGTAGTGGCGCGCCTTGTCCTCGCGCGCGGACCTCGGATCGCCCCTGAGCTCGAGGCCGAAGGCGACGTTCCTGAGAACGCTCGCCCACGGCAGGAGCGCGAAGTCCTGGAACACGAAGGCGCGCTCGGGCCCGGGTCCGGTGACCGGCCGGCCCTTGACCTGGACCTCGCCGCCGGTCGGCTCCAGCAGCCCGGCGATGATCTTCAAAAGCGTCGTCTTGCCGCATCCGGACGGCCCGAGCAGGGTCGTCATCTCGCCCTCGGGAAAGGCGAGATTGATCGAATCGAGCGCGTGCACGTCGGTGCCGTAGAACTTGGTGATGCCCCGCACCTCGACGATCCCCGCCTGCGGGGCGCCGGGCGCGGCGTCGGCGGTCGCGGTGGTCATTGTCGCGGATGTGCCGGCCATCAGCCGTCCCCCTTCTTTTCCGGCCGGAAAAAGCGCACTTCCGCCTTTTCGAGCAGTCCGACCATCACCGCCGAGAACACGATGATCGAGAACACGGCCGCGTACATTTCGGCATATTCCGCGATCGAACGGTGGTAGGAAATCAGATCGCCGATCCCGGTCGGCGTGATCAGGAGCTCGGCCAGGATCACGCCGATGAAGCCGGCGGCGACGCCGAGCCGGAGGCCGGCGAAAATGACCGGCGCGGCGTTGGGAATGATCACCTTCCAGACTTCCTGAAGCCGCGTTCCCTGGAACGACCGGCACATCTGGATCAGCGTCGGGCTGGCGTTGCGCACGGCCTTGTAGGTGTTCAGAACGATGATCGGCGCCGCCAGGATGATCACGGCGACGGTCTTGGCGGTGAGGCCGATGCCGTA
>Ga0326597_10004515_pt1 | contig 19594 bp, 23 predicted proteins | sample RVTome_12_FD_203789 | JGI IMG/M metagenome (GOLD analysis project Ga0326597, IMG submission 203789) | Soil microbial communities from uranium-contaminated site in the Upper Colorado River Basin, Wyoming, United States - RVT100D185 | ecosystem: Environmental > Terrestrial > Soil > Contaminated >... | reverse complement strand
ATCGCAGTCAAGCCATTCAGCTGGCGATCGATGAGAAACTGGCACGCATGGACAAGAGCCGACTTGCGCGTGAATGCGCCAAGGCAAAACCTGCTCATGAAAAAGCGATGGCAGAGGAAGGCATGTCATGGGAGCTGGCTGAATGGCCCGAATACTAAGGTGTGAAATTCGATGGGAGAATTTACACCCGACGTTGGGGCATGAGCAATCGGGTTTGCGGCCGGTATTGATATTGAGCAATGATGTTTTCAACGAAAGGATGCAAATCGTAATAGCAATAGCACTTACAAGCAAGCAACCGAGATTTGGTTTCCCTCTAGCACTTGAAATTGATTCTGCTGACCTTCCTAAAAAATCATGGGCATTAATGGGCCAAGTCCGGACCCTATCTGCGGAACGAATCGGAAAAAAGCTTGGTTTGGTAAGCATAGAAGAAATAGATCGAATAATCGAAGGTCTAAATGAAATTATCGGCACCTAACCACAGGCTGGAGCTGACGGCTCACATGGAGAAGAGCCTGAATGTCCGCAACTCAGCCTGAGCGGTAGGCCCATGATGTCAGGCTGTCGGGAGAAACAATAATGGTAACGGTACGATTTTTACAAAAGTATCTACACGAGCGCATCCCGATCTCGAAGGCAATGGGAGTAGAGGTCTTGGAAGCGACAGTGGATGGTGTGAAATTGGCTGCCCCCCTTTCTCCAAACATTAACCACCGAGAAACCGTTTTTGGTGGCAGTGCTTCGGCTGTGGCGATTCTCTCCGCCTGGTCGTTACTCTACCTGCGGCTAAAAAACGAAAACATAAACAGTCGCATCGTGATTCAAAGAAGCACGATCACCTACGAACAACCCATCACGGACATGTTTACATCTTCGTCCATTGTCTGCGACACCTCGGATTGGTTGAAATTCATCACTACGCTGGAGCGTAGAAAACGCGCCAGAGTAAAAATACGCTCTATTCTGGAATGTAATGAAAGAAAAGTAGGTGATTTCGAGGGTGACTTTGTGGCAATAGATTCACCAACAGACTGACCACAGGCTGGACCTGACGGACGCCCTGGGGGAGATCATGAGGCCCCTCCGCTCAAGTTGCAGCGGACGGCTCGGCCGGCCGCTTGGCCTGAGCGTTATGCGGACCTTCTTAATGATCAAGAAAGGATGCTGATTGAAGAAAGTCTATATAGCGAAAAACCCTGCTGACGCTCATTTAGTGAAAGGATTATTGGAAGGGGAAAATATAGATGCTGAAGTTCGTGGCGAGTTCTTGTATGGCGTCAGGGGCGAAGTGCCTATTACCCCGGATACTTGCCCATCGGTGTGGGTTAGGGACGATGCGGATTACGATCGAGCCATGGAACTGGTTTCGACGTTTCGTGAAGGGGAACCCTCAAACCCTGTTGAAGGTGAAACCTGGCGTTGCCGTTGTGGAGAAGAGAACGAACTCCAATTCACGGAATGCTGGAGTTGCGGGAAGGCGCGACCTATTTAGCAAGAAAGCCACAGGGCAGGAGGACCCTGAACTGCCGCGGGCGGAGCGAATGTGAGTCGCGGTGCGGGACTGGAAGCCGTCGAGTGGATGAGCAAGGCGCCCAAGAATGGCCCGTTGGGCGGATACGGGTCGACCGCAGTTTGGCCTGAACGCTGGGCGAGTTGATGCCTTGATATCTCTTCGTTACAAAAGGGGAACCATCGATGGGAAGGGTATCGATTTCAGAAAGCGAAAAATCAGCCAAGAAACTTACCACAATCATTTATGCGTTATATGCGGCGTCTTTTTTGGTCGGCATCACCGCCATCGCCGCGATCGTTATGAATTATATAAAGAGAGATGACGTAGCGGGGACATTTCTCGGGAGTCATTTCCGTTGGCAGATCAGAACGTTTTGGTTTGGACTGTTATGGGGGGTACTGGGAGCCATCACTATGCAGTTCATTATCGGTTTCTTGGTGCTCATCGCCAATGGTGTTTGGATCATTTATCGTATAGCGAAAGGTTGGTTGCGTCTCAACGACAATCAACCGATGTACACTGACGAAAAACGCCAACAGCCCGTCGCGTAGTGAAGGAAGAATTGAAAAGACAGGATAGATGCTTCCTGACCACAAGCTGAAGCTGACGTCTGCGCCGCATATGGGGCGGTTCCACACTCGAACCCGACGACTTCATCATCACCGGGCCCCCTGCCGGCGACCGCCGCATCGTCCCGGGGTATCGCCTGGCGGCGGAAATTCCAGGCGTGGCCACCCTCCGCGTGTCCGTCGCTACCTCGGAGATTTCCCTTTTTCCCTTGACGTGGTACGGCGAATCCTGTTAGATATATTCCTTTGATTTCGAGGGGAAGGTCTGCGCGATGAAAACGACGAAGATGCTGACCAGGGATTCTGACGACCAGACGTGGTACGTCGTGGACGCCGAGGGAAAGGTGCTCGGCCGGATGGCGACGAAAATCGCCGACGTCCTGCGCGGCAAGCACAAGCCGACGTTCACGCCCAACTCCGACATGGGCGATTTCGTCATCGTGGTGAACGCCGACAAGGTGAAGCTTACCGGGAACAAGATGACGGGGAAAACATACTACAGCCACTCCGGGTACATGGGCGGCCTCAAGTCCACCACCCCCGCGAAAGTGCTCGGGAGCGCTCACCCGGAGCGGATCGTGGAATGGGCGGTCCGGGGGATGCTCCCGAAAACGCGCCTGGGGGACCGGCTCTTCACCAAGCTCAAGGTCTACGTGGGGCCGGAGCACCCACATAAGGCGCAGCAGCCGAAGGTTCTGGCCGTCAACGAATAGGAGGAACCACCGCACCATGGCTCAAGCGAAAATTTACGCCACGGGGAAACGGAAGACGGCGGTCGCCCGCGTCTACATCAAGGCCGGGGCGGGTCGCATCATCATCAACGGACGGGAGTTCGAGGAGTACTTCCCGGTCCTGGCGCTTCGCGCGGTCGCGACGCAGCCCCTGGTCCTGACCGGGAAGCGTACGCTCGTCGACGTCGACGTCAACATCGGCGGCGGCGGCCCCATGTCCCAGGCCGAGTCGGTGAAATTCGGGATCGCGAAAGCGCTGCAGATCGAGAACCCCGAGCTGCGGCCGCAGTTGAAGCGCGCGGGCTTCCTGACCCGCGACGCGCGGATCAAGGAGCGGAAGAAGTACGGCCAGCCCGGGGCGCGGAAACGGTTCCAGTTCTCCAAGCGGTAAGCCGCGGAAGGGGCCAGGACGCCCCGAATCGGACGATCTCCCGAAGGGGAAGGCCGGGTAACCCGCCTTCCTCTTCTTTTTTGTCGGGAGGGTGAAGCCGGAGGACGTTTCCCGCGGGGAAACCTTATACAATGGAAGGGATGGGAAAACGGATGAAGCGCGTGGCGATCTTCGGGGCGACCGGGTACACCGGATTCGAGCTGATCCGGCTGCTTCTGTCCCACCCGGGGGCGAAGCTCTCCGTCCTCACCTCGGAGCAGTATTCCTCCCACCCGCTCGAGCAGGCGTTCCCCCCGTTCAAGGGGAAGCTCCGCGGCGTCTCCTTCGGAAAGATGGAGCGGCTTCTGTCCGCGGAGTTCGACGTCGCCTTCCTCGCCCTGCCGCACACCTTGTCGTCCTCGGTGGCGGGGCCGCTCCTGTCCAGGGGCGTTCCGGTGATCGACCTGTCGGCCGATTTCCGGTTCCGCAGCATCCCGCTGTACGAATCGGTCTACGGGGTCGCGCACAAGAGCCCGGCCCTCGCCGCGAAGGCGGTCTACGGCCTGCCCGAGATCCACCGGGCGCGGATCCGGAAGACGCGCCTCGCCGCCGTCCCCGGCTGCTTCCCGACCTCGGTGATCCTCGGCATGTACCCGCTCCTCGCGGAAGGGCTCGTCGACCGGAAGGGAATCGTGGCGGATTGCAAGACCGGCGTTTCCGGAGGCGGGCGGGGGCCCACGCTCGGCTTCCACTACCCGGAGGTCGAGGGGGGCGTCCGGCCGTACGGGTTGCCGAAGCACCGCCATAACCCGGAGATGGACCAGGAACTGTCGCTCGCGGCGGGAGGAACGGTGGCGATCACCTTCGTCCCGCACCTGATGCCGATGGTCCGCGGAATCCTCGCCACCTGCTACGCCACGGCGAAGGCGAACGTGACCGCGAACGACGTGGAAGCGGCCTACCGGAAACGGTACGGGAAAGAGCCGTTTGTCCGCCTGCTGCCGCCGGGGCTGCTTCCGTCCACGAAAGACGTGCGGGGTAGCAACTTCTGCGACATCGCCTGGCGGGTGGACGGGAAGAGCCGCCGGGTGGTGGTGGTCTCCGCCATCGACAACCTGGTGAAGGGCGCGGCCGGCGCGGCGGTGCAATGCTTCAACCTGATGTCGGGATTCCCCGAGGAGGAGGGGCTCCGCGCGATGCCCCTGTTCCCGTGATCGCCGCGGGGACGGGCGGCCGCGTCGCGGTGGTGATTCCCGCTCGTTACGGCGCGACCCGGCTGCCGGGGAAGCCGCTGGCCGAAATCGACGGACGCCCGATGATATGGTATGTCTGGAGCAAGGCGAGCGCCGCGAAGATCCCGTCGCGCGTCGTGGTCGCGACCGACGACGCGCGGATCGCCTCGGTGGTCCGCGGGTTCGGGGGCGAGGCGGTTCTCACCTCCCCCGGATGCGCCTCGGGAACCGACCGGGTCGCCGAGGCCGCCCGCGGGATGGACGAGGAGATCCTGATCAACCTGCAGGGGGACGAGCCGCTGATGCACCCGTCGGTCATCGACGCGGTGGCCGCGCCCCTGCTCGCCGAGCCGAACGTCCTGATGTCGACGGCGGCCCTCCCCCAGGCCGACCCGGAAGATTACGCGCGCACCTCCGTGGTCAAGGTGGTGGTCGACGCCCGGGGCGACGCGCTCTACTTCTCCCGGTCCCCGGTCCCGCACTACAGGGACTCGGGGACCGGGCCGTACCGGAAGCACCTCGGGATCTACGGGTACCGGCGTGAGTTCCTTTTCCGCGTCGCGGCGATGCGCCCCTCCCCTCTCGAGGAGGCGGAGCGGCTCGAGCAGCTGCGCGTGCTGCAGGCGGGGTACCGGATCCGCGTGGTCGACGTAGCGCACGACTCGGTCGGTGTGGACACCCCCGAGGATCTGAAAGCCGTGGAGGAGAGGGTATGCGGGCCGAAAAGGCGGTGAAGCCGAAATTCATCTTCGTGACCGGCGGCGTCGTCTCGTCGCTGGGGAAGGGACTCGCCGCGGCCTCGATCGGCGCCCTGATGGAAGCCAGGGGCCTGAAGATCACGATGCTGAAGCTCGACCCGTACATCAACGTGGACCCGGGCACGATGAACCCCTTCCAGCACGGCGAGGTGTTCGTCACCGACGACGGCGCGGAGACCGACCTCGATCTCGGGCACTACGAGCGGTTCGTCTCCTCCCCCACGGGCAAGAAGAACAACTGCACGACGGGAAGGATCTACCACTCCGTCATCACGAAGGAGCGGCGCGGAGACTACCTCGGCGGCACGGTGCAGGTCATCCCCCACATCACCGACGAGATCAAGCGGGTCATCTACGCGGCGGCGAAGGGGTACGACCTCGCGATCGTCGAGGTGGGCGGCACGGTCGGAGACATCGAGAGCCTCCCGTTCCTCGAGGCGATCCGGCAGGTGAAGGGCGACCGGGGGAAGGAGAACGTCCTTTACGTCCACCTGACGCTCGTCCCCTACATCAAGACGGCCGGGGAGCTGAAGACCAAGCCCACCCAGCACAGCGTGAAGGAGCTGCGCTCCATCGGCATCCAGCCCGACGTCCTGCTCTGCCGGACCGACCGGTCGCTGCCGAAGGAGATCAAGGGGAAGATCGCCCTGTTCTGCAACGTCACCGAGGACGCGGTGATCACGGCGAGCGACGTCGACCTGATCTACGAGCTGCCGCTGGTCTTCCACCAGGAGGGGCTCGACGACAAGCTGATGGAGCTCCTGAACATCTGGGCGGGCGAGCCGCGCCTGGAAGACTGGGAGCGCGTCGTGGAGCGGTGGAAGAACCCGACGGGGGAGGTCACCATCGCCATCGTCGGGAAGTACGTCAACCTGAAGGAGTCGTACAAGAGCCTCAACGAAGCGCTCACCCACGGCGGGATCGCGCACCAGGTGCGGGTCCACAACCGGTACGTCGATTCCGAGGAGGTGGAGCGGCAGGGGGCGGAGGCGATGCTCAAGGGCGTCGACGGGATCCTCGTCCCCGGGGGGTTCGGCTCCCGGGGCGTGGAAGGGAAGATCGCCGCCGTCCGGTACGCCAGGGAAAACAGGATCCCGTACTTCGGGATCTGCCTCGGGATGCAGGTGGCGGTCGTGGAGTTCGCCCGGAACGTGTGCGGCCTCGCGTCGGCCACCAGCCGGGAGCTGGACGGCGAAAGCGCGTGCCCCGTGATCGACCTGATGCCCGAGCAGCGCAGCGTGGAGGAGAAGGGGGCGACGATGCGCCTGGGGGCCTACCCGTGCAGGGTCCTCGAGAAGTCGCTCGCGCGGAAGGCGTACGGGGCGGGGCAGGTCTCCGAGCGGCACCGGCACCGGTACGAGTTCAACAACGATTACCGCCAGGCGCTCTCCGAAAAAGGGCTGCGGATCACCGGCGTGTCGCCCGACGACCGGCTCGTCGAGATCGTGGAGATCCCCGACCACCCGTGGTTCCTCGGCTGCCAGTTCCATCCGGAATTCCGTTCGCGCCCCTTGGTTCCGCACCCGCTGTTCCGTGACTTCATCGGCGCGGCGGCGGTCCGGGCTCGCCAGGGGACTGCTCCCTAGCGGGGGGGGGACGCGTGATCCGTCGGGTCTCCATCGCGAACCGGTTCGGGGTCGGCCCCGGATGCCGGCCGCTGCTCATCGCGGGGCCGTGCGTTCTCGAGTCCGAGGGTCTCGCCCTCTCCGTCGCCGACTTCCTCGCGGATCTCGCCGTCCGTCTTCCCGTCAACGTCATGTTCAAGGGGTCGTTCGACAAGGCGAACCGTTCCTCGCGCGCCTCGTACCGCGGGCCGGGCGAGGCCGAGGGGCTGCGGATCCTCGCGAAGGTCCGGGAGCGGCACGGCCTTCCCGTCACCACCGACGTCCACGACCCGCGGCAAGCCGCGACCGTCGCCCTCCGGGTCGACCTGCTCCAGATCCCGGCGTTCCTGTGCCGCCAGACCGACCTGCTCGTCGCGGCGGGCGAGACGGGCGTGGCGGTGAACATCAAGAAGGGCCAGTTCATGGCGCCGTGGGACATGCGCAACGCCGTGGAGAAGGTTTCCTCCACGGGGAACGGGAACGTCCTCGTCACGGAGCGGGGGACGACGTTCGGGTACAACAACCTGGTCGTCGACTTCCGTGGGCTCCCGGCGATCCGCGGGTCGGTCTGCCCCGTGATCTTCGACGCCACCCACAGCGTGCAGCTTCCGGGCGGGGCGGGCGACGTCTCCTCCGGCGAGCGGAAGTACGTGGCTCCCCTGGCGCGGGCCGCCGTGGCGGCGGGCGTGGACGGCATCTTCCTCGAGATCCATCCCGACCCGGACCGCGCGCTGTCCGACGGGCCGAACAGCCTGCCCCTGACCGACGTGGAGCCGCTCCTGCGGACGCTCCTTGCGATCCGCGCGGCGGCGGGGGAGGGGGCGACCGATGAAAAATGACCGCATCGAACGCGCCGGCAGGGTCCTGGCCGTGGAGGCCGCGGCGATCGAGGGGCTTCGGGGAAAGCTGGACGAGCGATTCGGGAAGGCGGTGGACCTCCTGATGGCGGCCCCGGGAAAGGTCATCGTCTCCGGGATGGGGAAGTCGGGGCTGATCGCCCGGAAGATCGCGGCGACCCTCGCCTCCACCGGGACCCCGGCGTTCTTCCTTCATCCGGCGGAGGGCATCCACGGCGACATCGGGATGGTGCGGCGCGGGGACGTGGTGATCGCGCTCTCCAACTCCGGGGAGACCGAGGAGATCGTACGCCTGATGCCCCTCTTCCAGCGAATGGGGCTGCCGGTGATCGCCCTCACGGGGGACGCGGACTCCACGCTCGGCCGGTACGCGGACGCGACCCTCGACGTGGGGGTGCGGGAGGAGGCTTGCCCTCTCGGGCTGGCGCCCACCGCCTCGACGACGGCGGCGCTGGCGATGGGGGATGCGCTGGCGGTCGTCCTTTTCGAGGAGAAGGGCTTCTCCGAGGAGGACTTCGCGAGGCTGCACCCCGGCGGCGCCCTCGGCCGCCGCCTGCAGACGATTTCGGAACTGATGCACACGGGGGACGAGATCCCGCTCGTCTCCCCGGACACGCCGCTGAAGGACGCCCTGTTCACGATCAGCGCGAAGCGGCTCGGGGTGACCGGCGTCGCCGACGCCGCCGGGCGGCTCGTGGGGATCATCACCGACGGCGACGTCCGGCGGGCCACCTCGGCGGGCGTGGATCTTTTCGGAACGACCGCCGGCTCCGTCATGACCCCTTCGCCGAAGGGGATCGCCTCGACCGATCTTGCGGCGGCGGCGCTGCGGAGGATGGAGGAGTTTTCCATCACCAGCCTGTTCGTCTTCGACCCCCTCGACCCCGATCGCCCGGTGGGGATCGTCCACGTGCACGATCTCCTCAAGGCGGGCGTCGGATGAGCGGCCCGGTGACGCGCCAGGGAGCCGCGGAGGGGGCGGCGCGGATCCGCCTGTTCCTCACCGACGTGGACGGGGTGCTGACGGACGGGGGGATCCTGTTCGACGCCGCCGGGGTCGAGACGAAGCGGTTCCACGTCCGGGACGGCCACGGGATCAAGATGCTGCAGCGCGCGGGGGTGGCGGTCGGGATCATCACGGGGCGCACCTCCGAGGTGGTCGGGATCCGGGCGCGGGAACTCGGGATCGACATCGTGCGGCAGGGGGCCAAGGACAAGGTGGCGGTGTGGCGTGAAATCCTCGCCGCGAGCGGCCTCCTTCCGGGGGAGACCGCCTACGCGGGGGACGACATCGTGGATCTCCCGCTGCTTCGCGCCGTCGGGTTCTCGGCGGCGCCCTCGGACGCGGAACCGTACATTCTCGACGCGGTGCACTTCGTCGCGTCCCGGCCCGGCGGGCACGGAGCGGTGCGCGAGATCGTCGAGTTCATCCTCCGTTCGCGCGGGTCGTGGGACGCCGTGACATCGGCCTACTTCTCCGGGGGGGCGGGGGGATGACCGTCCGCCTCCTCCCGTGGGCCGCGATGGCCCTCCTGGTGCTGGTTCTCGCGGGCCGTTCCGCCCTCACGACGAATGCCGTCGCCGTCCCGGCGGCGGCGGCGGGACCGGAAGTGCCCGGCGGCGGACCGGAGATCCGGCTGGGACCCGTGGATGTGCGGGAGCTCCACGACGACGGCTCGTGGAACCGGCTCGACGCGGACGGAGCGGCCTACGGATACGCGAGCCGGACGGTCTCCGCCGTCGGCGTGACGGTTTTTCTCGGGGAGGGTTCGCGGTTCGCCGGGACGACCGTCCGCGCGCCGCGGGCGGTGTGGGACTTCGACCGGAAGACGATCGGGCTTCCCGAGGGATGCCTGGTGGAGCGGAAGGGTGGATGGACGGGGGAACTTTCCCCGGCGACGCTGGACCTGGCAGGATCGGTCCTGCGGGACCCCGGACCGGCGAGGATCGAAGGGCCGGGCGTCTCCGTCCAGGGGAGGAACCTCGCCTGGGATTGGACGGAGGGGAAGATCACGATGGAATCGCCCACGAGCCGCTTCTCGCCGGCGAAGGGCCCCGGGCGGAAGGGGTGAAGCCGATGCGGACCCCCCGGATCTTCGCGGTCCTCTCACTCGTCGCTGCCCTGGCCGGCGGCGCCGGGGCGCAGGGGCGCGGAAGCGAGTCCGCGCGGGAGCTGGGCAGCCGCCCGATCGACGTCAGCGCCGACCGCGTCAGCGCCGACAGCGTGCGCAACACCATGGCCTTCGAGGGGAACGTGGTGGCGCGGCAGGGCGACGTCACGCTCTACGCCGACCGGATCGAGGCCGACTACTCCCGCGAGGCGGGAGCGATCGACCGGATCGAGGCGGCCGGGAACGTCCGGGTCGTCCAGGAGGGACGAGAAGCGCGTTCGGCGCGGGCCACCTTCCACAACTTCGAGCAACGGATCGTCCTCTCCGGAGGCGCGACGCTCCGGCAGGGAGAGAACACGGTCCAGGGAGACACGCTCACCATCTACCTGCGGGAGAACCGGTCCGTGGTGACGGGCGGGAAGGACGGCGGCCGCGTCAAGGCGGTGATCAACCCCAAGGGGATCCTGGAGACGCCGCCGAAGTGATCCGCCGGGAGCGCACGGGACAGGACGCCCACCCGCACCGGCGACGGGAGGACCGGGAAGGCAAGACCCTCGCGGTGGAGGGGCTGCATAAACGATACAAGCGCCGGGAAGTCGTCAAGGGAGTTTCCCTCGCGGCGCGGTCCGGAGAAGTGGTCGGTCTGCTGGGACCCAACGGCGCGGGGAAGACGACGATCTTCTACATGATGGTGGGGCTGATTCGCCCCGACAAGGGCGAGGTTCGGCTGAACGGCGTCGTCGTGACGGACCTCCCGATGCACCGCCGCGCGCGGATGGGGCTGGGCTACCTTCCCCAGGAGCCGTCCGTCTTCCGGAAACTTTCCGTTCGTGACAACATCCTCGCCTTCCTCGAGGAGACCCCCTTGGCCTCGGGGGAGCGGCGGGAACACGCCGCGGAAATCCTGCGCGACATGCGCATCGAGCACGTTTCCGACACGATGGGGTACGCCTTGTCCGGCGGGGAGCGCCGCCGCGTCGAGATCGCCCGGGCGCTGGTCCTTTCCCCGGATTTCCTGCTGCTCGACGAACCGTTCGCCGGCATCGACCCGATCTCCGTGGCCGACCTCCAACAGGTGATCCTCGGATTAAAAGACCGCGGGATCGGGGTTATAATGACGGATCATAACGTGCGCGACACGCTCAAGGTATGCGACCGCGCGTACATCATCTCCGAGGGGGAGATCCTCCTCGCGGGAAAGCCCGGGGAGATTTCCGCGTCGGACCGGGTCCGGGAGATCTACCTGGGAGACGATTTCTCGCTCTGACCGGCGAAGGGGCTTCGATGGCGCTGGAACTCCGACAATCCCTCAAGCTCAGCCAGCAGCTGGTGATGACCCCCCAGCTGCAGCAGGCGATCAAGCTGCTGCAGCTGTCGCGGCTCGAGCTGCAGCAGGCGGTGCGGGAGGAGCTGGAGGTCAACCCGGCGCTCGAGGAGGCCGGCGAGGAGAGCGGCGATGAGACCGCCGGGGAGGATGCGCCGGCGCCGGTGGAGGTGTTCACGCCCCCGGCCCCGGAGGAAGGGCCCACGCCGAAGGAAGGCGACGGGCTCATCGACCGAGTGGACTGGGAGTATTACTTCAACCAAGGGTCCCGCGACGGGCGCGTGGATCGGGACACCGACGACGAAGACGGACGCCCCTACTACGAGAACACCCTGACGCGCCGTCCCGGCCTCACCGACCACCTCGAGACGCAGCTGCGGCTCCTGGACATCCCGGACGCCGAGCGCGACGTCGCGCTCTACCTGGTCGGCAACATCGACGAAAACGGGTATCTGAAGACGACGGCCGAGGAAGCCGCGCTGGCCCTCTCGGTGCCGGTCGAAGAGGTGGAGCGCGCCATCGCGACGGTCCAGACGCTCGATCCCCTGGGGGTCGGCGCGAGGGACCTGCGGGAGTGCCTGATGATCCAGGCCCGGGAGAAGGGCGCGGCGTTCGAGCTTCCCCTCCGGATCCTCTCGGATCACTTCGACCTGTTCTCGAGGGGGGACGTGGCCGGAACCGCGCGTCGGCTCAAGCTCCCGAGGGAAGCCGTCAAGGAGGCGTTCCAGAGGCTCGTCACCCTGTGGCCGAAGCCCGGCCGCGAATACTCCGGCGACGACGTCCAGTACATCACCCCCGACGTCTACCTGTTCAAGGTCGACGATCAATGGGTCATCACTCTGAACGACGATGGTCAGCCCCGGCTTCGCCTCTCCTCCTACTACCGGCAGCTTCTGACGGGAGACCCCGAGGGGCTCCCGAAGGAGGACCGGGAGTTCCTGAAGCAGAAAGTCAACGCGGCCCTGTGGTTCATCAAGAGCATCGAACAGCGCAAGCGCACCATCTACAAGGTCGTGGAGAGCATCGTGAAGCTGCAGCGCGACTTCCTCGAGAAGGGACCCGGCCACCTGCGCCCCCTGACGCTGCGGGACGTCGCCGAGGACATCGAGATGCACGAGTCCACCGTGTCAAGGGTGACCAGCGGCAAGTACGTGAACACCCCCGACGGGATCTTCGAGCTGAAGTACTTCTTCACCTCGGGGCTCAACCGGGAGGGAGGGGAGGAGGACATCGCCTCCAAGTCCGTCAAGGAGAAGATCCGGGAGATCATCCACGCCGAGGGCGAGAGCAAGCCGCTCAGCGACCAGGAGCTGATGCGTCTCCTGCGGAACCAGGGAATCCGGATCGCCCGGCGGACCGTCACCAAGTACCGCGCGGCGATGGGGCTGCTGGCCTCGTCGCGGCGAAGGAAGCAGTTTTAGTGCAGCGTCTCGCAAATACCCTGGCATTCGAGCGCCGCTGCATCCGCTCCAGCTTCGTTGCGCAAGTTCGCCGTACTCTCCCGGTACGCCTTCACTTGCGCGCCTTGCTGGCGCGGCGCATCGACGCTCTCGATGCGTCAGGCTATTTGCGAGACGCTACACTAAACGCCACAGCACCGAATCCGTGGAAGGAGGGGCACCCGTGAACCAGATCAACGTGACGTTCCGGCATGTCGATCCGAGCCAGGCATTGAAGGATTACGTGACCGGCAAATTGGGGAAGATCGAGAAGGTGGTCGAAAAGTCGTTCGACGCGCACGTCACCTTGTCCGTCGAGAAGTACCGGCACATCGCCGAGGTCTTCCTGACGGCGCGGGGGATCACCATCAAGGCGTTCGAATCCACCGAAGACCTGTACTCCGCCATCGACCTCGTGTGCGACAAGGTCGAGCGCCAGCTGAAGAAGTACCGCGAGAAGCGGAAGGACAAGGGACAGGCGGTCCTCCCCGAGCCGATGGTGTCCGGATCGTCCCTCACGATCGCGGAGGGGGAAGGCCGGCCCAGGATCATCCACACGGACAACTTTCTGGCCAAGCCGATGACGGTGGAGGATGCGGCGCGCCACCTCGACATGCTCCGGCTCGACGTGGTGATGTTCGTGAACCAGGAGACGAACCAGCCGAGCGTGGTCTTCCGGCAGCAGGACGGCAACATCGGCTTCACGGAGCCGCCGGCCCGATGAGGATCCAGGACATCATTCCCCCGGAGGCCGTTGTCGACGGACTCCTGGCGGAGACGAAGGAAGGGGTCCTTCGCGAGCTCTCCGAAGCGATCTGCCGGCGGCTCCCGGATCTTTCCCCCGACCGCCTCACGGCGATCCTGATGGACCGCGAGGGGCTGGGGAGCACGGGGATCGGCGAAGGGGTGGCGATCCCCCACGGGAAGGTCCCCGGGATCGACCGGCTGGTCGCCGTCTTCGGGCGCAGCCATGCGGGGGTGCAGTTCGCCTCTCTCGACGGGAAGCCGGCGCGGCTCTTTTTCCTGATCCTCGCCCCGGAGAACTCCGCGGGGATGCACCTCAAGGCGCTCGCGCGGATCTCGCGGCTCCTCAAGGACCGGCGTTTCCGGGAGCGGCTCCTGGCGGCCGAGGGGGCCGTTGGGCTTTCGCGGGTTCTCCGGGAAGAGGATGAGCGCACCTGAACCGAAAGGAGTGGCCGTGCCCGACTCCATGCCGCCCGAGGTCACGACGATCCACGGCGTCCTCCTCGACGTCGTCGGCGTGGGGGTTCTCCTCTCGGGACGGAGCGGGATCGGCAAGAGCGAATGCGCCCTCGATCTCGTCCTCCGGGGCCACCGGTTCGTCGCCGACGACGTGATCCACGTCGAAAAGCGCGGCCCGGCGACCCTCGTGGGCGGCGGGGACGATCTCACGTGCCACCACATGGAAATCCGGGGGCTCGGGATCATCAGCATCCGGGACCTGTTCGGCGCAGCCGCGACGACGCGGATGAAGAAGATCCAACTCGTGATCCGGGTCGAAGAGTGGGACCCTTCCAGGGAGTACGACCGGCTGGGTCTCGAGGACGGGACCGTCGAGATCCTCGGCGTCCGGATCCCTTCCCTTCTCGTCCCGGTTTCCCCCGGGCGGAACCTGGCGACGATCGTGGAGGTAGCGGCGCGGAACCACCTGCTGAAGCAGCTCGGGATCCACTCCGCGCGGGAATTCGTCGGACGCCAGGGTCGTCAGGCCGGGGGGAGCGACCCTTCGTGACCATCGCCGTCGCGCAGGCGCACCGCGCCAACATCGTCGTCGTGACCGGGCTGTCGGGCGCCGGGAAGAGCACGGCGATCAAGGTGTTCGAGGACCTCGACTACTACTGCGTGGACAACCTTCCGCCGGTTCTCCTTCCCAAGATCGTCGACGTCGTCTCCGAGGCGCGGGGCGAAGGGGCCCGGGTGGCCCTCGGGATGGACATCCGTGGGAAGGAGTTCCTCCCGGACCTCTCCAGGGTCCTCGACGAACTGCGGGGAGGGCGGAGCGCGGTCCACGTCCTTTTCCTCGACGCCGCGGACGAGGAGCTCGTCCGGAGGTTCAGCGAAACGCGGCGGAAGCACCCCCTCGCGGCCAGGGGCGGCGCCCTGGACGCGATCCGGAAGGAGCGGCGGATCCTCTCGTCGCTGCGGGAGATGGCCGACGCCGTCATCGACACCTCCCAGTTGAACGTTCACCAGCTTCGGGACGCCATCGTGCGACGATTCCGCCGCGGGGGCGCAGGCGGCCTGAAGGTGAGCGTCGTCTCCTTCGGATACCGGTACGGGATTCCCGTGGAGGCCGACATGGTCGTCGACGTCCGGTTCCTCGACAACCCGAACTTCGTTCCGGCCCTCAAGCGGTTTACCGGCCTCGACCGGGGGGTCCGCGACTATGTGCTGGGAGCGCGCGCGACGAAGGGGTTCCTTCGCCGCCTGTCGGATCTGTTGCTTTTCCTCCTCCCCCTCTATAGAAAGGAAGGGAAGGCGTACTTTACGCTGGGAGTCGGCTGCACCGGCGGCAGGCATCGGTCCGTCGCGGTCGCGGAGGCGCTCGGCCACATTCTCGGGAAAGGGAAGGAAGCGGCCGTCGTGATCCATCGCGACCTGTCGCGCTCCTCCCTGCCCGCCAAGGGGACGAGATGATAGGAGCGGTTGTCGTCTCCCACGGCGCTCTCGCCACGGAACTGGTGCGCGCCGCCGGGATCATCGTCGGAAAGATCGAGGGGATCGTCGCCGTCGACATTTCCCCCGACATGAGCGTCGAGGCGATCCACGAAGCGGTGGAGGGGGCCGTCCGCACGGTCGAGGACGGGGACGGCGTGCTGCTCCTCACCGACATGTTCGGCGGGACGCCCTCCAACATCGGCCTGTCGTTCCTCGGCACGCACCGGGTGGAAGTCCTGACGGGGGTGAACCTCCCGATGATGGTCAAATTCCCCATGGTCCGGGAAGGAATGGCGCTCGACGAACTCGCCCGCCGGCTGCAGGAGTGCGGCCACCGGAGCATCATGATCCCGGGAGAGATGCTCAAGAAGAAGGCCGAAAAGAAGCAGGAGAAGTAGCGGGATGCCCCTGGTGCTCGCCCGCATCGACTGCCGGTTGATCCACGGGCAGGTGGTGGAGACATGGGTTCCTCACAAGTCCGCCGATTCCCTGATCGTCGCCAACGACGACCTGGCCGGGAACCCTTTCCTCCGCTCCGTGATGGAACTGGCGGTGCCCCCGGCGATCCGCGTCCATTTCTGTCGCCTCGAGGAGGCGACTTACGTCCTCGCCGACGCCGACCGGAACGGGGAGCGCTCGATCCTCCTCGTCGCCAGCGCGGCGGACGCGGTGACGCTCCGGAAGGCGGGTGCGACGTTCGACGTCCTGAATATCGGAAATCTCCACTTCGCCGCAGGGAAGGTCGAGATCTCCCCGTCCGTGTTCTTCGCGCCGGAGGATTTCGAGGCCCTCGCGTGGCTCCGCTCGCACGGGGTATCGGTCCTCGTGCAGGGGACGCCGTTCGAGGCGGGAACGTCGTTCGACGCGGAAAGGGAGTAGGGGTGGCCTGGCGGTTCCTCCTTGCGATCCTTCTCGGGGGGGTGTGCTACCTCGACCGGACGGCGGCCTGTCAGCTGATGCTCCACCGTCCCCTGGTCGTCGCCACCCTGATGGGCGCGGTCTTCGGCAACATGGCCGCCGGCGCCCAGGTGGGGGTCGTGCTCGAGCTGATCTACCTGGCCCGGCTCCCCGTGGGGGCGTCGATCCCTCCCGACGACACGGGGGCGGCGGTGTTCGGTGGTTCTGCGGCCGCGATCGCCTCCTCCTCCATCGGGCTCGACGCGGGGAGCTTCACCGCCCTCCTGCTGCTCTCCGTCATCGCCGCGGAAGCGGGAAAGGCGGCGGACCGTTTCGTCCGGAGGATCAACGTGCGGATCGCCCGCATCACGACGGAGTCGGTGGACCGGGGGGACGTGCAGGCGGTGGAGCACGGATTGCTCGCCGGCCTCACCCTGTTCGCCGTTACGGGGATGATCCTTGCCCTCGTCTTCTCGGGGGCGGGCGTCGCGGTGGCGAAAGAGCTGCTTCCCCGGTTCGGCCCCGAAAGCCGGGGGAACTTCGCCATCCTCCTGCCTGCGCTTCCGCTCCTTGGCGCCGCCTCGGTCTTTTCGTGCAGCCGCACGGAGCGGACCGCCGCCGTGTTCTTCCTGACGATGGCGGCCGTTTTCGGCGCCACCGTGCTGTTCCGGTGGTCGGCATGACGGCGCCGGCGGTCGCGACCCGGTCAAGGAGCGCCGTCTGGCTGCGCCAGTTCCTGCTGCAGGGATGCTGGAACTACGAGGGGATGCAGAACGTGGGATTCGCCTACGCCATCCTGCCGGCGCTTCGCGAATTCTACGCGAACCGCCCCGAGGACGCGCTGAAGGCGGTGAAGCGGCACCTCGAGTTCTTCAACACCCAGCCGGCGATGGGGGCGGTGATTTTAGGGGCGTCGGTCCGGCTCGAGGAACGGGTGGCCGCGGGGGAGGCGGACCCTCGGGCGATCGGCACGTTCAAGGTGGGGCTGATGGGGTCGCTGGGGGCGATCGGGGACTCCTTTTTCTGGGGCGCCCTGCGGCCGATGGCCTCGGTGGCGGGAGCCCTCCTCGCGCTGGTCCACCCGCTCCTGGGGATCGCCTCGATGCTCCTCCTCTACAACGGAGTTCACCTGACGCTTCGACGACGCGGTTTCGCCGCGGGCATGGAGGGGCCGGAGGGCGTGGTGGACTGGCTCAAGCGGGCGGCGCTCGGCGTCCGGACCGACGACCGGAAGCTGCTGGCGGCGATCCTCGCCGGGGCGTACGCCGGAGTCTTCGCCGGCCGTTTCTTCGTCCAGGGAGGGGGCGTGCTCCACGCGGTGACGTCGCTCCTTCTCGCCGCCGCGGCCGTGCACCTGTTCGCGACCCTGTTCCGAAAGGCGGTCTCGCCGTCGGAGATCCTGTCGTTTCTTCTCTTCGTGGGGGTGCTGATCCTGTGGCGGTGACCGTGGAACGCGAGTTCGACATCCTGAACCGGCTCGGCCTGCACGCCCGCGCCGCCGCCCAGCTGGTGCGCCTGGCGAACCGCTTCTCCTCCGAGATCTGCGTCGCGAAGGACGGATTGGAGGTCAACGGGAAGAGCATCATGGGCGTGCTGATGCTCGCCGCCCCGAAGGAGGCGAGGATCCTGATCCGCGCGATCGGGCCGGATGCGGAAGAGGCCGTGGCGGCGATCGGGGAGCTGATCGCAGGGAAGTTCGGGGAGGAGTAGCGGGTGGCGGAAGGCCGTGTGAAGATGCGGGTCCTCAAGGGGATCCCGGCCTCGGGAGGGGTCGCGATCGGGAAGGGGTTCTTCCTGAACCGGGTCCTTCCCCGGTCCGTCCGCTCGACCGTCGGGCGCGAACAGGTGGACGAGGAGGTCGCCGCCTTCCTGCGGGCGGTGGCGCGCTCCCGGGAGCAGATCCTCCACATCCGGGACGGCGTGGCGGACCCCTCCTCCGAACACCACCAGATCCTCTCGGTCCACCTGGCCCTCCTCGAGGACTCGATGCTCGTCGAGCAGACGGTCCGGACGATCCGCGAAAACCAGTTCGCCGCGGACTGGGCGTTCAACAAGGTGCTCCAGAACCTCCTGGAGACGTTCCACCGGATCGAGGATCCATACCTGCGGGAACGGGGACACGACCTGCGCCAGATCGGCCACCGGGTCCTCGAGAACCTCGCCGGCCGCCCCGTGGACTCCGTCGCCGCGATCCGCGACCCGGTGGTCATCGTGGCCCACGACCTCTCCCCCGCCGACACCGCGCAGATCCTGAAGAGTCCCGTGCTCGGCTTCGCCACCGACGTGGGGAGCCGGACGTCCCACACCGCGATCACGGCGCGCTCCCTGGGGATTCCCGCGGTCGTCGGGGTCGAGGGGGCGACGGAGGAGTACAGGTCCGCGGAGACGGTGATCGTCGACGGCGAGGAAGGGGTAGTCGTCTTCGACCCGACGGAGGAGGCGCTCCGGGAATACCAGGAGCGGCGGAAGGCCTACGCGCAGCGGACCCGCGACCTGGCGAAGTTCGCGCGGCTGCCGACGGTCACGCGCGACGGGAAGACGCTGCTGCTCCTGGCGAACATCGAGTTTCCCGAGGAGGCGGACGTCGCGCTGCGAAGCGGCGCCTATGGGGTGGGGCTCTACCGCACGGAGTTCCTCTTCCTCAACCGGAAAGATCTCCCTTCCGAGGAGGAGCATTTCGAGACGTACCGGAAAGTGACGGAGAAGTTCGTGCGCCACCCGGTCACGATCCGCACCTTCGACCTCGGCGGCGACAAGTTCGCGTCCCAGCTCGAGCTCGCCGACGAGATGAACCCGGCGATGGGTCTGCGGGCGATCCGGTTCTGCCTGAAGGAAAAGGAGATCTTCAAGCCCCAGCTCCGCGCGATCCTCCGCGCGTCGATGTACGGAAAGGTGCGGATGATGTTCCCGATGATCTCCGGGGTGGGGGAGCTTCGGGAGGCGATGGCCGTGGTCGAGGAGGTGCGGGGGGAGCTCCGTCGCCGGCGGATCCCCTACGACAAGGAGATGCCCATCGGGATCATGGTCGAGATCCCCGCCGCGGCGATGGTGGCCGACCTCCTCGCGCGGGAGGTCGAATTCTTCAGCATCGGCACGAACGACCTGATCCAGTACGCCCTGGCGATCGACCGGGTGAACGAGCATGTGTCCTATCTATACGAGCCGCTTCACCCCGCGATCCTTCGGCTGATCCGGCGGATCGTGGAAGCCGGGCATGACGCCGGAATCCCGGTGTCGATGTGCGGCGAGATGGCCGGGGAGCCGTTCTACTCCTACGCGCTGCTCGGCCTCGGGCTCGACGAGCTCAGCATGAACGCCGCCGCGATCCCGCGGGTGAAGCGGATCCTCCGCAAGTCGGTGGCGTACGAAGCCAAGGAGTTCGCGGGGTCGCTGCTGTTGCACTCGACCGCCGCCGAGATCGACCGGGCGCTTCGCAAAAAGGTGGAGGATCTGTTTCCGGACGAGCGTTTTTAGCATATACTTCACTGCTTCGAATCCATTTTCGCG
>Ga0326597_10004514_pt1 | contig 19595 bp, 19 predicted proteins | sample RVTome_12_FD_203789 | JGI IMG/M metagenome (GOLD analysis project Ga0326597, IMG submission 203789) | Soil microbial communities from uranium-contaminated site in the Upper Colorado River Basin, Wyoming, United States - RVT100D185 | ecosystem: Environmental > Terrestrial > Soil > Contaminated >... | reverse complement strand
CTCGCCCGCATCGTCCGGGGCCAGGTAGTAGGAGCTTTCGAGGTACACCGGGTCCACTTCCTGCGACTTCACGAACTCCTGCAGCTCCATCACCCGGGAGCTTGCCGGCGCGGCCTTCTTGATCTCCGCGTCTTCGAGCACGACGTAGCGGTCCTTCTCGTACTGATACCCTTTGACGATCTCATTGCGCGGGATCGGCTTGTCCTCGGCCTGGCAATAGATGACCTGCTTGACGCGCGAATTGTCGGTCTTGTGGAGTTGGTTGAAGCTCACCGACTCGCTCCGCGCCGCCGTGAACACTTTCACCGGAAACGAGACCAGTCCGAACGTCAGATGACCCTTCCAAACCGTTGCCGCCATCGGCGCACCTCGAAGTCCTGATTTCCTAGACCTTGCGCGAATTCTCACTGATATCATAGCTGGGAAAGGTTTTGCAACTGGTCCGCTGAGCGCTGCCATGTCCCTCAAAGAGTACGCCCGGAAACGCGCGTTTTCCCGCACGCCCGAGCCGCCTCCGGCAAAGAAGCAATCCGGGGAATCTTCGGTTGTCCCAGGTCCCCAGGCCAAATTTCCCGCATTCGTAGTCCAGCGCCACCACGCCCGGCGGCTGCATTACGACTTCCGACTGGAGCTCGACGGCACGCTCAAGTCCTGGGCCGTCCCCAAGGGCCCCACGCTCGACCCCGCGCAGAAGCGCCTCGCCGTCCATGTCGAGGACCACCCGATGGACTACGGCGGCTTTGAGGGCAACATCCCGGCGGGCCAGTACGGCGGCGGCAGCGTCATGGTCTGGGACAGGGGGACGTATGAAGTCTTAGGGAAGGACCCGCCGCAAGCGCAGTATGCGCGCGGCGACTTCAAGTTCCGTCTCCATGGCGAGAAGCTGCGCGGCGAGTTCGCTCTTGTTCGCACCAAAGGCCGCACCCAAGCCCGCACCAAAGGGCGCGGCGACAACCAGTGGCTCCTCATCAAGAAGAAGGATGCTGCCGCCGTTCCCGGCTGGGACCCCGAGGACCATCCCCGCAGCGCGCTCACCGGCCGCTCCCAGGAGGAGATCGCCAAAGAAGTGGACCCGCATCCGAGCCGCAATCGTGAGATCGCGAGCCAGTCTTCGAGTCCCCCTGGTATCCCCCGCCTCGACCCTGCCACTCTGCCCGGCGCCGTCCCTGCCGGCTTCCCCGCCTCCATCACGCCGATGCTGGCCGTCTCGGCCGACACCCCTCCGGAAGGTCCGGGGCCGGAAGGTTCGGGGAAGGATGACTGGCTCTATGAAATCAAATGGGACGGCATGCGCGTCATTCTGTTTCTTGAGAAAAAAAAGGTCCGACTCGTCACCCGCCGGGGAAACGACTGCGCGCGGCAATTTCCCGAGCTGACCGTCGCGCATCAGTCCTTAGCGGCGCATCAGGCCGTCGTGGACGGCGAAGTCGTTGCTCTCGACGAGCGGGGCCGTCCGAGCTTTTCGCTGCTCCAGCCGCGCATCATGGCCGCCGACGCCGGAGCGATAGCTCATCTCGCCCGCACGCGCCCCGTCGTCTACTGCGTCTTCGATTTGCTTTATCTCGACGGCTACGACCTGCGCGGCGTGCCCCTGCTCGAGCGCAAGCGCGCGCTCCAAACAATCGTGAATTCGGACTCGCTGGTCCGCTTTTCCGAGCACGTTTCAGGCAGCGGCCGGAGCACTGGAAAAGAGTTCCTCGCAGCCGCGCGCGCGCAGGAGCTCGAAGGAATCGTGGCCAAGCGCGCCGCTTCGCTCTACGAGTCCCGCCGCAGCCCCGGCTGGGTGAAGATCAAGATCGCCACGCAGCAGGAGTTCGTCATCTGCGGGTTTACCGAAGGCGCGCGCGACACCTTCGCTGCGCTCGTGCTCGGCGTCTACGAGGACGGCAAGCTGGTCACGGTCGGGAACGTCGGAACGGGCTTCGACGAGCAGATGCTGCGCGCGCTCGCCGAGCGGCTCCAGCTTCTCGCCACCTCGCGCTCCCCCTTTCCTCAGCCCATCAAGCTGTCGAAACCCGCCCCGATTACCTGGGTTCGCCCGGAGCTGGTTTGCACCGTCCGCTTCAATTCCTGGACGCCCGACGGCCGCCTGCGCGCGCCCGTTTTCCTCGGTCTGCGCCCGGACATCGACCCCCCCGAATGCGTCCGCGGCGGCGCGAGCGAGTCTCCGGGCGCGAGCGCGTTTCCGACGGCCCCGCCCCAACACGCGGAATCTTCCACGCTCGCAGTCAAGAAAGCGCCTTCGATGAGGAACCGTAAGGGCACGGCTTCAGCCGTGCCGGATAAGAGCTGGAAAGTAGGGGCTTCAGCCCCTGAGGTCAGTCCTTCCTGGGCTGCAAAACACCTTGCTGACGCCAGTTCCACCGTCACCATCGAAATCGACGGCCACCAACTCCAGCTCACCAACCTCAACAAGATTTTCTATCCCCGCGAAGACTATACCAAGCGCGACGTCATCCGCTATTACGACGCAGTTTCCCCGCTGCTCCTTCCGTATCTCAAAGACCGGCCCCTCTCGCTGCGCCGCTACCCCGACGGCATCGAGGGCGAGTCGTTTTTCCAGAAGCACGCCCGAACCGATTTCCCGCCCTGGCTGCGAACTGAGCTGATTGATATGGAAGCCCACGAAGTCCAGCAGGGCCGCAAAGCGAAACCGGGAAAGGAGCCCACGCGCTTCGTCATCGCCGACGACCGCCCGAGCCTGCTCTACCTCGCCAATCTCGCCTGCATCGACCAGAACCCCTGGATGAGCCGCGTTTTGCAGAGCCGCGAGCGTAAGCTCGCGGGCCAGGTTTTTGACTCGCTCGAACACCCCGACTTCATCCTGATTGATCTTGACCCGCACGACTGCCCCTACGACCGCGTCGTCGAAGCCGCGCAACTGATCCGACAAAAGCTCGATTTGCTGGAACTCGAAGGCTATCCCAAAACCACCGGCGGCCACGGCATGCACATCTACGTGCCCGTCGAGCCGGTTTACATTTATGAGCAGACCCGAGCCTTCGCCGAGATTCTGGCCCGCTGGGTCGCCGCCGACAAGCCGGACTTGTTTACCATGCCCCGCCCCGTCGCCCGCCGCGAAAAAGGCAAAGTCTACTTCGACTACTTGCAGAATGCTTACGGCAAGACCATCTCCGCCCCGTACGTCCTGCGCGCCTACCCCGGCGCGCCCGTCGCCACGCCCCTCGCCTGGCACGAAGTCGTCCCCGGCCTCGTCCCCACGCGCTTCCACCTGCGCAACGCCCTCGACCGCTTCTCGAGCGTCGGCGACTTGTTCCGCCCCGTCCTCGACTCCCCCCAGCGCCTGGAGCCCGCGCTTGAACAACTGGCGGTAGTGATGAAACCCCAATAAGTAGAGGTGTCATCCTGAGGAGCGAAGCGACGAAGGACCCGCACTTTCTGTTCCTGTTCTTCTCTGTGCCCTCTGTGCCTCCGTGGCTAACCCACCTTCGCCATCTTCCCCAACTGCTCCAGCTTCTCCAGCATCCCGGCTCCGTCTTTCACGTCCGGCGAGAAGTGCACGTCGAAGATGATCTCGGAAGCTCCCAGCTTGCGCACAGCCGCCACGTCCCCGGCGATCTGTTCTGCTGTGCCCATGAAGTCAGCGCGGTCTTTCTCGATGGGCTGGATCGAAAACTCCGGATTCGCCCGGACAAGCAGCTCCAGCTTCGCGGGATCGCGCCCGGCTTCTTTGGCCATCTGCTTGATCCCGTCATACATCTGCCCGATCGCCGCGATCGGCACTCCCACCGGCATCCACCCGTTCGCTTCCCGTGCCGTGCGCTGCATGGCCCCCGGCGTATACGCCGCCATGAAAATCGGCGGATGCGGCCTCTGCACCGGCTTGGGATTGATGTACGACTTGGCGATCTTGGTGTACTTGCCGCTGAACTCGACCGGATCGGTCGTCCAGATCGTCTTCAAAACCTGGACGTACTCATCCGCCCGCTTGCCGCGCTGGTTCCACGGAGACCCGGCGGCCTCGTATTCATCGGGAGACCAGCCGATGCCGAAGCCCACGCGCAGCCGCCCGCCCGAGAGCACGTCGAGCGTCGTCAGTTGCCGCGCCAGCAGCACCGGGCTATACCACGGCAGATTCAGGATGCTGGTCCCGAGCGCGATGCGCTTCGAGTGCGCCGCCGCGAACGTCAGCGTCCCGACCGGGTCGAGCACGCTCCGGTACTGCGCCGGCAATGATCCGTCGGCCGAAGCCGGGTACGGCGCCCGCGGCTGCACCGGCGCCAGCAGCCGGTCGAGCACCCACAGGCTGTCATAGCCCAGCTCCTCCGCGCACTTTGTTACTTTCTCTATATTCTCCGGCCCGCCCAGGCCGGCAATCTGTGGCAGCGCAAATCCAATCCGCATTGGAACCTCCCAAACAGTTGTGTCATCCCGAGGAAAGAAACGACATATGGATGTCGTTTCTGACGAGGGATCTGCTCTTCCCAGTTTCTAATTCCTATTCCTTCTCCGTGCCCTCTGTGCCTCCGTGGCTATCTTGCCCGCCCGCCCCACGACACGACCTTTGCCGGCGCAATCCGGATCACCGTCGCGTCCTGCGGCAGCAGCTCGCGGGAGGCGTACTGCGGGTACTTCTTTCGCAGAAGCTCCACCGCCTTGTTCCTTTCCTCTCCACCGGACAAAATCTCGCCGCGTCCTCGAATCAGAATATACCAAAGTCCGGCCCAGTCTTCCTCGTAGTGGTCGACGAGCAGCGCGACCTGCGGATTCGCGCGAATATTCCGCACCCGCGCCAGCTCCCCGCCCAGCTTCTTCGGCTTGCGGTCGAGCGGCGTATAGAAGGCATTTCCGTCGTAGGCGTAGCAGACCGGGACCACATGCGGCCGCCCTCGCTCGTCGCGCGTCGCGAGCCGGGCCACCCGCGTCTCCCGCAGCCGGGCCTCGATGTCACTCTTGCTGATGCCGCTTGCTTTGCCCATACCCCCTTGGCCATTCGCTCGAAAAACAGTTTTGCGCGGTCATCCTGAGGAGCGCAGCGACGAAGGACCTGCTTGTCCTATGAATCTGCCGTGTGGAGATTCTTCGTCTGCTCCGAGTGACCGGCTTACTCGTCCATGAACAGCCCCAGCCCGAACGCCACGCGGTTGATGAAATTCGCCCACGCCACGGTGAGCACCGTCTCGATCAGCGCGTTTTCGTCCCAATCCTCGTTGTAGAGCGAGTCCACGTCGCGCCTCGTGATCTCATCGGGTGTCCGCGTGAGCTTCGCGGCGAATTCGAACAGCGCCATGTCGCGCGCGTCCACGGCTGCCGAGGCGTAGTCCACCGCCAGCTGCCGCCCGAGCGACTCTTCCACTCCCAGGTGATGCAGCATTTGCAGGTGCGCCCGCACGCAATAGGACGACGAGTTGATGCCGCTCACCACCAGCAGAATCTCCTCCTTTTGCGCCGCGGAAAGCGTCCCCTCGCCCAGCACGGCCTCCGCCAGATGCATCTGCCGCTCGACCAGCCTCGGATGCCGCCCCAGCGCCCGGAAATAATTCGGCACGAACCCGTAGTGCTCCTTGAGCTTTCCGAACAGCGGCTGCAATTCCGGGGGCGCCTGTTCTTCGGTGATCTTCGGCACGAACGACATCGCTGCACCTCGCCTGGGAAATTCACCGAGTATAGGAACAGCGGAAGGCGCGAGTCAACCCGCGCTCCGCCGGAACCACGCCCCGTCGCCCGAAAAAAGGGCCGGCCTCCTTGAAATACCCTTGCTTCCTGGCTAGAATGGTTTGCCTCGGCAAATCAGGTAACTAGCCAGCCCAGCGCGTGGCGGCGGCGAATCTTCCGGAAAACAGAGCCGGAAAACAGAGAGAGAAGGAGCAGGCATGTTAATCAAGAAGTCCAGGATTGAAAACTTCGACGACTGGGTGGACATTTTCCACGAGTGGCACGCTGACATCGGGTATCCGACGGAAATGCTCGGCAAGGACTATATGTTTGAAACCAAACTCGATGAGATCGAGAGCAACGAGATCGAGTTCGGGCATTTTGCCGGGCGGCCCAAGTGGGAAAAGCTCACCGAAATTCCCGACCAGCGCATCCGCGACGCTCTAGCCCACCTCATCGAATTCCAGGGCGACACCGAGTTTGCCTCCGTCGAGCAGCAGAAGAATTTGCTCGCCCGCGCCCCTTCGCAGTTTGACCTGGAAAACATCATCCGCATCAACCGCGAGGAGATGCGCCACGGCTGGCAGATGAGCTACGTGCTCGTCACCCACTTCGGCGAATCCGGCAAGCGCCAGGCCCAGCGGCTTCTGGAGCGCCGCGCCACCGAGAATACCCGCCTGCTCGGCTCCTTCAATGAGCCGGTCAGCAACTGGCTGGACTTCTTCGTCTACACCTCGTTCATCGACCGCGACGGCAAGTATCAGCTCAACATGCTCAGCCGCAGCGCCTTTGCTCCGCTCGGCCGCAGCATGCTCCCGATGCTCAAGGAAGAGGCCTACCACCTCGCGCAAGGCAACATCGGCCTGATGCGCATCGTCAAGGCCAGGAAGATTCCCATCCACATCATGCAGCGGTATTTCAACAAGTGGCTCTCCACCGCCTTTGACCTGTTCGGCGTGGACGATTCCTCCTCGGCCCACTGGGCCTATCTCTGGGGCCTGAAGGGGCGCTACGACGAGCATCTCTACGACGATCCGGCCGATATGTCGAAGCTGAACGAGCTTTCCCGCGCCACCTTCTTCAAGGAAGTCGCCGCCCTCGTCGACGCCCTCAACCGGCACATTCCCGAGGGCGAGGCCCCGTTGCGCATTCCGGACGACAAGTTCCACCGCAACATCGGCCAGTACGCCGGCATGACCTACAGCGTTACCGGCGAGAAGCTTTCCCAGGAAGCTTACGAAAAGCACCTGAAAGAGGCTCTCCCCACGCCCGAGGACGATCAGCTCGTTATCAACATCGAGAAAGAGGGCGGCTGGATCATCGACCCGCAGCCGGTGAAGTAGTTCCGGAAGAATCAGTCGTTTCCCGGGCCTGGCCTCAACCGCCGGGCCCTTTTTGTTTTGATACCGACCCAGTTTCATGAACGCATGACCGCCACAGTCGATTCCATCTACATCGCCCCCGCGGCCAAGGAGCCGATGCGGCAGGTCTCCTCCGTCCGTGCGGTGACTGGGAAGGGTCTCGAGGGCGACCGCTATTCCGTAGCCGTCGGCACGTTTTCCGGCCAGCCCGGCCCCAGCCGCGAGGTCACGTTGATTGAGATGGAAGCCATCGAAGCGGTGAATAGGGATCATCAGACCGCGCTCGCCCCCGCCGATGTCCGCCGCAACATCGTCACGCGCGGCGTCTGCTTGAATGATTTGGTCGGCCGGGAGTTTTGCGTCGGCGGCGCGATCCTGAAGGGGATCCGCCTCTGCGAGCCCTGCTCGCATCTCGAATCATTGACCGGCAAATCCGTGCTCTCAACGCTCGTCCACCGCGGCGGCCTGCGCGCCCAGGTGATCGAGGAGGGCGTCATTCAAGCAGGGGACTCTATCGAGGCCTGTCTTGACACATAGCTACAATATAGCTATACTCACTCTGAGTGAAGTTCCGTGAAGCTCCAATCCGATGCTGGTGCGGTGCAATGGCTGGAGGGCTTGGTCCCGGACTCCGAGGCCTTTGAGTGGGACCAGGGGAACCAAGCGAAGAATCTCAAACATGGACTGACTCGGGAAGATATCGAATCCGTGTTTTGGCAACCCTATGTTTTTGGCGGACAAATTGTAGAACCGGCGCATTCGGAGTGGCGGGGACTGATTCTCGGCCAAACGTCCCTGGGACGGCAGGTCGCGCTGATCTTCACCCGGCGGGGCGAGAAAGTCCGCGTCATTTCTTGCCGTTCCATACGCCCTGCAGAACGGAGGCTCTATGAAAACCCGACGGCACAAGCGTGACGAGCAAGTTCATGAGTTCGAGAAACGGGATCTCGGCAAGGATATAGCGCGCAGCCGCTCCGCCGTGGTCATCCGCCCCAAGAAGCGCTCGTTGCCAACCTCGATTCTTTTGGATTCCTCTCTCATTGGCAAGTTGAAGGAAAAAGCCGAGGATCGCGGAATCGGGTACCAAACCATGCTCAAAATCATCCTGCACGAGCATGTGGATGAGTATTGATTGGTAGCCACGGCACGCTTTTTGTGCCGCAGCTTTGTCGCCGGAACAAGAACGGAACGAACCCGCCGCAAGGCGACACCGTGACCCTTACCCTCTACCCGACGGCCAAGGTTGCCCGGTATCCGAGCAGTCACGCCACCTTGGGCCGGAAACGTTTCACGGTGATCTGCGCGGCGCGCTGCCGGACTTGAGCGAGGTCATAGTTCACCTGCATTTGCAGCCAGAGTTGGGCGGAGCCGCCGAAGCCCTTCTCCAGGCGCACGGCCATTTCCGGCGTGATGCCGCTCTTTCCTTTGAGGACGTTGTAAAGCTGCTGGCGCGTGACGTCGAGGCCCGCGGCGGCCTCGGCTACCGCCAGGCCCAGATCGGCAAGATTATCCCGTATCAATTCGCCGGGATGGGGTGGATTTTTCATCGGCATGGTATACACTCCGCCCCGGGGATCACGCCGCGTTAATCTGCACCCGGAGCCTTGGGTGCAACTTTCCCGCGTAGCCGATCAGCCGGTCCAAGGTAAAGCTCTCGATCTTTCCCAGCAAAATGTCGCTGATACGCGATTCATCCACTCCCAACTTTTCCGCGACCTCTCTTTGCAGCAGCCCGCGCTCCCGTTGGTACTTCCCGATCAGTTGGCAGAGTTGATATTTCGCCCGTTCTACCTCGGTCGCGTTCGCGGGCAGCGCAAAATTGCCGCCCCGATAATTCACGTTTTCCGGGACATAATCTTTACCTCCGAAAACAGTTAATGACTCCGAGGAGCGGGTGCCCGTCACGCATGCACCAAATGAGCCGGAATTGCCTGCCTCGATGCTCCATCCGGTCCAGCATGAAAAACTCCCACTCGCCGTCGCGCTCGTCCGGCTGAAATTCCTTGCCGTCGGATATCAGCGACGCCCTGATCCTGGAGCTCGTTAAGACGCTCGCGTGCTTCGTTTCGTAGTGCGGATCAATCACAACTTCGTTGACCCGCCGGCCATTCACCGTGAGACTCAGCCTGTAAGCGCGGCGCTCGCTCATCGAGGTTATATATTACAGAAAGTTGCTAAATGTAGCAAGCATGTTTATTACTGACTGTCAGCTGAGGTTGGTTCCTTACCCCCGCTTCCCCGACCCCGCCCCCACCCCTTCCTTCCCGCGCCGCTACACCCTCATTCCAAGATCGAGAGCAAATGCGAGAGCGCTCCTGATTTTGCTCATGACTCCCTCCGGCAGCTTGCCGAGCCTGCGTTCCAGCCGCGGCGTTGGCAAAGAGCCCAGTCCTTGCACGTTTGCTATGGAGTCTTGGTCGAGAAAGCCGAGCTTCGGCAGCGCTATTTCATACCGGCTCTTTCTGTTCTGGGTGGTCAGTGGTACGTAAAGGACGAGTGCGCGGGGCAGGTCGGAGTCAGCGCGCGACACAATGACGACCGGCCGTGTCAGGGCCGCCAAGCCGAGATCAGCCAGCCAGACTTCACCGGGTTGCGGGTTCATCGATCAGATCCAATATCTCTTGCTCTACGGCGCGCGACCGCGCCACATCCAACACATTCTGGTCCGCCGCTTCGATGATTTCCGCCACGCGCTGTCTGACCTGCGCGGCAGTATCGGGCTCCCACTGTCTCAGCTTTGCGTCCAGCCGTTCTGCCAGAGTGTCCATTTGCCGTCTCCGTCCCTCCATTCTACCAGACCCAGGCGCAGAGCAGGCGGCCTCCTCATCCCTTACTTTCCCGCCTCCAGCCCGTACGCCCGCGCCATGACCTCGATCGGGTGGATCGGTTTCTTTCCCGTCGCCTGCTGCACCTGAATCGCCGACAGCGGGCAGTCGCTCGCCAGGCACGCCTCTTCGGCCTTCATGAACTTGAACAGCGGCTTGCCGACTTTCATGGACGCCTCGAAGTATTCCTTCTTGACGCTCCAGCTGCCGTCGTGCCCGCTGCAGCACTGCATCCGCTTGACCTCGGCGCCGGGAATCAGGCTCAGCAGCTCCTGCGCCTTGAACCCGATGTTCTGCGCCTTCAGGTGGCACGGCTGGTGGTAGCGCACCTTCCCGATCTCCTCGGAAAATCCCAGGTCGAGCTTCCCTTTTTTGTGCACGCTGACCAGGTATTCCGACAGGTCCATCGTATTTTCCGCCACCAGCCGGCAGTCGTCGGTGGGCACCAGTTTCACGTAGTCCTGCTTGAGCATGTAGCTGCAGCTCGCGCTCGGCACCACCACCTTGTACCCCTGCTTGATCGCCCGGCTCAGCTCCGCCACGTTGGCGTTGATTTTCTTCTTCGCCTCGTCCACCATCCCCACGTCCAGGAACGGCAGCCCGCAGCACTGCTGTTTCGGGACCTGGCATTCGATGCCGTTCTTTTCGAAGACCGCCACCGCGGCCTTGCCGATCTCCGGCGCGTTGTAATTCACCGTGCAGGTATAGAAGAGCGCCACTTTCTCCCCGCCCTTCGCCTGCGGCACATTCCGCTGTTTTCCAAACCATTTTTCGAACGTTTCCGAATGGAACGTCGGCAGCAGGCGGTCCTTGTGGATGCCCATAAACTTTTCGAGCAGGCCCCGCAGGAACGGGTTCGTGTTCGCCCAGTTGACCAGCGGCGCCGCCAGGCTCGCCATTTTCCCCACTCGGTCGGTGTCCCCGAACACTTTGTCCGCGAACGGCACGCCGTCCCGCTTCGCCTGCACCAGGTTCGCCCGCATGATCATTCGCGGGAAGTCGATCATCCACTCGTGCGGCGGCACGTACGGGCAGATCGGAACGCACAGCTTGCACTGGTAGCACTCGTCCACCACCTGCTTCACCTGCGTGTCCGAAAGCCGGTCCGGCTCCCCGAAGTTCTCGTCCATGAACTGGAACAGGCTCACAAACGACGGGCATAGCGTGTGGCACAGCGTGCAGCCGTAGCAGACGTCGAACACCCGGCTGATTTCCTTGCGCGTCGCCTGCGGGTCCCAATACTCCGTCGAGTTGGGGTCGAAATTCATACGCCTGGTTCCTTCCTCTTTGGGTCTCGATCCAAACAAGATGCTCATCTTACCCGTTCCCTCCGGCCAGGGCAAACCCGGAATTCCCATCAGGCTTGGTACTTCCAAGTGCTTCCCGGAGCGCGAATCCCAATCCTTCGGCGAGACATCGCTTTCTTGACGAACCCTTCCCACCAGGATAAACTCCTCCGGAAGGTCAGCAGGCAACGGAGTTTCAATCCACTGGTTTCCCCCCGGCTGGAACGCTCCCCTGAACTAACCGGATCAACAGAGTTGGAGGAGAGGTATATGAATCGAATCGGCATTATTCTCGTTTTCTCAATTTCTTTCCTGCTTGCCTTGCTTGCGTTGCCCGCAACCGGCCTGGCGCAGCAACCCACGGTTGGGGCCGCCGTCAACGCCGCCAGTTTTCTGAACGCCAATCTGCCGAACGGCAAACTGGCGCAAGGCGGAATGTTCGTCCTGTTCGGCACGGGAATGGGTCCCGCAACTCTGGAGAACTCCAACCCCTATCCGTTCCCCACTCAGGTGGCTGGCACCTCGGTTCGTGTTACGGTGGGCGGAGCTTCAGTGGATTGCCTCATTGTCTACAGCAGCGCGGGGCAGGTGGCGGCGATCTTGCCGTCCAGCGCGCCGGTTGGGAGTGGAACTTTGACCGTTACGTACAATGGGCAGACGAGCGCTCCTTTCAGTGTTCAGGTTGCCGCGAGCAATTTCGGCACCTTCTCGATCAACCAGGGTGGGAGCGGCCCGGGAGTGATCCTGGACGCCAACACGAATCAGCCCAACACACTGGTCTCCGCCGCGAATCCGGGCCAGCTCATGGACATCTGGGGTACGGGCCTCGGTCCGGTCGCCGGCGACGAAGCCGCCGGTCCTCTTCCCGGCAATCAGGGCAATCTGAATGTCCTGGTGACGGTGGGTTCCGTGCAGGCGGAGATCGTGTATCAGGGCCGCTCCGGTTGTTGCGCCGGCATAGACCAGATTCGTTTCCGGGTGCCCAGCGGGCAGATCGGCTGCTACGTCCCTGTCTCACTTAGCGTGCAAGGGGTGGCGAGCAATTTCACCACCATGTCGATCGCGGAGTCCGGCTCTACGTGCTCTGATCCCTTTAGCTTCACCGCCCAAGACCTCCAAGTGCTGCAAGGCAGTGGCCAGTTCCGCTCCGCAGTGACCGGGCTTACCCGAGTCCGGTCGTTTAATCCGGCCATCGGGGAGACACGCGCTGATACCGCCCACGCTTCATTCATCCGGTACAACCTCCAGCAGATCATATCGAACTCCGGAGCGTACCCATCCATCGGCTCTTGCACAGTCGTCCAGATTACAAACAATCCGGCGGTTGGATTCGCCGGCCTCAACGCCGGAACCATTTCGCTCAGTGGCGCGGCGGGTTCCCACAACCTGCAACTCAATTCACCGGGGCTACACACGCTGTCTTTCATTCCTCCTTTCGGCGGCATCCAGGTCCCCGGGATACCGGGGACAGTCACGGACGGCACTGTCCTCAATCCCGGCAACTATACTTTCACCGGAACCGGCGGCTCCGACGTCGGCGCGTTCAATGTGTCGATGAACTTCCCTGCGTTGTTCGAATGGACCAATCGGGGCTCGATCAACAATGTGAATCGCAGCCAGCCTCTTACGATCACTTGGACCGGCGGCCTCGCAGGCTATCAGATCATAATCACGGGGACCTCGCCTCTGTCGATCGAAACGGTGGGCGGCGCCTATTTCATCTGTGTGGCGAACGCCACTGCCGGAACATTTACCGTGCCTGCCTCTATCCTCAGCGCCATCCCCCCCAGCGCTCCGGGGTTCGGCGGAGCGCCGACGGGCTCATTAACCGTTGGGCATGTCCGGTTCGGCGACCGCTTTAACGTCAGCGGAGTCGATTTGGCGATCACCTCGTATCTCGACTTCATCGGTGGGGCTGTTGCATACCAGTAGCCGGACTTCGCTGTAAGACCCTGTCGGATCCCCCCGCCCTTTTGGCGGGGTGATCCGCCGGGTTCCGGTAACGATCCTGCACCTCCCCCGTCTCTTCTCTTGTCACCCATCCCTGCTCCCTGTACGATGGAACCGATGCCTCCTATCCGCGCCTCTGTAACCGAGCTCGTCCTCCGCCATGGCGCCCACTGGTTTAAGGACGTCATCCGGATTTTGCGCCTGCTTTGGCTGGAGGTGACCGGGGCGATTTTTCTGGCGCTGGCCGCGGTTGGCGTCCCGTCCGCCATCCGGGAATGGCGCTTGCTCGACCAGAGCGGCTCGCTCATCCGCTTTATCACGACGCTCCTTTTCATCGGCATGATGGCCGGCTTCGGTATTTTTTCCTTCTGGAAGGCCCGCCGCTTCCGCTGATTCGATATAGAGCCACAGAGGCACGGAGACACAGAGAAGAACGGAGAAGCTGGAAAACAGACGGGGCACATTCGGATGCACTCTGGACTTTCTGGAAGAAACCAATCTTATTCTTTCTTCTTTTTCCTCTGTGCCTCTGTGTCTCTGTGGCTAATCCCATGAAAAAACCCGTCTCCACTCCCGACGACCTCGCCGCCTTCTCCGAGTCCCAGGACCTCGGCCGTCCCGGCCAATACCCCTTCACCCGCGGCATTCATCCTTCCATGTATCGCGGCCGTTTCTGGAGCATGCGCCAGTACGCCGGTTTCGGCTCCGCCGCCGAATCAAACGAGCGCTACAAGTTTCTCCTGAGCCAGGGCCAATCCGCCCTCTCCGTAGCTTTTGACCTCCCCACCCAGATCGGCCTTGACTCCGATCATCCGCTGGCCGCCGGGGAGGTCGGCAAAGTCGGCGTCGCCATCTGCAGCCTCCGCGACATGGAGACCCTCTTCGACGGCATCCCCCTCGAATCCGTCTCCACCTCCATGACCATCAACTCGACCGCCGCGATTCTGCTCGCTCTCTACGTCGCCGTGGCCAGGAAGCAAGGCGCCGATCTCAGCAAGCTCTCCGGAACCGTCCAGAACGACATTCTCAAGGAATACATCGCCCGCGGCACTTACATCTATCCCCCGCGCCCCGCCCTGCGCCTCGTCACCGACCTCTTCCAATGGTGCGAGCAGGAGCTTCCGGCCTGGAACTCCATCTCGATCAGCGGCTACCACATCCGCGAGGCCGGCTCCACGGCGGTGCAGGAAGTCGCCTTCACGCTTGCCAACGCCGTCACCTACGTCGAAGCCGCCGTCGCCGCGGGGATCGATGTCGATTCGCTCGCCCCGCGCCTGTCGTTCTTTTTCAACGCGCACAGCGACTTTCTCGAAGAGATCGCCAAGTTCCGCGCCGCCCGCCGCCTCTGGGCGCGCATCATGAAGGAGCAGTTCCACGCCAAAAACGAGCGGTCCTGCATGCTGCGCTTTCATTCCCAGACCGCCGGCTCCACGCTCACCGCCCAGCAGCCCGACGTCAACATCGTCCGCACCGCCGTCGAAGCCCTCGCCGCCGTTCTCGGCGGCACGCAGTCGCTTCACACCAACTCCAAGGACGAGGCCCTCGGCCTTCCCTCCGAGGACGCCGCCCTGCTCGCCCTGCGCACCCAGCAGGTCATCGCCCACGAGTCGGGCGTTGTCAACACGGTCGATCCCCTCGCCGGTTCTTACCTCATCGAATCTCTTACTACCGAGATGGAAACCCGCGCCCGCGAGTACCTCGTCCGCATCGCCTCGCTCGGCGGCATGTTGCGCGCCATCGAAACCGGCTTCGTGCAGCGCGAGATTCAGGAATCCGCCTTCGCCACCCAGCGCAGGATCGAAAGCGGCGAGCAAGTCATCGTCGGCGTCAACCGCTTCCAGACCTCCTCTGCTCCCCCGTGTCATCCCGAGGAACGCAGTGACGAGGGACCTGCACTTTTCTCCGCCGCCCCTGCCATCCCTTTAGGCGGTCATCCTGAGCGCAGCGAAGGACCTGCACTTTTCTCCGCCGCCGCCCAGATCGCCCGCGTCCAACAACTCCGCGCCACCCGCGACCAACCCCGCACCGACGCCGCCCTCTCGCTGGTCGAGAACACCGCCCGTACCGGCGCCAATTTGCTGCCCCCGATCCTCGCCGCCGTCGAAGCCTCCGCCACTGTCGGCGAAATCTCAGACGCTTTACGCCGCGTCTTCGGCGAGCACAAAGAAGCCGTGGTAATCTAGATTGTTTGCCGACGAAAGCGGGCAGTCGTGAGCCTGAAAAAAGTTTCGCCCCCAAATCCAGAGGCTGAAGCCGCCGAGACTGGTCAGCTTGTGAAGCCAGGTTTCCTTCTCGACTACGTAAGCGGCATCACCGTCAAGGCAAGCCCCGAAGAAGTCGAGGCTGTTCAGGTCTTCTCCCGCCGTCTTGTGGAGGATTACAGTTACCCGAAGAGTCACATCCAAACGCGCCCGCAATTTCGGGTCAGAAAGCGACCGTCAGACGAGGCCAAGGCGTACCCGGTCGACATTGCCGTGTTTAAGAGCGATGGCCGCGCCGATGACGACCTTTATCTAGTAGTCGAGTGTAAAAAGAAAAACCGCAAAGACGGTGTTGCCCAACTCAAACTGTATCTCGATATGTCTCCGGCGGAACTCGGCGTCTGGTTCAATGGCGACGAACACGTTTATCTGCGCAAGGTTCATAAGCGCTCAGGTGCGCGGGAATACCACGAACTGCCGAACATCCCGCGCTACGGCCAGCGCATCGAGGATATCGGTCTTTTCAAGCGCAAAGACCTTGTGCGCCCGTCGAACCTCAAGGCCGTCTTCCGTGACCTTCGTAATCATCTAGCCGGGATCACGACCGGAATCACCCGCGATGAAGCGCTGGCGCAGGAGATCATCAACCTTCTGTTTTGCAAGATTCTCGACGAGCAGGAAACAGCACCAGAGGATGCTATAACTTTCCGCGCAGGAGTCGATGAAAATGCCAAGGAAGTCAAAAAACGTATCCTGTTGCTGTTTGAGAAGGTCAAGACCACCGTTTATGACGACGTGTTCAGCAAGACGGACACGATTACGCTTGATGCTGAGAGCGTGCACTACGTGGTTGGCGAATTGCAAAATTACTGTGTCATGGAAGCCGACCGCGATGCTATCGGCGATGCCTTCGAGGTATTCATCGGCCCGGCGCTGCGCGGCACGGAAGGCCAGTTTTTCACGCCGCGTAACGTCGTCGCGATGATGGTAGAAATTCTTGATCCGAAGCCTGGAGAGATGATTATCGACCCAGCGTGCGGTTCCGGGGGATTCCTCATTACAGCGCTTGCGAATGTATGGCAGCATATCGCAGCAGAGGCGAAGCTCAAGAAGTGGACTGAGCGGCAACGTGTCAAGCGCGAGGTTGACGTTGCGACTGGGTGCTTTCGCGGCATCGACAAGGATTCCTTTCTAGCAAAGGTCTGCAAGGCTTATATGGCGCTAATCGGCGACGGTCGAGGCGGTGTGTTTTGCGAAAACTCTTTGCTGCCGCCCGCCGAATGGCATCCCGTCGCCAAATCGAAGATAGAGCTAGGCGCTTTTGATGTTCTCTTGACCAATCCCCCGTTCGGGGCCAAGATTCCGATCAAAGGCGCTGCCGTCCTCTCGCAATACGACCTCGGATACAAATGGGGCCGGGACAAGAAGACCAAGGAGCCGGTGCGATCAACAACGCTTGAGGACAAGCGCCCGCCGCAAATCCTGTTCCTTGAACGCTGCCTACAGTTCCTGAAGCCGGGTGGCCGCATGGGAATCGTGTTGCCGGAAAGCATTCTCGGCAATCCGTCTTACGAGTACATCGTTGCGTTCATGCAAAAGCGCACGACCATCCGTGGCATCGTGACGATGCCGGAATCGCTTTTCAAGACCAGTGGCAAAGGAGGCACGCACACTAAGGTAGCGGTACTGTTGCTGGAGAAGAATGGCGGCAAGAAGGACCACGAGATTTTCATGTCCGACGTGAAATGGTGCGGACACGATTCCCGCGGCAACCCGACCTTGCGCAAAGACCCAGCCACCGGCAAGATGGCTCTGCTCGACGAGGTGCCTACGGTCCCTGAGCGCTACCGCAAGGTTAAGGACGACAACGGCAAGCAAGACCGCCTCGGCTTCAGGCTTGAGGCCAGCCAGATCACCAACAGAATTTACGTCCCAAAATATTACGACCCGGAAATTGAAGCCGACCTGGAAGCACTCAAGAATACCCACAGTCTTGTGCGTCTTGGCGACCTGCAAAAGGGTCGCGCCCTGTCGATCGATACCGGCATCGAAATAGGGAAGATGGCCTACGGCACCGGCACGATTCCGTTTATCCGTACGTCCGACCTGTCCAATTGGGAAATCAAGGCCGACTTCAAGCACGGCGTCAGCGAGGAGATTTATGCGGAAACGAAAAGCAAGATTGATGTGAGGACCGGCGATATTTTGCTGGTGCGCGACGGCACCTATCTGATCGGCACCAGCGCCATTGTGACCGAGGCTGATTTGCCGATGCTGTTCCAGAGCCACATATACCGCGTACGTGTGCTCAAGCCATCCGTCATCAACCCGTGGCTGTTGTTCGCCTGCCTGAACACGCCGATTGTCAAACGCCAGATCAAGGCCAAACAGTTTACGCAGGACATCATTGACACTCTCGGCAAGAGGTTCATGGAAATCATGATCCCGGTGCCGAAAGATAAAACCGTCGCCAGCAACATCGCTCGCGAAACTCAAGAGATCATTGAAGGAAGGGCAAAACTGCGTAACCGTGCGAAGGCGATCACGCTGGAGTTGCAGGGACAGACTAATGTCACAGACGATGATCTGGAAATTCTGGATGAGCTTGACGAATCAGAAAGTTAAATATGCAATGCTGAAGGGTTTTTCTTGATCCACCACACATCGTTTCGCACGTCGCTCGCCCTACTCTGTCTCGCTTGCTCCCTCACGCTCCCTGCCTTCGCCCAGACGCCTCCCTGCGCCCTGCTTCCCCCGAGCGCGACATCCGCCGACGGCTCCGCGCCCTGCCTTCCTCCGCTCACCGCCGAGGAGCGGCTGAAGCACTATGCCCACTCGACCGTCGGCCCGGAGGCTCTGCTCGGCATGGCGGCCACTGCGGGAATCGCCCACGCCCGCAATCACCCTTCCGCCTGGGAACAAGGCATGGCCGGCTACGGCCGCCGCTACGCCCACCGGCTCGGCAAGGCCGTCGTCGCCAACACCGTCCGCCTCGGCGTGGAAGCGGCGCTCGGCGAAGATTCCCGATACTACCCTTCGCCGCGCCGCGACTTCGGCAGCCGCATCGCCCACATCTTTCGCGCCACCCTCCTCGCCCGCACCCGCGACGGCGGCGAGACCCTCGCCGTCGGCCGCATCGCCGGCGCTTTTACCGGCGGCATGATCTCGCGCACCTGGCAGCCCGCGGGCCATGACAGCTTCGGCGACGGCCTCCAAAGCGGCGCCATCTCCTTCAGCAACGATTTCGCCGCCAGCGCCTTCTCCGAATTCTGGCCCGACCTCCGCAAGCACCTCCCGTTTTGATCCTCGCCCCCCCAAAGCGTGAAAACTCCCTGAGAAGTGCCCGAAATTCCGCATCAACCTCGCCAGCCGAGAGAAACGAAGGAACCGAGGGAACCGAGAGAACCGAATGGGTGTCTTTTCAGAGACTTTGCGGCTGTCTGTTCAGCAATTTGACACCGCCCTAAACCAAACGTATGATTACGCCTCTTTTATTTTTATTCTTCGGGCAACCTTCCGATGGCGTGTGCCTCTAATCAGGTGGAAGGTGGCAAGTGAAATGCCTGAAACCTTCTTCTTACCGGTTGCATCTAAGGCAGGGAACGGATGCGAAGGGGATTGGAGAACACGATGACCAACGGCAGAAACAAAGCCAAAGCCGGCCAGCAACGGCAGATTCGGCAGATGCTGGAAGAAAAGTCCACGGAGCTGCGCGCACAACTCGGAGTCCCCGGGGCTCACCCGGTCCTGCATGCGGTAGCCGATCCCTTCGACTCGGCCGATTGGGCAGAGAAGAGCCACGAAGAGTGGATCTTCTTGCAAAAGAACAACTTCGACATGGCGTTGCTGCGCGAGGTCGAGGGGGCGTTGGAGCGGCTCCGCGACGGCACCTACGGAACTTGCATGGATTGCGGCATGCCGGTTTCCCGAAAGCGCCTGGACGCTTTGCCCTGGGCCAGATATTGCGTCACTTGCCAGGAACGCTACCAGTCCGGAAGCAATTAAGGCTAGTTATATCAATTGCTTAAATGGTTTTTCCGCATCTCGATCGGAGGATTCGGGGGGTAGGTTGCCAATCCCAGGTGCTTCCGGGACCAGCACCACACCCCTCGGGACTCCATATTGTCATTTTGAGCCAACGGTTCCCAGCCACTCCGGGTACTTCCTGGTCTCGGGCCTGATCGGGGACGACGGAATCACAGATTCCCAAACGGCCTGTTCTGGTCTCCGCAGCATTTTCCAATCCAAGAATGAGCCTGAAAATGGAGTTTGTTTCCAATACAAGATGAGCCTGAAGTTCCGGAGGGGGATGGAGTGCAGAGGAAGGGGGCGACAGCCCTCTTCCTCTGCTCAACC